>Ga0302281_10003141_pt1 | contig 11532 bp, 6 predicted proteins | sample III_Fen_E1_2_FD_198762 | JGI IMG/M metagenome (GOLD analysis project Ga0302281, IMG submission 198762) | Peat permafrost microbial communities from Stordalen Mire near Abisko, Sweden - III_Fen_E1_2 | ecosystem: Environmental > Terrestrial > Soil > Wetlands > Permafrost | place: Sweden: Abisko...
CCTAGCCCGGATATTTCATGGTGAAACCGGCAAAACCATGGCAAACCATTGTAGCGCAGGCTTCCAAGCCTGCCGTATCGCAACTCCAGAAAACCCAGACAAAGCCGGATAAAAAATCAGCCATGTCGCCCATTTTCTAGACAACCACCGGGGAAATGCTGGTCTTCCATTGTGGTATCAGATATGCTGTTAGGAATAGCTCGAACAAATGAAACCAATGATGATGAATCCGGCTCAGGGCATTCCGCTCGGCAAAGTGTTGGTGGTTGACGACAACCCCATCATTCAGCGCACGGTGTATTTTGCCTTGCGCGATCGGGGATTCACCGTGGTCATGACCGGCGAAATCTTCGCCGCCCTTAAAATCATTCGCGAACAGCAATTCGGTGCCATCCTGCTGGACCTCAATTTTCCATTCGATGCCAGCATCAGCGGCGGCACGGTTTGCGACGGTTTCTGGGCGTTGAACTGGATGCGCCGGATGGAGGAGACCAAGGGTGTGCCCATCATCATTGTCTCCAGCGATCCGCCGGAAAAATCCATGTCGCGCGCGATGTCGGAAGGGGCGGCGGCCTATTTTCAAAAGCCGCTGAACATGTCGGAACTGGCCGCCACCCTGGCCCGGCTTATTCCGCCCATTCCCCCCATTGCTTCCGCGCCTGCCGCCGGCGTCGGTTAGCCAGCCCGGATATGGTGCAGCCGGCAAAACCAAGCAAACCCTGGTAGCGCAGGCTTCCCTGCCTGCCGTATCGCAGGTTTCCCAACCTGCGTGCCGTGTCTTTTCAACCACGCATGCGAACGTGTTGGCACCCCTCTTTTCATGGGGGTATTCGCGTCTCTTTCCCAAATGGCTATGAAATATCCGGGCTAGCCTGCGCTCGCTGGCTCCCAAGCTGGCTGCGACCAGGGAAATTTTGCCGGGTAAAATCAGTTGGGCAGGCTTACTTGGTCGGCGGGACCGGACCGGGAACGTTCGTGTCCCCGGCCGTCACCGGCGGCGGAATCGTGGACGTCGGCTCATGGGAGGAATCCGCTTTCTCCAGTTTGGCCTTGTGCTCGGCCAGGCTGCGCAACAGACGGTTTTTCAGATCGGCAAAGGCCGGATTGGTCACCTCGTCTAAATACGCCTGGGCTTCGTCATACCGGCCAAAGGAGATCTTCCAGCGGGCCAGATGGACCTGCACCCCTTCGCGTTCCTGCTCGTCTTTGCAGATGCTCAGACAGTGGGTCCAGGCCGCCACCGAATCATTGGTCCGGAAGGGCCGGATGCCATAATAGCTCTCCGCATAATCCGTGGCGATGACGAGGTCGTTGGGGGCCAGCTTCATCGCTTGCTGATACAGGTCGAGCGCCTTGTCGAAAACCTGCTGTTCATTGATCCCGTAAAATTCGCGCGCGTCCTTGCGATAAAGATACACCGTGGTGGCGAAATTTTGATAATATACCGGCTCGGTCGGATCCAGCCGGATGGCTTCCGCGTAGTAAGTAAAGGCGTTGGTCAAACCGCCATATTCCCCATAGTAGTTGGCCAGTTGATTCCAGACCGCCGGATTCTTGGGATCCACCAGGCGGGAATTTTCATACTGGGATTTGGCCCCCTCCTCATCGCCGATGTCATTCAAAAAGCTGCCGTAAGCCAGAAAACCCCGGCCGCTCTGGGGATGATTGTGCAAAAATCTTTCGTAGGCGCTTTTCACCTCATCCACCCGGCTGCCGATCCGCCGGCGCAACCCGGCAATGGCATTGGTGTCCGTCCGGGGAATCTGGTTCGTCGCGATCCAACTGCCGATTTCATCCAGCGCGTTTTCATCCTCCACCATGACGTTCCGCAGTTCCTGCTCCTCGGGACTTCGCTCCACCGGCACCGAAATCCCGGTTTGTTCCTGTACCAGATTGCTGACCGCCTGCGGCTGGTTGGTGGCCAGCAGCGCGCTCAAGAGGCCGATGGTGAGATCGTTCACGCGGTTAAAATATCAATTGCGCCACAAAACAACAGACTTTACCTGTGACCAACCCGGGCCAAGTTTCGTTCATCTCCGTCTCGGGTGGGTGTTTTTGACTACATCCGTCTATCGAAATTCATGTCCCTCGGCGTTAGCCATGGGTAAAGGGGCTTGTCGCAAAGCGACCCCGGATATTAGCCAGACACGCCAGTGTCTGGTAACGCGGCCCATTGAATTCGTCCCGGAGGGACGATGGACAAGGCTGGAAATTGCGGTCCACCGTCCTTTCAGGACGAGGGATTTGAGAGCGCTGGGTGAGGGCGGACTTACCCACCAACAATCCACCAGTCCATCGCCATGCCCCAAAGTCGTACCAGGTAGTAGTGGGTAGCACCTTTGAGATCACTTTGTCGCCCGTTCAGCGCGATGGAATAATTTTGTCTTACGCCCGCCGTTGCAACTAGTTGCATTTTTTTCTCGACATTTCCACCAAAATATTATTGATAGTACTCATTCAAGAACGATCAGCGCCTGGGCGGCTGGTTCAAGCAAAACTGGCGATCCATCAAGGCAGCGTGGTTGGTCCGCCAGCCGCAAGGTGGGCATGAAAGCTGCGGTGGGCATGGGAGATGATTCGCCTTGCCTTCCCCGCAGGAGCGGAACGATAATGGCATCCGGTGTTTCCTGAACAATGCAAATTGTTCAGCAACATTACGAAGCATCAGAAACACGTCAACAATAACGAGCTATGACCCTGACCAAACGCGACCTAGTAGTGCGCATCAGCGAGGAAACCGGGCTGATCCAAACCCAGGTTTTTGATGTCGTGCAAAAAACCCTGGATTATATCGCCGAAGCCCTGTCCAAAGGCGACAAGGTGGAATTGCGCAACTTTGGCGTCTTTGACGTAAAAGTCCGCAAGGCCCGGGTCGGTCGCAATCCCAATCGCCCGGAAACCGATGTCCCCATTCCCTCCCGGGCCATGGTCAAATTCAAGGCCGGCAAGGAAATGCGTTCCGAGGTGCTCAAGCTGACTCCGGAAGGCAAAAGCCGCAAAGGCTCATAACAGGACGCTTTACGCAGTGGATTGGTGGATTCTTGGATTGGTGGGACGGGCGCATTTGTCGCCATTAATCCAACTATCCATTAATCCAACCACCCACCCACCCCCTCCCGTGGCCCGCGTTGTCTTTTCTTTCCTAAGCCTCCCGCTTCCTTTATTCTCCGGGCATGGATCGACTACCCGGATTCCGTGATTTTTATCCCGAACCGCTCCCACACAACGATGTCTGGAGCGCCGACGCCCGTCAGTTCATTTTTGAAACCTGGCGCAAGGTGGCCAAACGCTATGGCTTCCGCGAATATGACGGTCCGCCGCTGGAACCCTTGGAATTGTTCACCACCAAAAGCGGCGAGGAAATTGTCGGCCAGCTCTATAATTTTTTGGACAAGGGCGACCGCGCCATTTCGCTGCGCCCGGAAATGACCCCCACCCTCGCGCGCATGGTGGCCGCGCACGAGCGCAATTACAAGAAACCCATCAAATGGTTCGCCATCCCCCAGCTCTTCCGCTACGAGCGCCCCCAAAAAGGCCGCCTGCGCGAACATTTTCAATTCAATGCCGACCTCATCGGCGAAACCGATCCGGCGGCGGACGCCGAATTGATCGCGCTGCTTATCGACACCCTCCGCGCCTTTGGCCTGAAGGCGGATGATTTTGTCATCCGGCTCAGCAGCCGCAACGCCTGGCACGCCTTCTTCAAGCAGGGCGGCGGCGAGGACGCCCACGAATACGATTTCTTCCAGGCCATCGACAAGCTGGAACGCGCCGCCCAGGAAGAGTCGGAAAAGAAACTGGCGGCGATGGGCTTCAGCCTCGCGCAGGTCAACGCCTTCATCCAGTCGGGCAAACCCACCGCCGAGCTGCAGGCCATCCTCGACAATCTCGAGGCGCGCGGCTTGCGCGAGTTTGTGAAGATTGATTACCAGGTGATTCGCGGACTGGCCTATTACACCGGCGTGGTGTTTGAGGCCTTTGACCGCAAAGGCGAATTGCGCGCCATCGCCGGCGGCGGCCGCTACAACAACCTCGTCAAGCTCATCAGCGGCGGCAAGGTGGATCTGCCCGCGCTCGGCTTCGGCATGGGCGATGTGGTGCTGCTGGAATTGCTGAAAGCGCGCGCGTTGCTGCCCAAGTTCGATGCGCCCATGGACGTGTTTGTGCTGATCGAAGACGAAAGCATCCGCGCGCTGTCGCTGAAACTCGTGCATGACTTGCGCGCCGCCGGTTATGCGGTGGAATACCCGCTGACCCCCGCCAAGCCGGACAAGCAATTCAAGCGGGCGCAGGAAATGAAGGTGCTCCACACCGTGCGGCTGGACAACGACTCCTATGTGCGCATCCGCAATCTGAAGACGCGCCAGGAAATCGTCACCGGCATCGCCAGCGTGGTGAATCACTTGGATTGAAGCCCGGGTCGGGGGGGCAAACCCGGCCTCCAAAGCGGGCCATGAAATCGAACAGACCGGCCGCGCGCCCGACGCGCCAGGTCGCGTCACTCCGTGCGCGCCGCGCCGGCCTCCAGTGTGACCCAATTTTCCCCGACCACTATTGCGATCTGCGCAGGCACCAGTCAAAACAATTGACGGCGTTTGCGTTTGGACGGAAGCTATCTTGATATTAATGAAGGCAAGAATTCTCGCGTCGTTCAAACCACGCACCCGCAAGCTGTTTTATTGGGGCTTGGGCCTGGTCTTGTTGTACACGGTCACCGGCTTTCTCATCCTGCCGCCCATCGTCCGCAGCGTGGCGGTGAGGCAAATCTCGAAGCAACTTGGCCGCGAAGCCTCCATTCAACAGGTTAAAATCAATCCCTATGCCATGTCCGTCGCCGTCCGGGGCCTGTTGATCAAGGACCGGGATGGCGAGCCCTTCGTCTCGTGGGACGAGGTGTACGTCCATTTCCGGCTCACGTCCGTCTTTGGGCCGGCCTGGGTTTTCAAGGAAATCAGCGTGTCCAAGCCGTTTGTGCGCGTGCAGATGAACCGGGATTACACGTTCAATTTCTCGGACATCCTCACGCGGTTTGCCACCAATGCCCCCGCCCCGCCAGCCGCGCCCGCGGCCCCGGCCCAGCCGGTGAACGTGCATGTGAACCGGCTCCACATCGGCGGCGCATCCGCGGCGCTGGCGGATTTCACGCCGCACCAGCCTTTCAAGCGTCTGGTGGGGCCGCTGGACCTCACGCTGGATGATTTCCAGACCGATCCCGGCAACAAGAACCCGTACGCGTTCACCGGCACGACGGACGCGGGCGAAACCATTTCGTGGGGCGGTTTCTTCTCCCTCACTCCGCTCCGGTCGGAGGGGGAACTGCGGCTGTTCAATTTCGCGCTTACGAAATACGCGCCGCTGTACCAGGACCTCCTGCGCTTCGAGGTGCGCGATGGCTCCATTGCCCTGCGGCTGAAATACCGGCTGGCCCTCGACGCCACCCACCGGGTCACCGCCGTGGATGACCTGGCGTGTTCCCTGCGTCATTTCAGGCTGGGCGTGGCCGGGGACAGCAACGACCTCGTGAGTATTCCTTTGTTTGATGTCCTGGGCGCATACGTGGATTTGCAGAACCACGCCGCCACGGTGGATTCCGTGGTCTTGGACGGTGCCCGGGCGTGGGTCAGCCGCGATACCAACGCGGCGGTCAACGTGGTGGAGTTGGCCAAACCCGCCGAGTCGGCCACCAATGCGCCCGGCGGCATCTTGTTCCTCCTCCGCTCGGTGACCAACACCGTGGCGATGCTGCTGAACAGCACGAACGACTGGAGCGGCACCGTGCGCGACATCGCCGTCACCAATTGCGCCCTGCACCTCGAGGATCATGCGACCCCGCGTCCGGCCCGGCTCGATCTGGGCGAAATCGCCCTGCATGCCAAAAACCTTTCCAACCTGCCGGGCACCAATCTGGAAGCCAGTCTTTCGCTGCGCTGGAACACGAACGCCGCCATTCATATTTCCACCAGCGCCGGTTTCCAGCCCGTCGTTGCCGACGTGCATATCGACCTCGACCACCTGGATCTCACCACGCTTGACACTTATCTTGCGTCCAGGGTGAATTTGTTCATCCTCGGCAGCGAGGTGAACCTGCACGGCCGCGTGCGGCTGCGCACGCAAACCAATGACCTGCCGGTGGTGACGTTCCAGGGCGATGCCAGCCTGGAACATTTCCACGCCGTGGACGGAATGTTCGGCGAGGATCTGGTGAAGTGGGATGCGCTCCGCTTCAACGGGATGGACGCCAACTTGAACCCGCCGCAAGTCACCCTGCGCGAGGTGGTCCTGGATGACGTTTATGCCCGGGTCATCCTGGAGACCAATCACACGATCAACCTGTTGAACGTGCTCCAGCCCGCCCAGCCTGACCTCACCCAGGCCACGAATCTGCCCATCGTTCCGGCCGCAATGGCCAACGCCACGGCCACGAAAACCACGAATGCCACTAATGTATCGCCGCCCTTGCCCGTGCAAATTTCCATCGGCGCGGTGGTGTTCACGAACACGGCCCTCCAGTTCAGCGACCGCACCATTGCGCCGGTGGTAAACCTCAGCGTGCAGGCGTTGAACGGCAGCATCGCTGATCTTTCCACCGAGCAATTGCAGCATGCCCGGGTCAATTTGAGCGCCTCGGTGGATGGCGTCGGGCCGGTGACCATCACGGGGACGATCAACCCATTGAACGGCGGCCAGACCAACACCATTCATATTCTGGTGCAGGATGTGGATCTGACGCCCACCAGCCCGTACTCCGGCAAGTTTGCCGGCTATGGCATCGCGGAGGGCAAGTTGAATCTGGATCTCCAATACGAGCTCATCGGCAAAAATTTGAAGGCGAAGAATGTCATCACTCTCGACCAGTTCACGTTTGGGGAACCGGTGAACAGCCCGGAGGCGACGCATCTGCCGGTGCGGCTGGGGGTGGCCCTTTTGAAGGATCGCGAGGGCAGGATCGTGCTGGATGTGCCGGTGGAGGGTCGTCTGGACGACCCGCAATTCCGCATCGGGAAGGTGGTGACGCGGGCCATCGTCAACCTTCTGGAGAAGGTGGCCACCTCGCCGTTCTCGTTGCTGGGCGCGCTCATCGGCGGTGGCGGCGAGGAACTCGGCTGGCAGGAGTTTGCGCCGGGCAGCGCGGCGTTGACGCCGGACAGTGCGAAGAAACTGGATGGGCTGGCCAAGGCCATGTTCGCGCGGCCGGGATTGCAGCTGGAGATCGCCGGGGACATCGACCCGCAGGGCGACCGCGAGGGACTGCAACGCGCCGCGCTGGACCGGCAGATTCGCACGCGCATCTGGTCGCAGCTCCGCCAGTCGGAACAGGCCACCAACTCGGTGGACCAAATCAGCCTCCCGCCTGCGGACCGCGCCCAATATCTTGATCAGCTCTTGGATGAGGCGCTGGCGGCCAGGCGGGTCCCGGCGGAACTGCTCGTCGCCAATACGAATCTCGCCGCCTATGCGGCCGCCGTGACCGCGCGGACTTCCACGATCAAAAAGGGCGGTGAAATGTTGATGGCCCGGCCGACGCTGGCGGCGGACTCCGTCCCCGCGCTGGGATCGAAACTGGTCCCGCCGCCGAGTCCGGCGGAGGTGCTGCTGTTCACCACCATTGCGGTCAGTGACGCGGATTTGGCCGCCCTGGCCGCCAGCCGGGCGCAAGCCGTGCAAGCTTATCTGGTGCAAACCGGCAAGGTGGAGGCGGGCCGGCTGTTCCTCACCGCCCATGGCGCGGACACCTTGCGCCGGAACGGCAGCCGGACGTATTTACAGTTCAGATGATTCGGATTGGTAGCAGGCAGCAACATTGAAACAAAAAAAACAAAAACTACTATTCATGCGGGGCACAACGCGGCCAATGCAGAAAGGTGAGCCGCCACCGACTCGTGGCAGGGACCGCAACAGCGGCGGTTGGCGACTGGTGGCTAGTTGAACCCAACCGCTTTGCGGCGGGCCTGGCGGAGGGCTGACTAGTCCCGTCAGGGACGTCCAAAAATAGCCCAGCGATTCATCGCTGGGACCGCGCGCAAAAAACATCAAGTCCCGCAGGGACGGAAGAAATCATTCGAAACTCGCTCCCAAATTTTTCAAAAAAGCCTGAACCGAAAGTGGCGAATTTCTTTCGTCCCTGGCGGGACTCAATCCCATGCCAATCCGCAACCCACCGATGAATCGGTGGGCTATTTTCTTTCGCCCTCTGGGCTGCACGGCGCAGAAAGCCGGGGGAAAAGCAAAAGGCAGGAGAGATTGCTTCAGCAACTTCGACGGGTGGTTCAACAACGGATGGATTTGACGCTCCGCTTCGCTCCGGTCAATTCCATCCTTTGTTGGTTAGGCCACGTCAATCTCATTTGGCCTCAATTCTTGGATGCAACCAACCATAACCTCGCAGCCATGTCCCGTCACAAACACTGGTGACCTGCTGCCCATCGTAACCAACAACCAACCGATGACGGCAAATCACTCCATCGCGCTGCCAAGTCTCGACAACCTTCTCTGGCCAACCGCTCACACTCGGTGCGCCAGCCAATCGCAACACATCGTCGCGGCTAATACCTGTATGAACCTGCGCCCAGCCGGCTTGTGCTGATGGTGTAAATATGCCGAGCCACACGGCAATAGCGAAAGCACCGAATATAAATGCGCCGAGCAAAACCGCTATGGAAATCTTGCGACGCATGGTAGTGGTCTAACTTAGAAAGCTGGCCACCGCCGACTCGCGGCGTGAACCGCGACAGCGGAGCGGACCGCGCCAACGGCGGTTGGCTCCGGCGACTTGGTGGTTAGGCGACTTCATAATTACCAAGGTGGGCCTTCAAGTAAAGCGTGCGAACCTGAAACCCACTCAATGCCACGCACGGGCCCCTTGCAGACAACCTTGTGGTTTCGGACGATGCTTCTCGCAATCTCATAAACTTTATAGCTGTCCTTCTCTGCGCGAAGACGCGCCTCATCTTCTGGTGTCATTGGCGACCAGTAAAGCCACTGGTCATCGAAAATCTCCACCCAAAAATTCAACCACCTATCTTCACATCCGAGGCACCGAGAAAAGCCAACACCCTCATGGGAATCGCTTGCCAACCAGTCCGTTCTGGTAAACGGCAGCCGATTCAGAGTGGCATCGGATGGTGTGCAATGAAGACAGGGCATAGTCGCCTAACATGATAGTGATCCACAGAATTGTGTTTTATCCCGTTTAATAAAACCATTGTTAATCATTCCTGTCTGGCCAGTCCAGCGCAATCTAAATTACCATGGGCTGGCGGGAATTGATATTTGTTTGCGCCAGTTGCAGGCGCGGCGCGCACGGAGTGACGCGCCCTACCACCATGGGCTCGCGACAAGGCTTTTCGATTTCATGGCCAACTCCGATTTTGGGTTTAAAAATCAAACCCCACTGAATCGGATGCCCGCCGCCTGCTGGTTGCAACCCGAGAGGCTGGTGATGGCGGAGGGATATTGTTGCGCAGCGACGGCGGCGCAGGCCGCCACGCATTGCCAGGCGGAGGCGGCCATGAGGCCTTCCCCGAGCACAGTCTTGGGACTGAGGCGCGGGCCGCGCCAGTCCTGCCAGACGGCGGCTTCCGGACCATCGGTGCGCGGGCTGTGGCCCTGGCTGTCGCACAGCAATTCGCCTTCGCGAGGTGCCAGATCGGCGCGGACGGCGGCAGCGGCTTGCTGGCGGTTGCGGTGGTTGGCATAGCTCCACGGGCGGGTGACCTGCATGAGTTCCACGCCGCCAGCCAGGCCCGGGTCCCGGCACAGCGCCACAGCTCCCGCTCCACCGCTGATGATGGCCGACTTCTCCAGATGCCAGAGGGCGTCGGCGCGCAGCCAGTTGATCTCCTCCGCGCCCAGCACCACCGCAATATCCACCCGATCTTGCACCAGCCAGTCCGCGCCCAGCGCCAAGCCTTGGGCGAAAGTGGCGGGATCGCCCATCAGGGTGCTGACCAGCGGCGCGTTTTCCAGCAAAGCCGTCAGGTGACTGGCGGGCGCGGCGAAGACCGTCTCGGGAAACAAGAGCGGGCTCGCGGTGGCGGGATCGGCCAGGGCCTCCGCGAAAAAACGGTGGGTGTATTGGACGCAACCGGATTGCAAACAGACCAACAGTCCAATGCGCTGCTCCGGGCCGGCGGGCTGGCGGCGCAAGGGTTCCAAGGCTTCCAGCATGGCGGCGGCCGCGTAATGAGTGATGGGGCTGGTCCGCCGCAAGCGCGGGTGTGCCAGAAAGGCCGGGCGGATCGCGGGCGGGGGCACAGAATGCATCCGCAACGGCTTTTCCCAGCCGGGCCGGGCCAGCGGCTGGATGGCCAGCGGCGCTCCGGCGGCCAGCGCCTGCATCATTTCCCCCGCGCTCCAGCCGGCGGGGGAAACCGCGCCATATCCGCAAACAAATATCCGGCTCATGCCCACCTCCGCATGATCAAGGTGGCATTGATGCCGCCGAAGCCAAAGGAATTGGAAAGCGCCACGTTGACCCGGGCGTCGCGCGGTTGCGAGACCAGGGGAAACTGGCAGACGGGGTCGGGCGTTTTCAACGCACATTCGGGCGGCAGCCATTGGCCGCGCAAGGCCATCAAACAAACCACCGCCTCGACCGCCCCGGCTCCGCCCAGCAGATGGCCGATGCTGGCCTTGGTGGAACTCACCGGCACGCTGGCAACGTGCGCCCCGGCCCAGCGGTTGATGGCTTGGGCCTCGGCCCCGTCGTTGAGCGGGGTGCCGGTGCCGTGGGCGTTAAGGTAATCTATCTCTGCCGGGGTCACGCCCGCAATGGCGCAAGCCTGGGTCATGGCGGCAAGCGCGGCCTCGCCGGCCGGGTGCGGCTGGGTAAGGTGATGCCGGTCCACGGTCGTGGCGTAACCGATGATCTCGCCCAGGATGTTTGCGCCCCGCTGCCGTGCGCTGGCCAGCGTTTCGAGGGTGAGCATGGCCGCGCCTTCGCCCACGGCCAGGCCGTCGCGATGTTGATCGAAGGGCCGGCATTGGGTGGGCGACAAGGCTTGCAACGCGTCGAAACCGGAGAACACAAACTGGCTCAAGACATCGTAGCCGCCGGTGAAGACCCGTTCCGCCGCACCGCGCCGGATGAGTTCCCACGCCTGGCCAATGGCGCAGGCCCCGGAAGCACAGGCGTTGGAGACCAGACTCAGCGGACCGCCCAGGCCGAAGGCGTCGAGCACCATCCGGCCTTGGGAGTGCGACTGGTATTGGAAGGCGCGGGTTGGCTGGCGACGATGCTGGCGGGGCGTCTGCACGGCCTGGCGGAAAAAGTCCTCGCCCAGGGGCATGCCGCCGGATGTGGTGCCGAGCACCACTGGAATAGCCTCATTGGCGCCATTGACGTTGCTGGCGGCCCAGCCCGACTGCCGCCAGGCCTCGTCTGCGGCGAGCAACAACAGGGCGCTGGCACGATCCAAGCGCGCCAATTGCCGGGGATTGAGCCGGGTGGCCGGCCGGGTCGAGGGCAGTTCCACTTGCGCCGCCGTCCGCACCCGGTGCCGGCCCGCATTAAAAAGTGTCACCGGACGGAAG
>Ga0302281_10003142_pt1 | contig 11531 bp, 11 predicted proteins | sample III_Fen_E1_2_FD_198762 | JGI IMG/M metagenome (GOLD analysis project Ga0302281, IMG submission 198762) | Peat permafrost microbial communities from Stordalen Mire near Abisko, Sweden - III_Fen_E1_2 | ecosystem: Environmental > Terrestrial > Soil > Wetlands > Permafrost | place: Sweden: Abisko...
TGGCACCCGATCACGCTAACATACCTGCCAGTGTATGCACCCTAAGATATGCGATACCTCGCCGTTTTTATGCCCCAATGGCAGCATACAGGTCCGGTAGCGGATATGGAGTTGCTTTAGATTGATAAAGTCCGATGCGTCTATCACCAGTTTTTTTTGCTTAAGCACGTCGTCAATTTTACGCATCATAGGAATGCTGCCCATCGATAACAACCTGAGCGCATTATCGGGATTGCTGATATCGTCTCCGCAGGCTTTCACCAATTCATCGCCGAGATAACTGTAACGGTGGCCAAGACGGTGTGTGACATCATCAATGCTGATTAAAAAACATGACGGCCAGATATCGGCGATTTCATCAGGATCGATTTCACTCTCCTGCGGGAAAGGGCGCTCCTTTCTCAGCTGATTCCAGTAATTCTGTAAACGTTCATGTGAACGATAGGGCAGATCATCTTGCATGCGCTTGTTTCCCTTAAGCATATTGTAACGACTTCACTGCCGCCTGATATATACCGCGCAATCCCTCCGGCTGCGACAGGCGCGCGTTTTTTTCCATAATCGATTCCGTACTGCCCAAAAAAAGAAACCCATTCGGCTGCAATTTATTGCACATACGCTCAATGGTGGCGGCCTTGGTCGCCTCGTCAAAATAAATAAGCACATTGCGGCAGAAGATAAGGTCAAACTGGCCGAGCGATGAAAAATCGGTCAGCAGGTTCTGTACACGAAACTGTATCATGTCGCGCAATTCATCTTTCACTTGCCAGGATGTGTCGGGATTGGACTTGAAATATTTTAGCAGCAGCTGAATTGGCATGCCGCGCTGCGCCTCAAACTGCGAATAAATGCCCTGTTTGGCTTTGTCGACGATTTTACTGGCGAGATCAGTGGCGACAATCTCATATTTCCAGCCCGGGTTCTTGACGGCGTCCTCGAGCAGGGTCATCGCGATCGTATAAGGTTCCTGGCCGCTGGAACAGGCGGCGCTCCAGATGCGCAGCGTGCGGCGGGCGCCAGCGTTCTGACGCAGCTGTGGTAGTATGATCTGGCGCAAATGCTCGAATGGTTTGCCGTCGCGGAAAAAAGACGATTCGTTGGTGGTCATGGCTTCCGTTACTTCGGTTAGCAGCGCTTCGGTTGGGCGCGTTCGCAGCAGTGACACCAATTCGGAATAGTCTTTACAGCCATTGGCGCGCGCAATCGGCATGAGTCTGCTTTCAAGAAGGTATTGTTTGTCGTGCGTCAAGGCCAACCCGGAGCGGGTATGGAGCAAGCGGATCATGAAGTCGAGTTCACTTGTGTGCATGAGATATCATCCTAATCAGATAGGGTGCAATTTCCGTCAGTGGTAGCACGGCGCGGCATATTCCTTGTTCCGTCACGGCGCGGGGCATTCCCCATACGACGCATGTCGCTTCGTTCTGGGCAATCACATGGCCGCCCTTCTGGACCACAATTTTTGCGCCCTCCAGCCCATCCGAACCCATGCCCGTCAGCACGACGGCTAGTAATCCAGTGCCATAGACGGCGCTCAGGCTGCGCAGCATCGGATCGGCGGCAGGTCGGCAAAAATTTTCGGGCGCATCCTGATTGGTGTGAATAATGACGGCATCCGCGCGTTTTTCGACCACCATGTGAAAATTGCCGGGCGCAACATAGGTTTGCCCAGGCTGAACGATTTCCCCTTCTTTTCCTTCGTGAACCGAGCGATTTCCGGCCTTTGAAATATGTTCTGCCAGAATGGTGGTGAATGTTGGCGGCATGTGCTGCGTAACAAAAATGGGTATATGCTTGAATTGATCTTTGAACCCGCCGAATACGGTCATTAAGGCCTGCGGCCCACCTGTGGACGAAGCAATGGCAAGCGCCTTCACTGGCACAGTCACAGGGGCATCAGGCGATAAAAGTTTAACCGGCTTTGATGCGACCTTCACTATCGCTGCAGCCGACGGTGAGGCGGCAACAAAAGACGAGGCTTGCGGCTTTTTTGAACCGGCCAGTGCGCTTATCGTCTTGCGTAGTTCACCGTAGAATATCTCCAATTCCTCGGGGCCGCGGGCAGTGGGTTTTGCTATGCAATCGGAGGCGCCTAATTCAAGTGCCTGCAAGCTAATGCCGGCATTGCGCATGGTCAGCGTCGAAGCCATAATCACCTTGGCGTTGGGCGCCGCCTCAAGCAATTTGGGCAGGGCGGTAATCCCATCCATCTCAGGCATTTCGACATCCAATATGATGATGTCCGGCTGGTGCTTCTTGGCCAGCGGAATCGCTACCGCGCCGTTGAACGCGGTCGCTACAATCTCGATACCCGTATCGGCCGTAAGCGCGCGCTTGATCAATTCACGCACGATCGACGAATCGTCTACCAGCATTACCTGAATGGGCACTGTACTCTCCCGACTGATATTCTGTGGTGCGGCGCGCTCATACCCGGTTGACCATAACGATATACTGTTTGATGACGCATCAGATCAGGCCAACCTGGGACATCTTGTCTTTTAGAATGCCTTCGTCGAACGGTTTCATGACATACTCATTTGCGCCCGCCTGTATCGCCTCCATGATATGCTCAGGGTTGCTTTCGGTGGTACAGAAAATCACTTTGGGTATTTCGCCGCCGGGAGAGGCGCGCAGGCGCTTGAGGAATTCAAGGCCGTCCATCACCGGCATATAGCGATCGAGAAGGATAAAATCCGGCATTAATTGCTGGCATTTGGCAAATGCTTCTTCCCCGTGCTCGGCCTCTTCAATGGCAAAACCCATCGGCTCAATCATGCGTCGGGCGAGCTTACGCACCACTTTGGAGTCGTCGACAATCAGGCAATTGGCCATAAATAAAATCCTCTTTAGCTTAAATGGTGAGAAGGGTTTGGATGTCGATGATTACGAGCAGTTCGCTGCCAAGCTTGTAGATGCCGGTGGATATTTCTTTCCATTCTCCGTCCAGGTTGGCGGGCGGTTTCTCGACGACTGCGGCAGAGACGGTCAGCACATCGCCCACGCTGTCAACCATCAGGCTGTATAGCTCGCCTTTAAGCTCGACGACGACGAACATATTTTTATCCTCGGAAGCGCTATCGGGAAGACCCAGGCGCTTGCGCACTTCGAATACGGTAACGATGCGGCCGCGCAGATTGAGCGAGCCGGATACTTCTTTGGGTGCCAGCGGTATCGAGGTGATTTTTTGCTGCCTGAGCACGTCGCGAACATACTTGACGGGGATGCCGAACAGTTGCCGGTCGATACGCATGGTGACGTAAAGGCCGCTGTCATCGTGCACATCTAGCGCGGGTTCTATGGCAGAAGAAGTTATGGCCTGGCTCATTGCAGGGCTTCTTTTTCAGAAGACATGCACCGCGAGATCGTTTGCAGCAATCCCGGCCTGTCGGTTTTCATGATACAATCGCTCATGCCTACTTCTCTGCTGCGTTTCATGATATCGCCGCTGATATTGGACGTATATGCAACGATAGGCGTACCATTGACCAGAGGCATACCTCGGCAACTGGCGGCGAATTCAAATCCATTCATTCCCGGCATTTCGATATCGGTGACGATCATGTCGTAATGTTTTTTGCTTAACATCTGCAGCGCTTTCTTGCCGTCTTCCGCCGTCGTCACTTCATACCCGGCAGAGGATAATAGCGGCACGGTCAGGTTGCGGAAAAACGGGCTGTCCTCGACCAGCAAGAGACTGCAGTGGCTTGTGTGTTTAAACTGCACCATATTGCTCACATCGCGGTCGATAATATCGGAAAGCAGGTACGCGACATCGACCACGTCGGTGGTCCTGCCAGCAATGACCATGCTGCCGATATAGCCAAGCTCTTTCGCTTCCTTCGACGATGTTTTGATGGCAAACGGCGCATAAACGATATCGAGAATTTCGTCGACCACCAGCCCGATGACTTTTTTATCATAGGTGAATACAATGACTTCCACCTTGCCGTTATCGGGCATCTTGGCATCGCGCCCCAGCGATACCAACCGCATCAGTTCCCCGCGATATTGTATGACCGGTTGGTCGCCGGCGATTTCGATCGCCGATACGTCGATTTCTTCCAGCCGCGACACCAGTTCGAGCGGTACGGCCTTGGGCGAGGCGTTGCCCAGGCTGAACAACAGGAAGCCGATGGCTGCCTCGCGTTCGGACATGGCCGTGTCTGTCACCGCCGTTTGCGCTCGACCTGTGGTTTCGATGTTACCCAGTGTTTTGGCGATGCCGTTGGGGTCAAGAATCATGATCACGCTGCCGTCCCCCAGGATCGTATTGCCCGAATAGACCGTTAGATTTTTGAGAATATCCGCGACGGGTTTGACGACGATTTCTTCGATATCGAACACGCGGTCGACCAAGAGGCCAAAATCGTAAGCGCCCACTTTACACACCGCGATAGTCATTTCTTTCTGCAGGAGGTCTTTGGTATTGGCCTTATGGCCCAGTATGTCAGACAGCACCGCCAGCGGCAGCAATCTATCGCGCAGGCGCAACACTAAGGCCTCATTGACGGTTTCCAGTTTCAGTTCCGAACCGGGCGAGACACGCACCAATTCGACGACATTGATTTGTGGAATGGCGAATTTCTGTTCATGCGCTTCCACCAGCAGCACCGATACGATCGCCAATGTCAGAGGAATCTTGATCGCGACTTTCGAACCTTTGCCCCAGGTCGAATCCAACTCGATGGCACCGCCGATTTTCTGAATATTGGTACGGACGACGTCCATGCCAACGCCGCGCCCTGATACGGCGGTTACTTTTTCCGCCGTTGAAAATCCGGCAGCGAAAATGAACTGCGCGATCTGTTTTTCGCTCATTGTTTCAAGCTCTGCCTCGCTGGCGATGCCGTTTTCGATAGCCTTCTGCTTGACGCGCTCGATATTGATACCGCGCCCATCATCGACAATCTCGATAATAATGTGGCCGCCTTCATGGTAGGCCGAGAGCGTGACCGTGCCGGTTTCCGGTTTGCCGGCCAGCTTGCGGTCGGCGGGAGTTTCCAGGCCGTGGTCGCAGGAATTGCGCACCATGTGCGTCAGCGGGTCTTTGATGATTTCGAGTAAATGGCGGTCGAGTTCGGTCTCGGCGCCGTGCATTTGCAAATCGATTTTCTTACCCAACTCAATCGAGAGGTCGCGAATCAACCGCGGAAATTTTGACCAGGCATTGCCGATCGGCTGCATGCGCGTTTTCATTACGCCTTCCTGCAGCTCGGAGGTGATATAGCTGAGTTGCTGCAGCGGCGTCATGAAATCTTTGTCTTCGTTGGTGCGCGCAATTTGCAGCAACTGGTTGCGGGTAAGCACAAGCTCGCTCACCGTCTGCATCAGATGTTCCAGAACATCGATGCTGACGCGAATACTCTGATTGGCTTCGCCATGTTCGTCTTTGGCGGCCTCTTTGGCCTTGGTTTTTGGCGGGGCAGCCCTTACCTCAGGTTCTGGTTTCTTTGCTTCTGCCGCGACAGGCGTCTGGGCAGCCGCGGCCATCTCCGCTTCGAGTTTGGCAATGGCCGCTGCCATTTCGGGATCGTCATCGCCCTTGAAATGGGCGTAAGCACCATTGGCTGCAGCAGATGGGGCAACATCTTCCGTTTTAGCTGTGGCGAGTGCGGCGTCGCCAACCACGCCTGTATCGGCAAACTGGTTGAGGCGCGCAATCAGGACATGATCGTCGCCTTCCTGTTCCGCGCCGTTCGCGCTCAGATATTCGATGAGTCCCTTGATATTATCGAGCGATTCCAGAATCAGCGTTATGGCATCTGGAGTTGCCACCAGCTTCTTATCGCGGATTTTCCCCAGTACGTTTTCCGATGCATGCGCCACTTCCTGGAGGCGCGGTAATCCCAGAAAACCGCAGGTGCCTTTGATCGTATGCATAATGCGAAAGATGTTTCCCAGAATCTTCTCATCGTTGGGGTTTTGCTCCAGCTTGACCAACTCGAGGTCAAGCGTTGCGATGCTTTCGGTCGTTTCGGTAATGAATTCGTTAATCAGATCGTCCATTGTTACATCACTTATAGTTTGGTTACGTTATCGCAAAGGCGCATACTTGCAAAACGCTTATCGACACAGCACGTTATCGGAAGATTTTTCTTGTCCTTGTCTATGCCAAAAGCCTTTGCTATCTCTTATTAAGTAAAGCACATATATCTTAAAAATTGGCGGCCTTTATCGCCTACTTATCAATGGTATTTTGCATTACAATACAACGTACGGTTGGTGTCCTTATTTGGGATTAAACCCTAGAATAAGGTAGGAAATTTAATGCATGCCGGATCATTTATGAAGCCGCTATTATTCACTTTTATCCCCTTTGTAGCAGCCATTTCCGGAGCCTTTTATCTCATGCAAGGGCTATTAGCTTCACAACTACAGCATGAGTATTGGACGTTTCTGATGGTCATGATCGGAGCATTGATACTGATGATCGCCTGGCATGTAAGCAGTGTCAAACGGCTGGTTGCGCAAAAGACAGAGGCACTGACAGACAGCGAACACCAATTACAATCCATTATCAAAAACATGGGAGATGGGATGATTGCTCTCAATGAGCGGGGGCTTATACAAATCTTTAATCCGGCTTGCGAAAAAATGTTCGGGTATCGCAGCGAGGAAGTGCTTGGCCATAATATCAGCATACTCATGCCGGAGCCGCACCGTAGCAGTCATGATAATTATTTATCCGGTTACAGGAAAAGGGGGACGTCGAATGTCGTTGGCGTGGTACGCGAGTTTGAAGCGATGCATAAGGACGGCTCGGTTTTTCCCATTGAAATAGCCATCACCGAAATGACGCTCAAGAATGGGATTCTTTATACCGCCACCATCCGTGATATTTCAACGCGGAAAAAGCAGGAATCCATGCGTCGGCTCATGGAAGAAGAATTGCGGATTAGCCAGGAGCGGCTAGAACTGGGATGGCGCGGCGCGGGCGATGGAATGTGGGATTGGGATGTTGCCAGCAACGTCGTCGTCTTTTCCGATCGCATGAAGGACATGATGGGCTTTGCTCCCGATGAACTCAGGCATCATTTTGACGAGTGGGCCAATAGGCTCCATCCGGAGGATAAAGACCGCACATTGGCGTCCCTGAGCGCGCAAATAAACGGTGAAGCGCCCTATGATGTCGAATACCGCCTGCAGGTGAAATCCGGGGAATGGCGTTGGTTCCGAGCGCGCGGACAAGCCATATGGGATAATGAAGGAAACCCGACTCGCATGGCCGGAAGCCTCATCGATATTGCTGACCGAAAATTTGCAGATAGCGTGCGCGAGGGGCTCATTCAGGAATTGACCACCGCCAATGAGCAATTGGAGCAATTTGCCTATGTCGCCTCGCACGATTTGCGGGAGCCGCTACGCACCGTGGTGAGCTTCAACGATTTGCTGGCGAGAGAATATGGCGATGAGATGAATGAAGAAGCCAAACAATATATGTCGATTAGCAGGCAGGCAGCAAAAAAGATGGAAGCGATGGTGTCGGACTTGCTGGAATATGGCCGCCTTGGCCATGATGCCGAGCGTTTTACAGAGGTAGACTGCAACAAAAAACTGCAACACGCCATAGAAGCTCTGGACGAATCCATCCATGCCACTCACGCGGTTATTCATAGCGGAACATTGCCGCATGTCATCGCTAATCCCTTGCGGTTTTCAAGACTTTTACAAAATCTGATCGGTAATGCGATCAAATATCAACGTCCCGGCAACCCTCCCATTATTACGATCAGTGCGGAACATAAAAACGACCTTTGGCAATTTGCGGTGGCGGATAACGGCATTGGCATTCCAAAAAAATATCTCGAATCGATTTTTGCGCCTTTTAAAAGATTGCATAGCGACCATGAATACTCAGGAACGGGCATCGGCCTGGCGATATGCAAGAAGATAGTGGAAGGTTTCGGGGGCACCCTCTGGGTTGAATCAAATGTTGGCGATGGCAGTATTTTCTATTTCACCGTGCCCACTCGCGCGCAAATGTGAAATTATTAATTCACGTGCGGCAAGGCTACGATTTTCGACCAGTATTTCACTACGGTCTCCAATGTTTCTATATAATCATCCAAATCCACAGATTTTTGAATAAAGCCGGAAGCACCAGCTTTGTAGACTTCTATTAGATCTCTTGTACTTATACTATTGGTCAATATCAGCACGGGTAACATCAATGTTTTGGGATTTTTTTTGATAAGTTTAAGAAGATCTAATCCCCCTATCTTTGGCATAGATAGATCGAGAATAACAATATTCGGCGACTTCTTGCCCCATTTTGCTTCATGGTTTTGTAAGAAATCCATTACCTTCTCAGAATCATGAATGGTATATACATCCACCATTTCTGAATAAGTATTAATAGCCTTGTTGAATAAAAACACATCACTTGTGTTATCTTCAACCAACAGAATTCTTAGCGGTTCGGTCCTCGTCTTCTGGATGATATCAGTGTCGATGCGTTTTCCAATAGCCTCATCCAGTTTGAGGCCTTCATAAAAATAGCTGGGCGATACGTTCAGAATTTTAGCGAATAAGAGGAGTTTTCCGGCCGTTACGTGGCTGACGCCGGTTTCATATTTTTGCATCTGCTGATAGGAAAACCCCATCAGATCGGCCAGCTGCGTCTGGCTCAACCGAAGCAGCTTGCGCCTTTCCTTTATGCGTTGCCCGATGTAAACGTACACGGATTTATGCTGTTCTGTGACGTTCATAATTACCTAAAACATCAGGATTTGTCGGCGGTGGGTTACTGCGTCTATATCATTCCAGTTGTATGTTGTCGATAAATACCTATCCCCGATAATCAAGGGGTTTATTCATTATAGAATCTTTCTGCCTAGTATTATTGAACCACCTTCATTCTTAGGATTATGCAATGACCAAACTCACCGTATCCCAGAGACTTTATATTGGCATCGCGCCTCTTCTGGTGTTGATCGCCGCCCTTACCTATTATTTCATCCATTCAACGCCAGCACTGACCGCCATTGGCGTCGGGCTATGTGCAGCGATCATCTTTTTCCACCTCATCATCCGTAGCGTTTATAGATCGCTGGAAGCAGTGACGAAATCATTGCACATGCTCAAAGAAGCCGCCGTGGAAAAGGAACGCATGGAAAGCGAACAGAAAATCATATCCGCTCCGGTGGACAATGCAAAAGAACAGATGATGAAAACAGTGACCGGCGACTTTGAATCCGGCATTTACGGTATTATTGCCACCGTAAACTCCACCACGGCCGAGCTTCACCAAATTGCCGAAAACATGCAGCGCACGGTGACGAGCGTCAGTCAGCAATCCGGGACGGCGGCATCCGCTTCCCAGCAAACGTCCAGCAATGTGCAAAATGTATCGGCGGCAGTGGAACAGATGTCCGCATCCATTAAGGACATAGCTACCCAAGTGACGAAATCGTCTGCTTTGGTAAACGAGACCGTTACCAAAACCCAGCAGGCGGATAAAACGATACAGGTGCTCTCTGATGCCGTATCGCAAATTAGCGGCATTCTGCAACTGATTCAAAATATCGCCTCTCAGATCAATTTACTTGCCTTAAATGCGACCATTGAGTCTGCTCGCGCTGGCGACGCAGGAAAAGGCTTCGCTGTGGTCGCTGCGGAAGTCAAAAATCTGGCGGGTCAAACCACCAAAGCGACGGAAGAAATTTCCAAGCAGATCGATAATGTGCAGCACGCGTCCAAGGAAGTGATAGAGGTGCTTAAAACCATTCAGGGCGCCATTGGCAACGTGAATGAGTATTCATCGGGCATTGCTGCGGCCGTGGAGGAACAATCAGCGGCGACCAGAGAAATCTCTGAGAACATGCAAAATGCGGCACAAGGCGTGCAGGATATTACGGGCAATGTTTCGCATATTACAAGAGGTATTTCGGATGCCGACCAGGAAGCAAAAGAAGTCGTGAGTGCCACGCAAATACTGGCTCAACAATCTGGATTGCTTGACATACAGATAAAACAATTCTTGCTTAAAATAAGAGCTTAATTTTTTTTGCTCAAGCTGGCAAATAAGGAGTCGATCTCTTCCTGCGAAGATGCCTTGGAGGCAAGCTGCGGGCCGTTGAGCAAATCTTTGTCTTCCAATATCGTTTTGGCGTAGTTGGCGTTGGCAGGTTCGATGGGTTTGTTATCGTTGCCGAACAACTCATTAAGTTTGCCTATGCGCTCTTCTATATTGGACAGCAACTTGATAACCTTGGTAATGCGCTGGCCGCTAATATCCTGAAAAGTACAGGCGTCATAGATGCGTGCTGCCGCCTCCAAAATCTGCGTTTCCTTGTCGCCGCCAATGCCGCCGGCAGCATTCTGAATAATATCGGCGGCATCCATGATCGTATTCGTCGCCTGCTCGGTGGCCTTGATGACTTCGTCAAGATGCGCCGAGGCATCAATAATGGCTTCTTCGGATTTATCGTTGGTCGATATGGCGAAAATTTCTGAGTTGGCGTCATTGATATAGGTGGCCAATCGTGCAATCTCTTGATGCAGGAAGTGGTCGGCCGGAGAGGCGTTTGGCGTCATGCTGGCAGCTATCTTTAAGAAAATGCCGCCAACATCCTGCAAGGAAATCTCACCTTTCTGCTCGCGCAGTGTTACCAGGCCTTTAAGAAGGGTTAGGCCAAGTCTGCTTTGTATATCGGGCATTGAGTTCTCCCTGTTAGAATTCGCCGAGGACACTTTTCATTTTGACCTTCAGCGTCTCAGCCGTGAAGGGCTTAACAATATAATTGCTGACGCCCGCCTGCTTGGCCGCGATGATGTTTTCCGGCTTGCTTTCCGCCGTGACCATAATGAAGAGAGTATTCTTCAGCTTAATATCAGCGCGCACCTGCTTGAGCAGTTCCATGCCGCTTACCGGTTCCATATTCCAATCGGAAATTATAAGACCGTAGGATTTTTCCTGCATTTTCTTGAAGGCGTCACCGCCATCGGCCGCTTCGTCAACATTATTGAATCCAAGCTGCTTTAACAGATTCCTGACGATTCTCCGCATGGTGCTGTAATCATCGACAACCAGAATATGCATCGCTTTATCAACAGTCATAAAAGTAGCCTGAACCTTTCCTTATGAAATATTTAATGCCATGACCGCACAGAATAACGCGCGCATTAAATACACGTTGATGTGGAATCAATGGGTTGCCAGTATCTTTAACGTCGACATTTTCAACAAGGTATCATATCTGATTATTTCCTAAAAAATGATATCATGGATACCAACTGCAAAGAGTAATTATATGGAATATGCAATTTTCTAGAGGTATTGATTTCACGCGCGGTCATGATATCCATGCCATCTTTCTATTTTTCTATGGTTTTTTATCAAAACTGTCCGCCATATTATTCTTTCTTACTTTTGGACTCGGTATTAATATGTAGCCATACTTGCTCCATGAGCAATGACATCTGCTCATAATGAGGCTGTGGCGGTTTGTTGGAACGGTGCAGGAGTGCAACAAACATGCTTGCTGACACCGCTGTGGAGCAAAGCAATATAACGATTAAAGGCCGCT
>Ga0302281_10003144_pt1 | contig 11518 bp, 9 predicted proteins | sample III_Fen_E1_2_FD_198762 | JGI IMG/M metagenome (GOLD analysis project Ga0302281, IMG submission 198762) | Peat permafrost microbial communities from Stordalen Mire near Abisko, Sweden - III_Fen_E1_2 | ecosystem: Environmental > Terrestrial > Soil > Wetlands > Permafrost | place: Sweden: Abisko...
TATTTTCTTCCCTGGTTAGACGGAACAATCAAAGGCCCCAAAAACGGAAATCGAATTTGTCCACCGTGGGTATGCCCAGAAATTTGAAGATGTGCCCCTGATTTTTTACCTAAAAAATAATGGTCTGGATGATGGGCTAAAAACAACTTTGCGTCGGCCTTGGAATTCAAAATAATACTTCTGTCTCGGTTGCCGTACCACAACTCTGACGCGCCCATAATAGCTAGGGTTTTTCCTTTTCTTTTGCGATAGACCACTTCATTATCCAGCACCCGAATACTTTCCTGGGTCAAAGCCTTGGTTAAAGCTTCCGCTCCAGCGCCATGGTCGTGATTACCCAGTACCGCATAAACCCCCAAGGGCGCTTTAAAACCCTTTAAAAGACCCTTCATCGCGAGGGCATCTTTTTTAGAATTGATAAGATCTCCGGTAAAAGCGAATAAATCGGGTTTGAGTTGTTTGATCTGACGAATAATCCCGTCGTAATAGGCGGTGGGGAAAAACTTACCGTAGTGTAAATCTGAAACTTGAACAATAGTCAATCCAGACCATTCTTTCGGCCAGCCTTCCAGTTTCAGCTCATATTCAACCACTTGCGGTAGATAAATTTGATTCGTAATACCAACCTTTTTTAAACAGCCGAACGGGGGCACAAACTTTGGATTCGTTCGCAGTTTAACCGTTTTTATTTTTTTAACTTGTACCGGTTGAAGACGGATGAGTTTCCAAACGCCATGATCGACAACCATCCACGCGATCCACAACGCGATCGAACTAAGAAAAATAAGGGACGAGAACGGAAGAAAGGACAAACCAGACCAGGCAAAATCCCAGTTTTTCAGATAAATAACACTGAGACCTGTTTGAACCAGCAAAAAAGAAGAACACCAGGAAAAAGTCCAGAAAACTTCGCCCCAGCCGCGGGGAGGGTGAAAACTAATGCGGTTTGTGAGAAAGATGAATATTAAAAAAAGAAAAAAAAGATATGTCCAAAAGAGAGGCTGAAAAAACATGATGATCAGTGGTTCATTTCTTCCAAAAGACGCTGGGTAAGTTCCTCCGCCGAAACCGTAGCCACACCTAGTTTCTCGACTTCAATACCAGCCGCGTAATTGGCTAAAGCTGTCGCTTGAAGAAGCGTCGCTCCCGCGGTTAAAGCCAGGGTAAGTGTCGCGATCACCGTATCTCCGGCGCCGGAGACATCATAAACTTCACGTGCGACCGTCGGAATTGTTCGAGGAGGCATGCCTTTTTCAAAAATGGTCATTCCATGCTCGCTACGGGTCAATACCAGAGATTGACATTGCAGTCTTTTCATGGCTTTAAACCCGATGGTTTCAAAACTTTCACCCACCGCTTCAGTCCCCAAAGCTTCAGTCATTTCCTTCATATTCGGTTTCATGACCGTGACACCTTTAAATTCAAAAAAATTATGGAATTTGGGATCAACGGTAATGACTTTTTTCTTAGCCTTAGCGTAAGCCACTAATTTGCGGATAACCTTCACTGTCAAGAGGCCTTTGTTATAGTCCTCAAAAATAACACCATCGGCGTCATGAATGGCCTTTATAGCTTGTCGAATCACTTGATCTTGTTGTTTGTTCGACAAAGCCGACTTAACCTCACGATCGATGCGAACTACCTGTTGGGTATTGGCAATCACCCGGGTCTTTTCAGTGGTCGGCCTGTCCCCCAGCGCCAACATACCTCTAGTATCCACGCCATATTTTTTAAGTTCGCTCACCAATTCCCGGCCCGCCGGATCTTTACCCGTGGTACCGATGATGGACGCTTTCCCGCCCAAAGCCGTAATGTTGGCCGCCACGTTAGCCGCCCCTCCCGGCATTTTCGTGTCTTTTTCATTAATCTCAACCACCGGAATGGGCGCTTCGGGTGATATCCGGGCTACCGAACCCTTGATGTATACATCCAGCATGACGTCGCCAATAACCACAATCTTCTTTTTTTGAAGCATTCCAACAATGCTTAAAAGTTCAGACTTATCTACAGACGAAAGGATTGACTGGTTTTTGTTGGAAGGTTTACTTGTTTTTTTCATAGATCCTCATGAAAACATCGCAGTTTAGATTAATTCAAACAAAGCATGACCAATCAGCCACAACGCTCTCGAATACGGTTCCGTCACGAAAACAGAGACTATCAATTTTAGTCTCACCCATTCATTTTATCTAGGAAACATTCCTCTCAAGGGGATCATTTCGAGTCAAATTTTATCGTTTAATGACATTCATTAATTTTTTTCGAAGTGGATCAATAAAGACTAAAGGACCATCTTTCAGCCAACAACCGGTAGTTTTTGTTTTTTATCGCTGCTGTAATTTTATCTTTATCCGCAAGATAGTTTGAGGTCCAGTGGGGCAAGTTATTCAAATTGGCGTAATAGGACACATATCCAACTTGAAAAAAGACTGTCGCAAAAATAAAGACACAGGCCAGTCTCTTCCAAAAAAGACTTGGAACCAAAAACCTCCAACATAAAAAAGAATAATAAAAAACAAATGGGAATATCAAATAATAACGATGGGCGTCCGGTTGTCTGGCTGTAAAACAAAAGCTAGCCCAGATCATTAAAAAAATTCCAGCCGTCAACAGCTTCATCCAGCGCCATTGTGAATTCGCCTCATCCTTTTTGAACCATAAACAAATAAGTAGCAGAACCTGAACCCAACCGGCAACCAGTAAAAACAAACAAGGAATCAAAAGCCACCACGCACTCATCAGAAACGCTTTTCTATCAGGCGTGTGGTCGCCTATCCATCGGGGCATTTCTGAACAAGCAAAAGATAAATATCGGGCAAGCACCGTAAAAACATCTTTAAAGTTGTAAAAATTAAAATGAACTAATAATCCCGAAGAATCACTCGCTACCTGAAACCCATATTTAAGATACGTCGGCAATATGAAAGAGAACGTCGGCAAAGCGCCAAGAAAAAAGAAAAAAACTCCATAGACTTTATGGTTTTTGATTTGAAGAATAAACGAACCGACGATCAACACAGCAAATAAAACCCACGATAAGTGAAACTGTAAAATCCAAAAGAAAGCAAAACCCATTAATGCATTTGCCAAATTGAACGGTAAAATCCTTCCGGTCAAAACAGGCGTACTTTCAACAAAGCCGATAAAAAACAATAAACTACCGACTGCCCCAAAAGACAAGTTATGAATTTGGGTGGTCACGTGGAGATCCCAAGGTGCAAAAAAGAGGCTTGTATAAATGAACCATGGGGGAATGCCTGTAATCCGTCGCGAACAATACCATCCGAAAAAAAGAAACGAAGAAAAAGTTAGAATATTTAACAAAACATAGGGTGCCATTGGGTCACTCCATATTTTTAAAGCACCAGCTATCAACACGCCTTCTAACGCGCCGGGAATCTGACTTTGATAAGTAACCGTACTAGTCGGTTCAATCGTATCAGGACCAAAATAGGGCCAAGTGTTTGTCGTATAGGCTTTTAAGCCGATAAGATAGGTCTGTTGCTGATCGTTTCCAGACCGATTGGGAGGTGCCAAAAGACCAAATGAAAGTCTAAAAATAAAAGCCAAGACAAACGCAAAAATAATCAACCAAAGCTTTGCATTTTTAAAACTCAATGACATCTCCATTCATTTCAAAAACTAACTGTAATCTACTTGAACAGTGCTTTTATGCCAATGATAATAAAACCCGTGCTAAGCCCTTCAAAATCCTCTATTCAAAGAAACTCATCTCTAAGTCAAGAGACTTCTTATCACAAAAATTTTATTTTTTACTCATTGCTCAGTATAAGCTTTTTATTTCGGCTGGCCTTTGGGCTTTGTTCCGAAATCTGGTTTATTGACCAACAACAGATTTATCTCATCGGGCTCAAATATGACACCACCGGTCTTTGGCCCTACTTTGGCCCAGATGTGGGAACGAATATTCAATTACCGGGAGCCCTGCAAGGTTTGGTAGTTGGTCTTCCCTTAAGAATTTGGCCCATTCCCGAATCACCTTATATACTTCTAAATCTTTTATCCTTCGGCGGTCTTTGTTTTTTAGCCTGGTACATCTGCGGCCGTCTACCCCAGTTTCCACACTGGATTATCTGGACTTGGCTCTTAACCGCCCCCTGGGTTTTGAATTGGTCTACTAACATCGACAACGATTCTTATGTTCTATTCGGGAGCTGCCTGTTCTTTATTGGCTTTTTGGAAACACTCCCTACTCTGACCCTGACCTTAGTCCCCTGCTGGTTGGCTAATTACTTGATGGGTTTCGCGTTAGGCTGGAACACCCAATTTCACCTTTCTTATGTTTTGCTTTTCCCATTAATACTTATCTCGTTGGTCTTACAAATGGTTTCAGGTGAAGCCTCTTTTAAAAATAAAACTTTAAACCTAATTTCCTTTTTAATCGGAGCCTTCACCACCTACAGTTTGATCATACCCACCTGGATTCAATACGGCTTTATCAAAGGTTCCGGCAATATTGCGCAAGCTGTTACTTTAAACTTCGAAAATCTGTTTAGCTTTTTTACAGTACTTTTAAGATATTTGGCCCTGGGCTGTTGTGAAATACCTCGCTTCATGGGCGCCAACACTTCTAGCCGAATGGACTTTCTAAAAGAAAATTTATGGGTAGCCCCCTTTGCCATACTTGCTGCCTTGCTTGGACTGGTTCAATTACTCTTTCTTTTATTAAGTTTGTTTAGAAAAAAACATCCCCAAAAAGACTGGCCATCCATCAAAATCCTAACCGCTATGGTTTTCTTTTTAATTTACGCGAGTTTTCTCTTTGCCATTAAAACTCCGGCGGCTCACACCTATTACCTGACTTTGCCTTTGGTGATGATTTATGGATTTTACGCCCTGAGCCCTTTGGTTAAAAAACCTTGGTTCGGCCGTTTAGCCACCCTGCTTTTGATTTGTAATTTAATCTTTCATTTGGGATTGGCCATTCACAACTTACCAATGAAATCTTTGTACAAAAACCGTGATTTATTTGTACGGGCCATACAAGATAAGAACTATCAACTCTTAGGTGAGCGGCGGCCCAACACACTTTATTAAGATTAAGGGACACTCATCGTATCTGAAACCCCTTTGATTTCAGGCAAAGTCGCTTGAAGTAGTGAAATTTCAATACTTCCAATCACAATAGCGCTTTTAATTAAAACCGGAACGTGGCGGGAATCCGCTGTCACCCACAAATCAATGTCCCCCGAATTTCTAAAAACCGTGTCATGCTTCACATAAGGTTTCACCAAATAACAATCAAAAGTTCCCAGAGGAATCGTCACCTTTTCTCGACGAACAACCGCAATGACCAAATTGTAATTTTTGCCTGTCGAAGATGTTGGAATTAAATATTTTTCACCAACCTCGATTGGCAAAAGACGAAAATAATAAAAACACGAAATAAGGTCTTGAGCAAACGGCGGAATATCCACTTCTTCGGGGTCATCGTTGTCATGGCGCCGCCATAAACGATGCTTCACTTGGTCGTACTTTTCCAGATTTTGAGCTCGGTAACTTCCCTCCGAAACATCGTTTTCAAATTTCAAAGTAATAAAATCGGTAGCATCAAAATAACTCGTTTGAACATCTTTGACAGGATAAATAGCGCTAAAGGGGAAGGCCGCTTTAGCCCGGGCCACCAAAGGATAGCAAGGTCTTTCCGCGACCGTGACCGGCGAATCGACTTCCAAGGTAGCTTCGCCCGCGATGATTGATAAGGCCTTTACTTCATAAACCAGTTTTTCACCTGCGGCAAAAGCCAGGTTCAGTTTGGGCCTAGCCAGTTTTACAATTCCTTTTTCATCGAACTTAACATCTTTGCTATTTAAAATAGGACTCTGAGTCTTTTTTGAATCAGGTTCAGACACGGTGGATTTTTCAAAAGCTTTGAGTTGATCATTTAATTCGCCGTTAGTTGGAAAATAAGCGGGATTCACCATTTTTAAAATTCTGCCCGGTTTTAATTTGGAGTGAATGCCGAGATGATTGGCCTTCGCGATTTGGCCCGCACCTTCTTTTACTGAACCAAAGTAAGCGTAGCCCAAAAAAGATAAGGTTTCTCCTTCTTTCACTTGGTGATGAATGACATCTGCACGGTCCATTTCTTTCGAAAGAGACTTCGCCTTCGGTGCTTCCTGGGATTTCACCGCCACGAAACCGGTTTTGCCTTTGGCCACAAACAGAAGAGAGCATCCTTGAAGGATCCAAACCAACAGGCTTAAGGTTAAAAGTAAAAACCGAGTCACATTTTTGCCCTGGGTCGGCGGGCAAACTTCATGACCGCCTGAAAAACTTCATCTTCCGTGATACCGTCCATGGGATCGTGTTTTCGGCACTTGCCCTTTTGACAATCCACGCACTTTAAATCATGAGGCATGAGCACAACCGCTTCATTCCCCCAAGGACCCCAGCGAACCGGGGTTGTTTCCGGTATGGGACAAAACAGAGCCACAGTTGGGGTTCCTACCGCCGCGGCGATATGCATGGTGCCGGTAGAACCCGAAAGAAAACAATCCGCACTTTGATAAACTGCGGCCAATTGTTTGAGGCTGCATTCGCCGATCAAATAAACCGGCTTGTTTTTCAGATCATAAAAATCAAAAAGGCTCGTGAGCTGGGCAATAAGACGGGTTTCTTCCAAACTGCCGGTCACCACTACCCGCAAATCCTTCTCCTGGCAAAGCCGGGCAATAACCTCGCTATAGCGGTAAATACTCCAGTTCAGTGCTGAACCCTTATGACCGGGATGAACGACTACATAATGGGTGCGGGGGCTAATCCCACGGTTTTTTAAAAGACTAACCGCTTCATTTTTTTGTTCGGCGGTTACAGACCATTCAATTTTATTGGCAAATTCTTTGACGCCTATGGGTTCAAGCAAATGGAGGTTATATTCCACTTCGTGGCGGTCGCCGTAATGACGGTGCATCCTCGTTTTGAAATTAAACATAAAACCATACCAGCGGAATGCCGTACCGATTCGTGTTGATATTTGAGCCAGCCAGGCCGCCAACGCAAGCTTTGGCCTGGGATAAAGAGCGATAAAAATATCGGCGTTTAAATTTTTGAACCTTTCAGTTAGTTGTCCCACGCTTTCGCTCGGATCGACAACTTCCACCGAGTCCACCGCCGGATGGTCTCGAACCACTTCGTGGGCATAGGGACTAACCAGAGCGGTGATGCGGGCTTTAGGAAAAGCTTTACGGAGGCTTTGAAATACTGGCAGCGACAAAATTAAATCGCCGATCTTGTCTGTTCGAGAAACCAGAATGTGACGGGGTAAAAGCGAGCTCATGCGGTGGGCAAAGGCCCATACTTTCTTAAAATTTCCTGAATGAGATTCTTCGAGGCATGATCTTTAGGGTCGCCGACCACCGCCACTTCACCGCCAAAGGAAGCCACAGTGTCTTTTTCGGGAATCGTGTCAGGGGTATAGTCCGTTCCTTTAACTTGTACATTGGGTTTTAATTTTAAAAGAAGCGGTGAAACTGTGTCGTCTTCAAAAGTCGTAATAAAATCGATCATCTCAAACGCACTCAAAATGCCTAAGCGGTCTTCCAATGGCAATAAAGGTCTTTCTGGTCCTTTTAAACGGCGCACCGAGGCGTCGCTATTAATGGCCAACACCAGCACATCTCCCAAAGCTTTTGCTCCCCTCAAATAGCGGACGTGGCCCACATGCAAAAGATCAAAACAGCCGTTGGCAAAAATAACTTTTTTGCCCTGTTTTTTCAGTTCTTCTATTTTTTTGGCTAACTCATTGTGATCCAGAATAACTTGCGCCATATTTCGCCCGTCCTCTATTTAATCGTCAACAGCTTTAAGGCTTTAAGCAATTCATCGGGATAAGTTGTCGCCGTTCCTCGCTTGGTGACTACAATTCCTGCCGCTACTGTCGCCAAAGAAGCCGCCATGGTAAAGTCCGCTCCGGCGGCCAAAGCCAGCGTTATAGTACTGGCCACCGTATCTCCTGCACCCGTCGGATCAACCGGCTGTTCAATACCAAAAACAGGCAAATGATGAATTTCACCTTTTAAGTCAAATAAGGCCATGCCATAGGGCCCGCGAGTAATAAGAACTCGACATTTGATTTCTTTTTGAAGCTTTTGTCCGGCTCGAATAAGGCTTTCTTCGTCTCTGATTTCAATATTGGCGGCGGGGCCGGCTTCCGAAACGTTCGGCGTGATCAGAGAAACGCTTCGGTATTCACTTAAATGGTAGCGGGAATCCACTGTAATAATTTTGCCGGCGAAATTAGAAAGAAGGGATCGTCGAACCGTTTCGGTTAACACTCCCAACCCGTAATCTGAAATTAAAAGAGCGTCCATTTTCGGCGCCAAAGCGGTAATACGGCCCAACAATTTCGCCTCAACCTGCCGGGAAACTTCCTTTTCATCCAGTTTGTCCATACGAATCACTTGCTGCTTCGCCGTGTGGCTGGCACCCGCCATAATGCGACACTTGACCGTTGTATGACGATTCTTCACCGTCAGCAGACCCGAAATATCCACTTTTTTGGTTTTAAAGTAGTGAAGCAGTTTGGAACCCTGCTCATCCTCTCCCACCACGCCCAGGGGATAAACCTGCGCGCCCAAATCCATAGCGTTATTGGCGGCGTTGCCCGCTCCACCCGGAGTAATCACCGTGTGGGAATAGCGGAGAATCAATACGGGAGCTTCGCGGGAAATACGTTCGGTGTCCCCGTAAATCGCCTCATCCACCATAAAGTCTCCCGCTACCATTAAACGAAGTTTCGTGAATTTTTTAAGAATCGCGGGCCCTTTAAGGGAAAGTTGGGATGGGAAAGAGTTCTTTTTCATAACTTGTCCTTTCGGGACAAAATCCATTGGGCCGCTTGAGCCAGATTAGAAACTACCGCGCTATTTTTGAGCTTGAGTTTTCTAAACTCAAGCTCACTCTTACGTCCATTGCCGGTGCGGACCAAAAGTCCCGCAGCAACCTTGGCATTCTTGGCCAATAAAACATCATCCAGTTTATCGCCCACTACATAACTTTTTTTCAAATCGATTGAATAACGCTTTAAAGCCTGTTTCACCATGCCGGGCCACGGTTTGCGACAGTCGCATTTCTTACTAAAGGATTTTACTTTTCCTTGCGGATGATGAGGGCAATAAAAGAACGCGTCAATTTTAGCCCCTTTTACCTTCAACATCCGCCTAAGATTTTGATGAACCTTCTTCACCTGGGCTTCCGAAAAATAACCACGGGCCACGCCGGATTGATTGGTTACGACAAAAAGATAAAAACCGGCTTTTCGAAGGCGTTTTAAGGCTTCAGCGGTCTGGGAAAAAAGTTTAATTTGAGACGGATGATTTAAATAGCCCGCGTCGGCGATCAAAGTGCCGTCTCTGTCAAAAAAAACCGCCGGTCGTTTTTCGGCTTTCTTGCTCATTCGGCGAGTGTCTCCGAATGGGTTTTAAACTGCATTTTATAGAGCTTAGCGTAAAGACCCCGTTTTTTAAGAAGCCCTCCGTGCCTGCCTTCTTCCACAATTCTGCCCTTATCCACCACTAAAATCCGGTTCGCTTTGCGGATAGTGGAAAGGCGGTGGGCAATGACCAGCGTGGTCCGGTGGCCCATCAGTTCTTCCAGCGCTTTCTGCACCCATTCTTCGCTTTGATTGTCGAGGGCGGAAGTCGCTTCGTCCAGAATAAGCAGAGGTGGATTTTTAAGAATGGCCCTGGCGATGGCCACCCTTTGTCTTTGCCCGCCCGAAAGCTTGACGCCCCTTTCTCCAATAATCGTGTTATAGCCCTGGGGAGTATTTTTAATAAACTCGTCGGCATAGGCGGCTTTAGCGGCCTGTTGAATATCTTTGAAAGAAGCGCCTGGACGGCCATATGCGATGTTGTTCATGATGGTATCGTGAAAGAGAATGGTTTCCTGTGTCACAATACCGATGTGGGACCGCAAAGAAGCCAGTTTAATAGTGGAAAGCTCATGCTCATCCCAAAAAATTTGACCGGAATTGGGCTGATAAAAACGCGGAATCATGTCGGCCAGCGTACTTTTGCCGCCGCCTGAGGGACCCACCAGCGCCACAACTTCACCCTTTTTCAAACTGAAAGAAACATCTTTCAAAATCGGGTGGCCATGAACATACTCAAAACCAACGTTTTTAAATTCCAAAGCTTTCTTCAGCGGACCCAGTGTAATCGCGTTTTTCGTGTCAACCATGGGATCTACTGTGTCCAGAATATGAAAACAGCGTTCCGTCGCGGCCAAAGCGCTCTGAAGGCCGCCCCAAAGTCCGTTAAAATCTTTCAATTTCGGATAAAGGGAAAAAACCAAGCCAATAAACGAAACAAAACTTCCCACCGTCAGATTTTTAATTAGCAAAGCCCGATAGGCCATCCAGACTATCAAGCACATAAAAGCGAAAGTCGCTATCCACTCCACGATCGGGGACGAAGCTGCGTAAGCCCGGTTCTCCCGCATTTTTACGCCAAAAAAAGCGCTATGAGTTATTCGAAATTTTTCTTTTTCATGGTTCTCCATCCCAAAAGCCTTAACCACGCGAATACTGGCTAAAGTTTCATGAATGTGTGCATTTAGATTCGAAAGTATTTGCTGGCCTTCTCCCGAAGCGTGGCGGATTTTTCGGCCAAACCGATAAATAGGAAAAAGGGCGATAGGAAACACAACCAAAGCCACAAACGCCAGCTGCCAATCCATATAAAAAAGAACACTCGCTATCGTTATTACCGTGATCAAAGATTGAGTTCCCTGTCCCACAATATTCATAATGGAATCCTGCAAAACCTGTACATCGTTTGTGATTCGGGAAGCCAAGCCGCCTATTCTTTGCGCGTTAAAAAAAGACATGGGCAATTTCAGGAAATGGTTGTAAAGATCGCTTCGTAAATGTTGCACGACCTTTTGACTTAAGTAGCGGTTCAAGTAATCGAATCCATAACCGCTCACCGACCGGATCAGGGCGGCGATAATGGTAAGTGGAATCGTAAACAAAACCAAATGATGGAACGTCGCCAATGGAGCGCTCGAATTGGTAAAAGTCGCGTCCATGATGGGTTTGAGCTGATACATTACAAAAGCGGTGGTTACGCCCGACAGAACCATACAGATTAGGACCAGGATCACTCGGGAACGATAGGGTTTAAGGTATCCCAAAAGCCGCAGATAGAGATTGAAGGAAGATTTAAAGTCTTTGGTTTCCTGCATAGAGAGCGTCAGATCCTTGTAAATAAAGAAGCCCGAACCTAGGGTTCGGGCTTGAAATTCATTTTAACTGAAGAACTGCGGGGTCCCTATCAAAAAGCCCGCCAAAAAACCTTAGCTGCGCTTGTCGATAGCGACATAATGCTGATCACGGGCGCCCAAATACTCGGCGCGGGGCCGGATCAGGCGGTTATGCGCCAATTGCTCGCATACATGGGCGGACCAGCCGGTCACACGGCTGCAGGCGAAAACCGGCGTGAAAAGATCCGTCGGAATCCCCAGATAGTGGTAAGTGGAAGCCGAATAAAAATCC
>Ga0302281_10003153_pt1 | contig 11499 bp, 12 predicted proteins | sample III_Fen_E1_2_FD_198762 | JGI IMG/M metagenome (GOLD analysis project Ga0302281, IMG submission 198762) | Peat permafrost microbial communities from Stordalen Mire near Abisko, Sweden - III_Fen_E1_2 | ecosystem: Environmental > Terrestrial > Soil > Wetlands > Permafrost | place: Sweden: Abisko...
CTACCGGACACGAGATGGGATGTTTCAAAGATTAGGGCAACTGCCCTGACCACTGATTTTATGACGGACGCTGTTCTCCTTGCCAGGGCAAGAAGCGGACGTAACAGGGACGGCTAAAAGGGAAATTCCGGGCATGACACTTACCCCGCTTTTTTGCGGACAACCAGGCCGCTCGATGCCGAGCGCAACAGCGGCGCGAAAAAAATCCGTGGCGGGCAGCAAATGCTGTCGGCAGAAATGTCGCAAACGCGACGGACAAAAAACCGTTGGCCGCATCAAACGGCGACGGGTGCGAGTCGCACTTCCCACCGATGAAAACGTCGCAAGGTTGCTCATCCTTTAGCTGCTAGACGCGCCGGAGAAAGTTGCGCCTTGGCTCGCGTCCGTCATGCCGGATGCTTCCCTTCCCGGACACAAGAGCAGTTATATGCAAAGCCGCCTCATGCGCCGGTGTCCGCGCTGCGGAGCCTCCGGCGCACGAGTCTCCGCCGTCTCCTCGTTGAATCGTTCGACGGCCCGGTTCATTGAATATAACTGCGTCTTGTGTCCGGGGCGGCGGCGGCGCTGTCACGCTGACTGCTCCGCCGTTCCCACGGCGGCCACGCAACCGCCCGTTGCGTTGCAGTCAGCGCGCCAGCTTGCCGGCAGCCGGTAGCTTTGGCCGTTGGCTGCCAAGATGTGAACGCGATGCGTCAATCGATCCAATAAAGCGCCGGTCAGACGTTCACTGCCCAGCACTTCGGTCCATTGTTCAAAGGGCAGATTGGTGGTGACGATCAGGCTGGTGCGCTCGTAGGCCCGGCTGACCACATCGAACAACAGTTCGGCTCCAGCTTTGGAGAACGGCACATAACCCAGTTCGTCGAGGACGATGACATCCAGCCGTTCCAACTGCTTGTGGAGCCGCTGAAGCATCTTGGTGTCGCGTTGTTCCAATAGTTGCGTGACCAGTCCGGTGGTCGTGGCGAAACGCACGCGTTTGCCCTGGCTGCACGCGGCAAAGCCCAGCGCGGTGGCCAGATGGGTTCGCGTATCTCACTCCATTGCTTCATATCGCTGTGCATCCTTCATTGTTAATGAAGGCGTCACAGTTTTCGACCGCCCCGTCACACTCATGACCCCGCCACGGTTTTCAACCGCCGTTTACAATTGCAATGGCAATGTGTTGGAAAACGTGAACTACGCCGTAAAAAGCCAGTATTTATTGCGTCTGTTGGAATCAGTCCCGGAAGTCGCAGCAAAGCTCAAAGCGCCCGGCACTGAGGAAAAGAAATCGGAAGACATTTCCACCAGCGCGGAAAAGGCATCCGTGATGATTCTCATTTACGGGATGAAACTCTAAAACGTCGCTGATGTTGCCACCCATCAAAATTACAATTACCATGTTCGCCAGAATTTGCCAAAAAAATTTATGAAAACAAATCTGACCACCGGGCTGTCCGCGCTTTGCGCGGTTCTTCTCATCGTTTTGCTTGTCCTTCAGGCGAAACAGAAAAGCCAACTCGAAACATTCCTGCAAGAACATGAGGGCTTTGCACAGGCAACGGCGCAACAACTGAAAATGTTACAGGATTCGTCAGATAAAATGGCAGGGTTTTTCGCAGAGGCACTGCAAAAACAGCAAGATGCACTTGCCAAAGCTGATGAGCAGCAACAGCAAACATTGACGAATGTTGCGTCCGCCATCGCAGACAGCTCCGACCAACAAGGCAAAATTCTTCACGCCACCGCCGACAGCTTAAATAAGCAGTTCGCTGCATGGACTACAAATGTTGATGACCGATTGACCAAAGACGAGCAAGAAGCCAAGGAAAATGCGGCTTTGGTTGGAAACATGGTTCAGCAGAATACTGCCGTCATGCACCGCGCGCTTGGCAAAGTCATTCCCGTTGAACTACCGGAGGCGTTGACAAATCAATTGGCCGTGCTGGAAGCGCGCATCGCAGACGAAAATTCTTGGCCGAAAGATTCCACCAACACGGACGCGATGGTTGCCGAATTGCGCGGCTTGATTCGCCAGATTCCGCCGTGGGCAGAGGAAGATTACCTGCCACGGTTGAATGCTTTGCGCTGGGCGGTGCATTCGCTAGAGCTGATTCAGTCAAATGTGAATGCTCAGGGCGAAGATTTGAACTCCGCTGCCGATGCCTACGCCAACCAACTTTCGATTCAGCCCGACGGTGGCGCGGCAAATATCGCAGCGGCATTGACGAGCCGACAGCAGGACGCAACGGCTCGATTCGCCGCGTTCCGCCTTGAGAGTGCAATCATTGACGCGACGAACCAACTCAATTTAGCAGTCATGGATAATGGTTTGTCGGCATGGCAAAATTTAGCCGAGTGGACGAACGACCCGACTGTTGGTTCAAACGCGCTCGAACTCCGGCAGCAGCTTCACGCACGGTTGCTTGACGATGAAATTGCGAGTTACAGCGACACTACAAAAGTTGAATTAGGAAAACTCGACGCGGTTACAAACAACGCTCTGCGGCAAGCCGGATATTTAAGAGCACTGGAGAACGTGACGGTTCAACGATTGAGCTTGCTGCAAGAAGCAGATGCGCCGCCAAGCACCGTTAATGCGCTGGCAGATTTATCAATGACAATTGAAACTCGAATCAAAGACAACGAGCGTGGGTATCAGCAATGGGCGTTGGAACAGATTTCCAATTTCCGTGCGGAATTTGATACCGCCACGAAGCGAACAAAGCCGGGGGCGGTTTTTGGATCAAATCCAAACCCGGATTATGAAGGGGTTGCCAACGCTATTGTTGGCCATCTCATTCCGATTTCTCCGGCGTATTTGGATTCAGCGGTAGCGATGATTTACAGACAAGCTTTCGACGAAGGGATGAATAAATTGGAAAATGATAAATACTATCAGACAGACGTTGCTGAAAAAGATGCAATCACGCCGAAGAAAACACCACAAAATTACTTGGAAAACTAGCCATGAAAAGAATTTTGCTAAGTTTTGCAGTCTTTTTTGTTTCGTGCCAACTAGCCACGCTAGTTGATGCACAAACGACCATGACGTTTGCTCCGGCGCTGACACACATGGAACAAGCTGCCGCTCTCGGTGAAGTGACAAAGTCGGAAAAGCTTGCATGGATGCGCGACCAAGTTCGCGATGGCCGATATGGGCAGCGGGGCTTGGACAACCTGTTCAAAGATTTTGAAGGCAAGAGCTACATTGAACCCACAATTCCGGGTGTCACAAAAAACTTCAATGCGCTCAATTCTTTGTCGCCGCAGCAGGCTAAAGGTGCGGCGCGAACCTTGCTTTTCGCGACAAGAGTTTATCAAGACCCCAGATTTCAACTCGTAGCTGTTGACCAGCCTGTCAATGCTTCTTACGGGCGCACTGACAAAGATTTGGTGCTTCGCCACAGGCAGACCGGCCAGCTTTCCCGCATCGAAGTAAAAGATGTGAAACCAGCTTCGCAACGCGCCGACCTAGAGAGAATCAAAGGACAAATAGACAAGATGGCAGCCGAATATAAAAGCACAGGCGAGTTGCAGGCGTGGGCAAATCGGCAGGAAACGATCCCTGCCATCAAAGTTTATGCAATAGAGAAGGGCATTCCAGTATTTGAAACAACAAAACAGTCAGAGTTTTCAAAGGTTTTGGACGACTTTGATCGTCGAAGCATCGAACAAACACGGATGAATTTTGCCAGCGGCGGATTCAGCACTGGCGTCGGTCTTATGCTTCTCTATTCCTCCACTCACGAATTGCTGGAACTTTCACAGGCGGAAACGGATGATTTCGCTGTGAGATTGAAAATAGGCGAACAAGGAGCAATGCTTGTCGCTGGCGGAGGGCTTACAGCTTCTGGACTCGCACAGTTTGGCTCCCAGTTCGCGTCAAAAGGAAGCGTTGTGGCAAAACTGCCGCTTGGCGGCGTGACGAAGTGGGGGGGACGTTTGGGTTTTGCCGGTATTTTAACTGCTGAAGGTTTTGCAATTGCCGAATACAAAACAGGAGCAATCAACAACCGCCAATTTTACACAATGCAGAGCAGCCTTGGTGGGGGACTTGCTGGTGGCGCTGGCGGCACTGTCATAGGCTTTTGGATTGGAGGTGGCGTCGGATGCTTATTCGGTCCAGAAGCCTTTCCAGTCGGAGCAGGAATTGGAGAATTTGTCGGCGGCGTTGTCGGCGGATTCGGTGGAGCAGAACTAGGAAATATGGCTGCTTCTGGTTACTACAGGAACCTTGACGAAACTCAAAAACAGGAAGTTGAAGCATCTATTTATCAACATTACGGCGTGAGCCGGTAATTTATTCTCATCAATCACAAAACAATCAAATCACCGAAATAGTATAGAAAACACGAAGCCAATGCCTACCCGAAGATGGGTTTAATTTTCCAGACTAACCGGCCCAATAGCTCGCTCATAGCCGAGGCGTCATCTGGGTCTTGCGTATTGGGATCGGCACCGAGTTGCAGGAGTTTCTCAATCCTATGAGTCTGCTTTTCAGCCTCTTAACCCCCACCCCCTCCTACCAGATCCATCCCCTTCGCTGGTATAATATATTGAACAAAGGAAATTAACGTTTTCAATGCTCGTTTAGAAGGGGTGTCAAAGCCCCTGTCCCCTGCCCCAACCCGACCCCTACAAGGCCGGGTTGCTTCATTTCCATCCCCCAACCATCAACCAAAGGCTCAAAATGATAACGCTCGAAGCAAACTATAGCAAAAAAATCGGTCTCCCCGGGTATAGCAGTCATCAGTTCAGCATCACCCTCCGGACTGAGCTGCCTGATACGACCAAGGTACAGGAAGAAAGCGCTCGTTTATACAGGTTGCTCCAGGAAGGGGTGGACCAAAATATCCAGGCAATCGGTTTTCTGCCCCATCAACCCAATGAAAACGGCCATGCTCACCCCAAAGCTAACGGCAATGGGCACTCCAACGGCTACCAGAACGGCCGGCAAGTGCGTCCCGGCACCAACGATTCCTGGAAATGCTCCCCTAAACAGAAGGAATTGATCCTGAAAGTCATCACCGAGAACCAGCTCGACAAAAATATGGTCGAAGATCTGGCCGTTGAGCGGTTTGGTCTCGGTGTCAAAGCCCTGAACAAGCTCCAAGCCAGCGGTCTGATCGAAGAACTGCTCGAAAAATACCCTAACAAAAGGACTGCCCGATGATCGCCCTACTCCAACCCCCTCCCCAATCCGAGCTGTTGCGCACCGTCTCCGCTACCCGGCTCAATGCATGGCTCGGTTGCAGGCTCCGGTATTATTTCCGGTACGTGCTTCGGCTCAAATCACCCAAGACCGCAGCCCTGTACGTCGGCACCACGGTTCATGCAGTCCTGAAACAGTGGAACAAGGCTCGCTGGCATAAGAAAACGCTGACCCGGGACCAGTTACAGGCTATGTACGACCTGACTTGGTTAACGGAACAGCAGGCCGAACCAGTGAAGTGGGACGTTGACGAGGAACTGGGCGAGAAAGTGCAGGGATGGTCATTGTTGAAGACGTATTTCGACAACAGCCCCATACCTGCTGATGAAAGGCCGGAGGGTGTGGAGGTCATGGTTGAAGCCGATCTCTCTCACCACGGCCTCCCTAAGCTCATCGGGGTGCTCGATCTGGTCAGGTCTGGTGGCAGGATTGTCGATTACAAGACGGTCGCCCAAACACCCAAGGACGAGAAAGCCATCCACCAAAACGAAGTGCAGTTGAGCGGCTATTCGATCCTATACCGGGAAGCGACTGGGCAGATTGAAGGGGGCCGTGAACTGCATCAACTCGTGAAACTGAAGCAGCCAAAGCTTATTGTAACGCAGCAAGGGCCAATGACGGAAGCGCAGAAGACCCGGCTATTCAGGCAGTTGGAATCGTATGTTGAGGGTGTGCAGCGTGAAGATTACATCCCGTCACCTGGGCTGCAATGTTCGTTCTGCCAGTACCTGAACCAATGCCAGAAATGGAGCTAAACCATGGACGATCAGCTTCTTAAAGATATGGTGGCCAGACTTAAGCCAGTTCTTAAAGATACCGACGCAGCTCTAGTAATCCTGCGACGGTATTGGACTACGCGAATGGCCCTGGTCTGGTCAGTTCTGGACGTTCACAGAGCAGCTAATGAACTGGAGCTTGCCCTGACCCAAAATGAGGCTGTTCAAGTTCTGGAATCGCTGCACCTCTCCTATAACCGGCATCTTGGACTGCGTTGGCGGAGGATCGAACCTGCTTCCCAGCCTTTGGGAATATGGCCGAGCGGTGAGTCTTGGAGTGAATCAGGAAAAAGTGCGGCGGTGAATTTATCCAGGCCGACGGGTTGGCGGAGGTCAAGTTTTGCGCGGACGGGGTCGAAATCCACGAACCAGTTCTGGAACAGCGCTCGCGCCATCGCCTCCAGCGTGACATTCATGCGCCGGTTCAATTCGATTTTGTCGTCAAGTGCCCCCAGCACCGCCGCGATGGCTTTTTGCTCGTCCTGCGGCGGCAAGGGAATTGAAATGGCGTCGAAGGCATCGGTGGGCACACGCTGACAGCCCGATGAGCCGGACATTTGCGAAATGGCGAAGTGGCGGACTTCGGGGGAAATTGTCAGGTAATAGGCAAAATCATCGTCAGACACGTCGGGTCGCCCACGAATCACGATGAACTCCGTTGAGCCGTGGCCGACCGGCTGGCCTTCCGGGCCTTGAAACCGGGCAATCTTGCCGTTTTCCAGACAAGGCGTGATTCGAGCCATGAGCGTATCACGGTCGCGGAACTTTGATCCGCCGCCCGAAAATTCCCGTTGTTCCGAACACTTCACGTCGCGCGTACCGGCGCTGATCGCGGCCATCTCGACGAACGGATAAACTTTGCCGCGTTCCAACGAGGTCGTCGGGTTCACCAGCACGGCTTCTGAAAACGGCAAATCCAGCCATTCATTCGCCATAGCCGAGACCTTTCAAATTGGCGTTGATCGCATTTTCCAGCTTGGCCGATTCGGTAAATTGGGCACGCAACTCCGCCACGAGGCGCGGCAATTTCCTCCGTGGTGGTGGCTTTGCAGAAGCCGGCAATATCCGCGTATTTGGCCGCGCCTTTTTCTCCGCGCCATGCGTGGTAAGTGCCGACGATTTTTTCCAAATCGGCTTCGGTCAATTCACGATGGACGCGATCCACGAGCGTGCCCAATTTGCGGGCGTCAATGAATAGAGTTTGTTTGCGGCGGTCTCGGCGTTTGCCGTCGTGCTTGTTCTTGGCCAAGAACCAGAGACACACGGGAATCTGCGTGCTGTAAAACAACTGGCCGGGCAAGGACACCATGCAATCCACCAGATCGGCCTCGATGATGGCCTTGCGGATGTCGCCCTCACCAGATTGATTGGACGACATACTGCCGTTGGCAAGCACGAAACCCGCCATGCCCGCCGGCGCGAGGTGATGGATGAAGTGCTGCACCCAGGCGTAGTTGGCGTTACTTTTGGACGGAATGCCAAACTGCCAGCGCACGTCGTCATCAATGCGATGCCAGTCGGAATCGTTGAAGGGCGGATTGGCGATGACGAAATCGGCCTTCAAGTCCTTGTGCAAATCGCGCCGGAAGGTATCGGCCTGTTCCGGGCCGAAATCCGCCTCGATGCCACGGATGGCCAGATTCATAATGGCCAGCCGACGGGTGGTGGCGTTGCTTTCCTGCCCGTAAATAGCGATGTCGCCGATGCGTCCGCCGTGCTCCAAAACAAATTTTTCCGACTGCACGAACATCCCGCCCGAACCGCAGGCCGGGTCATAGACACGGCCTTTGTAAGGCGCAAGCATTTGGACGATGAGGCGGACGATGCAGGACGGGGTGTAGAACTGCCCGCCGTTCTTACCTTCGGCGCTGGCGAACATCGTCAGGAAATATTCATACACGCGACCGAGCACGTCCACCGCGCCCTGTGATTTTTCGGCCGAGGACGCGAACAGCGAAATGGTGCCGATGAGATCAATCAACTCGCCGAGCCGGTGTTTGTCCAGACCGGGCCGCGCGTAATCTTTCGGTAGCACTCCTTTCAACCGCGGATTGTCCCGCTCCAGAGCGACCATCGCGTCGTCCACGACCTTGCCGATGGTGGGCTGCTTGGCGCTGTTTTGCAGGTAGCTCCAGCGCGCGGCGGGCGGCACCCAAAAAACATTCTGCGCCTTGTATTCGTCCTGATCCTCCGGGTTGGCTCCTTCAAATTCGCCCTTGCCGGCGGTGAGTTGGGCGTGCATTTCCTCGAACTTGTCGGAAATGTATTTCAGGAAAATGAGGCCGAGGACGACGTGCTTGTATTCCGCCGCGTCCATGTTGTTGCGGAGCTTGTCGGCGGCGAGCCAGAGCTTGGCCTCAAAGCCGATTGTTGCGGTGGAGTCGGTGGAATTGGTGCGAGCCATGAGATTAAAGTGATTTTACCGGAAGATGACTGACCGCGACAGAGGCGGCGACCGCCATGAATATCTGGCTGCCGGGTTTTCCGCCAAAATTCAAATTTAGATTTTTCATGGAATGATTCCATTCGACTGGCCGCGATGCGGGGATGATGCACCGTTGGAGGAGAATCTGCACGGATAAATTTATTTATAGAGGATTGCTAATTGGGAAATTGAGCTTTGGTTTCCAAAAAATCAGAGTGTGAAGATGACTCAATATTTTTGGTTGTTCAATAATATGAATACCCTCCTTGTGATCATAGGACGTCAGGATGCGTTCGCGCAAATCCATAAAAATTTTACCCATCCCCAACCTTATCACCGCCCCCAATTAATGGCTACAGTTTTATTTAAAATGCTCTAGCACCGAGCAGCACATACTCACTCTCCCTGCGGAGAGGGGGAAACGTCGGCAGAGGGTTGGCGAAGGTGGCGGCGATGGTTGCGGGTACGAGCCGCGGGTTGCCAGCCTGGGGAGGTGATTATTTATCTTTTAACAAGGCCCAGACGCGGAGGGATTCGGTGACGCCCCAGGCCTGGGCGTCGCAGCCACGTTGGGTGTGCGGGGCGTCGCCATCGAGGATCTCGGGGAGCTGGCCGAGGCAGCCGGTGTCGAGGATTTGTTCGGCGCTGCCGAGGTAGGCGCGGGCGGCGGCGACGGCGGCGGGGGCGTAATCCCAGGCGCGGGCGAGGGCTTCGCAGAAGATGGGGAAGGTCCAGGTCCAGGCGGTGCCGTTGTGATAGGCGGGTTTGCGGCGGGTGTCCTCATGGCCTTCGTAACGCGGCCAGTAGGGGTGATGGGGGTCATTGAGCAGGCGGCCGTCGTTGCCGTAGATGGCGAGAGCGGTGGTGACGGGGAGCGGGGCAAGGGTGCGCAGGGCGCCGGGGACGACGAGGTGTTGCTGGGCGGCGGCGACGCAGCGTTTGGCCCGGTCGCCGGTGACGAGGCCGAGGCTGACGAGGAACAGGCCGTTGCTGCGGAGGGCGTCGCTGACGGTGGCGTCGCGGGCGATGACGCGGGTGTTGCCGAGGAGGACATCGGCATACCAGCCGGGGCCTTCGAGCCAGAACAGTTGATCGAGGGCGGCGGCGGCGCGGGCGGCGAGTTCGCACCATTTTTTCTGATCGGGGGCGGGGGCGAGTTTTTCCACCTGCCGGAGCAGGCGGATCCAGAGGGCCTGGATTTCTACGGGATAGCCTTCGCGCGGGGTGCCGGCGGGGTAGTTGGTGTCCATCCAGGTGAAATGACTGGGGCTCCAGATGAGGCCGGAATCCAGATCGGCATGGATGCCGTTGGGCGTGCCGTTCAGGTAATGGGTGGCGATGCTGAGGAGGACATCGGCGACGGTGCGTCGGGCAGCGTCGACGGGGGTCTGGTAGAAGCCGGGGTCGGTGGCGGCCAGGGTTTCGCAGACGATGCCGAACCAGAGCGGGGCGTCGGAGGTGTCACGGTTGGAGACATCGTTGCCGTGGATGGTATTGGGCAGGGTGCCGCGGTCTTCGAAGCGCGCGAAGGTGAGGAGGAGTTGTTTGACTTCGGCGACCAGGCCGGCGGCGAGCAGGCCGCGGGCGCAGATCAAGGAATCGCGGCCCCAATCTAGGAACCAAGGGTAGCCGGCGATGACGGTTTTGCCGGTGTCGCGGCGGACGACATAGGCTTGCGCGGCGATTTTCAGGCGGTCGCCCCAATCGGGCGCGGTCTTGGACCGGGCGGGGCGGTGTTTGGCCTTCAGTTCCGCGACGGTGGGCAGGGTGAGCTCGGCGGTGGCGGCAAGGGTGACGTGGGCGCCCTTGGGCAGGGGCAATTCGAACCAGCCGGGGCTCCAGGCATCGCCGGCGCCGGTCTGACCGCGGGTCTGTTCGACGGGATGCGGAATATTTTCGCACCATTCGGGCTGGGGATGATAGACGCCGTCATCGGCGAAGACGTGGAGCTGACGGTCGGCGGCGGGGGTGAAGGCGAACCCGGTTTTTTTATCCAGCGGCCGGGTGTTGCTGGAGAAATGGAAATCGGCGCCGCCGTTGCGTTTGGTCTCGCCGTGAAAGCCGCGGTCCTCGATATCCACGCGGACGGTGAGGCGGACATCGGCCTGGGCGGGCAATTGTTTGCCGTCGGTCTGAGGTTTGCCGGGGCGATGGAAATGGAGGACGGTGGTGTTGCGGCCGGGGAGCATGTCGGCGGACAGTTCGATCTCCACGGTGCGGCCGGACGGCGGGCGGCCCGGCCGCGAAGGCGGCGAGGTTGGGGAGATGGAGCGGGGAGAGGAAGCCATCGGCATTGACCCAGGCGCGGATGCGCTTGACGAACACATGGCGGTCGACGGGCACGGTGGGATTCAAGTTGGCCCCGAGGACGCAGTCGTATTTGGAACGGATGTGGCCGAGGTCCACGCCGAGGCGGGCCATGCCGCCGATGTCGTTGGTGAGGAGGACGAGGTCTTCGCCGAGGGTCAGGGGATCCAAGGTCCGGGGGACGGGTTCGGCCGCGAGAAAGCGGAGGGCGGCGCGGACGTCGCGGCTGCTGTCCTCGTGCCGTTCCAGGACGAGCCGGGCATCGGACGGTTCGGTGCGGGGCGGATAGAAGGCGATATGCCGGTCGCCGGCGGCGATGGACTGCACGGGCTGAAAGCGGCCCTGAGTTTCCAGGGTGGCGTGTAAGCAGCCGGAATCTTCGAGCAGGAGCCAGTGGCCGGGCGGGACGGGGGTGATGCGATTGACGTCGGCCAAGGACCAAACGATGACGGGCGGGAAGAATAGATTTTTTTCCACGGCCGCCAGAGAACCGGCCAGCGACCCATGGGGTCCGGCGGCGGCCAGATGACTGACGGCGGCGAGCAGGTTGCGGGGGGATTTTTCCACCTGGGCGGCGAGCCATTGCCAGTCGAGGTCGCCGAAGGATTCGACGGGCAGGAGCTGGTGCAGGGCGGTGAAGGCCCAGGCGGCCTGGGCGCGGCGGTGGCGATAGGGTTCGCCGCTGAGCCCGACGGGGCGGGCGGCGAGGGCGAGGCAATGACTCGCGCCGGCGGCCACGGTGAAGAACAGTCCGTCAGGCTGGCGTTGCTCCTGAACGGGCGGCTGGCCGAGGA
>Ga0302281_10003155_pt1 | contig 11490 bp, 12 predicted proteins | sample III_Fen_E1_2_FD_198762 | JGI IMG/M metagenome (GOLD analysis project Ga0302281, IMG submission 198762) | Peat permafrost microbial communities from Stordalen Mire near Abisko, Sweden - III_Fen_E1_2 | ecosystem: Environmental > Terrestrial > Soil > Wetlands > Permafrost | place: Sweden: Abisko...
TTTGTTCACCAAATGAGCCGTGGTGAGGATGAAGTGGCCGGGAATGATAGTGCCGCATCCCTGCAGGGGAATTTGCGCTCCGGGCTTCCAGGGTTCGTAATAATCGATATTTTGCGTGGTCGTAAATACCTTGACCACCGACTTCCTCAAAATCTCGTCATCGCCCCAAACCCGGGTGGATAAAAAGAGTGTGAAACACAAACCAAGAATGACTTTTAAGTTTTTATTTTTGAATAATCTCATTTCAGGTCATCCGATCGGTCGCTGGGAATATCGTATTGTTCCAATATTTCCAGAGAAGCCAGCTTGGATTTCACCGCGTCCAGAACGATGGTAGTCCCCACTTCTTTCGGTTTATCAATCCCGATCACGTGGCGGCCATCCTGCGGATCGTCAAAGGCCGCGATTAAATCTTTCATGTCTGAAATCGAATGTCCGTTCACCGTGGTCACCACCAGATTGTTGAATTTCGAATCGTATCCCCGGTTGATCGGGCTGGAAAGAATGTGGTTGATCAAAATAATCTGCTTATGGTCCGGGGAGGGCATGTCGTGGAAATAGAGGGCTTTCAAATCCACCGGCGTATCCTTCGTGATCCCGGGATAGTTGGAATTGAAGGGCGTGAAAATCAAACCGTCATAAATGAAATAGGTCGGCTGCTTGTCGTATTGAATCAGGGGCACTAAACGGGCGTCTTCCTTCAGGGTCACCATCACCGTCATCGGCTTCTTGTCCCGCAAAATTTTAAAGGGGATTTGATCCCCCAAAAAGTGAACTCCCAGCGGGTACTGCGATCCAATCCGCTCGCCCTTCCGGAAAGAAATGGTTCCGTCATTGGCGATCGGATAACCGTCGATCGACATCAACACGTCATTCACTTTCAGCGCGTTCCAGGCCGAGGATTGATAAAGCACCTCGGTAACCAAAACCCCCGTCTGGTCCGGCCTCAATCCGTAATAAGCCCTGAGCGAATCGTTCTCCATGGTCTCTTGCCATATGCCCAAAGTGGGAATGCCCCGATAAACACCCGTTTTGATTTCCTTCAGGAACCGCTTCACGATGGGAATGGGAACAAAAAAACCGACATTCTGGGCCACCGCCCCGTTGTATCCCTGAAAAGCCACCCCGATCATTTTCTTGTCTTTAAAAACCGGTCCGCCGCTGTTACCCGGGTTAATCGCCGCGTCCGTCTGCACATCCATCAGGGTCCGCATCGAATGGGCGTAAGTGGAAAGTTCAATACGGGAAACCACCCCTTCGGTGATGGACATTTCTTCCCCGCCCACCGGAAACCCGTAAACCGCCACCTTGTCCCGCTTGAACGGCAAGTCGCCGAAGGTCACAGGGGCAGTCCCCTCGAAAAACTTGGGGTCATCCACCTTCAGAATGGCCAGGTCGCAGTCATGGGCCACAAATTCCTTTTTAGCGATGTATTTTTGGCTGTCGCCTTCCTTGAGAACTTCGATGAAAATCGCATTGGAAACTACATGGGCGTTGGTCAAAATCCGGTTTCCCGGCAGCACGCAGCCGCTGCCGCTGACATATTCCTGGGTGCCGGTTCTCCAGGGTTCATAGTAGTTTGGCTCTTCCATAGTCGTGAAAATTTTGACCACGGATTTTTGCAGAGGGTCGTCACCCGCCCGGCTTTGGGTGGAACAAAGTAAAAACAGGATCAAAAGAAAAAAACAGCGGGGGAAGCAGGTTTTGAGTTGGGGATGCATGGATTCGCCGTTCGTCAAATTAATGGACTTTACTGGGTTGCTTCAGAAAACGACTCACCTAGAGCGGATATGATAATGGATTTCCCCAACTTGAGGATTCTTTCCAATGAAATGCTCTGCCCAAATACCTGCCAATTCATCGAAAACCTGCCTCTCGGGAACCTTTTCGCGGGCGCTGTGTCCAATAGCTGTATAAAGCTTTCAAACAAGGAGAATTATCATGAGATTCAGCAAAATATTAGTGCTGGGGCTTTTCGCCTTAGCGGTCTCAACCGTTCAGGCCGCCGAGCAAAATTTTAACGTCAAATACCGTCTCGCCGTCATGCAGGACGACCAATTGCGGCACCAAATTCAACATCAATCCTACGGCTTCCAAATGGAAATTGTGAATGATACGGAAGGAACTAAACCCGAGATTTTTAAAAACGGACATCCATTCGTTACGGCTTCCAAAGGAGAGCGGTACTCCGTGCGGCTTTATAATCCGCTGCCGGTAAGAGTCGCTGTCAATCTAACGGTAGATGGGCTCAATTCCATCACCGGCAAACCCAGCGGCATCACGGACGGTCAAAAATGGATGATCGATCCCTATAGTTCCATCACCATCCCCGGCTGGCAGGTGAGCGAAGGGGAAGCCCGGCGTTTCTTCTTTACGGAAAAACCCAAATCCTACGCCCAGTGGCAGGGTGACGTGATGGAAAAAGATTTATCAGCCAACTGCGGCGTGATCGGCGCGGCTTACTTTTGGAATCAGGCGGAATTGGACCAGTATTACGACAATCACCCCATCTATCGCTATAGCCAGAGCTTTTCAACGCTTTCCCCTTCACGCGCCAAAAAAGAATGCGTACCGATGATTTCAAATGGATCCGCCTGCGCACCAAGTGCCGCAGTGGACAGCAACTTCAATTTGTCCGCACCTCAACCTCAAGAGAAAGCCGGTACGGGAATGGGAGAACAGGAATCCAACCCTACCATTCAGGTGGCCTTTAACTACGACACCGGGATGTACTCTGTGGATCAAGCCCTGGTTGTTTATTATGACTTTGCCAATATCTCCAGCCCCAACCCTTTTCCGGCTGAAGAATTCGCGCCGGAGATGCCGTCACGCTGAAGCTATATGCCCCGGAAGAACCCGGCTTGTTTCCAAGTCGGGTTCATTTTATTCCTATGTTAAAATGCGGCATGTTTGACTTCTCTCCAACCTTTCCATTTTTTCTCGCCGGTAATAATCTTTTTCCACAATTGGTTTTTTATTTAAGAGAACAAATCCTTCTACTCTTTTCCCGCATCGCGTCGCCCGGATCAGAACGCGAAACTGACCAGCGAATAATTCAGGAAGCCCTTTCGGGCGACCCCGGTTTTGAGAAACTGGTAAAGACTTACGAGCAGATGGTTTATCGGGTAGCTTACCGTTTCCTCAACAACGAAACCGATGCCGCCGATGTGGCCCAGGAAGTTTTTATCCGAGTCCACAAATCTCTGTCCCAATTCCGGGGCGACAGCGCGCTTTCCACCTGGATTTACACCATCACCGCCAACCTTTCCCGCAATGCCATCCGGTCAAAAAAGAATCGGGCGAAAGTACAAGTCCTGGCTCCCCAGATGGGAGAGGATGACCGCCGGAGTTTTTGGGATAAGGTGACGGATAAAAAAGCGGTTAGCTCTTCTCGAAAAATCGAAAGCGGTGACATGCGCGAAGCCATTCAAGCGGCTCTGGCCGAACTACCGCCAGACTTCCGGGAGGCGGTCATCTTGAGGGATTTGGAAGATTTGGATTATGAGGAAATCGCCAAAGTGTTGAAAGCCGGGGTGGGCACCATCAAATCCCGTATCTCCCGAGGCCGGTCGCTCTTGCGTGAACAATTAAAGGATTGGTTATGAAAGACTGTCAAAAAACACATCCCCTCCTGCCTCTTTATCAGGAAAACCAGCTCTCGGCCCGTGAAAAAGCGGCGGTGGAAAAACACATTAAAGGCTGTCCCGATGCCCGTGAGGAATTAAAACAATTGGAGCGTCTGGGCAAAACTTTGAAATCCATTCCCGAACCCAAAATGCCTAACGACCTTCACGACAAAATCATGGGCCGGCTTCACGGCAAACCCCCAGACGTAAAACCCTTTTGGCCCCGTGCTTCCTGGGGTTTGGCCGCTGCGGCTAGTTTGGCCCTTGTTTTCTTTGTTCAAAATTCTGAATCGCCGGGAAATAAAAATTTCGAAATCGTCCTGAAACCTACCAGCCCGGCTTCATCAACCGGAGTCTCTTCCCCGGTCCCCCCTGAATTGGATATGACCAAGCCGCAAACAAATCGCTCGGCGAACCAGCAGATCGCTTTATATGCGCCGAAGCAGGAAATCACCGCGAAGGCCAATCAAACTCAAGTGAGTTCGTCCGATAATGCCGTCTTGGCCCAACAAGCCGTTCCCGCTACCGCACCTCCCGTGGTTTTGGCCATGGGATCCATAGAGCGGAACAAAAAAAAGGCTATGGTAGAGAATAGAAACTTTGACGCTAACGCCAGCGCAGCCTCTTCCGCGCCTCCAGTTTCTTTAAATACAGAACAGAATGATTCAAGCAATAATCCCGATCTGGCTTATAACACGCGTTCTGTTGAAGGTGTCCCGCCAGATGTCCAAAACACAAAACCAATTTTCAATCAGTTTGAAACAATTAAAATAGGCCCTGATAAATACCAGTTGAACTGGGAAACCAACTTGGTGACTAAAGGTCAGATTTTAATTTTGGATTCCACCGGCAATACCTTGCAGGCGATCACCGAAAATACACCATTCGCTTATGACCACCAGATGATGATTGATACTTCTAATGTTAATGCGGACTTTTCCATAAAAGTGTTAGTGAACGACCTAAATGGTAATGCTGCGGTGACTTTCAGTAATATTCTGAAGCATCAGTAAACCCGATGATTTTTACAAAAGATGAACAATAATATTTTGGTTTCCCGCTGACCGCAAATGGAGCTTCAGCCTTTGCGGGTTTTGTTGCCGAACCAGACGACCGCGGTCACGCCGATTAAAACAAAAATAAACGAGACTTTTTAAATTTTAATAGGAAGTCCACTGGATGTTATCCACCGTAAAGGCCGGTCCCGCGTTGGGCTGAGCCGGAACGCCCGAAGGGCCAAAAATGTAAAAGGGCTCGATCACATTGGCGGAATTGGGAGTAAAAGTCGAAAGAGCGATCGATATATGAGTAAAGGTAGTCATGCTCAATGAAGTCGCCGGAAGGGGATAGAACGACGTATTAGTGGTAGTAGGCGTTGGAGGATTCGCTTGATAACCAAATCCCACTGAAAAGTTACCCGTCACCGCCTGATTCAATTTGATGTCGAATTGTAAATGGCCCGAAGCGTAATAGATTCCGGGATTTTCAGGCGCGGCTATTAAAAATTCTCCTGTCACCGGAGTAGAAACAGCAGGCGCTGAAAATTGCAGGGTGGTGTTGTCACCCGAAATCGTATCAGGAGCACTTACATTTGTGACGGCTCCGACATAGGGGACCAGGGCCACGTTTTGGCTAAAAAACACGCCAGAGTTTCCATTAGCCCAAATCGTTTGCGCGTTAACCGGTGTGGGCGTCGGTGTGCCGCCCGACCCCGCGGGATTGTTGCCGGAACTGCAGGCAGTGCTCAGCCAGGTAATGACCCCGAGCACTGAAAACAAAACGAAGAAAATTTTAAATTCATCTTTTTTCATATCACCCTTTGAGACCATTAAACATTCACCGCCCGCGATATCGCCGGGCTGTTTATTGTTTTATTATAGCCCATCCGATTCGATTCAACCTTTAGCCAAAGGAACGGGTTTTGGCTTCCCGCAAAACAGAAAGCCAAAATCCCAAAACCGGCGGTTAGTTACCTGCGCCTGTTTTCGTCTTCGAAAAGCCGGCCAAAATTTCGGCGGTCAAGTCGTTGGGGGTTTTCATGTAGTGAACGCTGTTTCTTTCCACCACCATATCCACGTTATCTTTGATCGCGGCGTTGGAGATGATGTCATTCACTTCGGTAATCAGCTCGCGCATCATTTCCTGCTTCCGGGTGGCGATCTCATCCTGCAAAACATTCTTTTCGTCCAACAGTTTCTGTTCTTTGGTTTTAATTTCTTTTTCCTTCATCTTCTTATCCGCCGGGGACAACGGAGCCGCCGGATGTTTCAGTTCTTTTTGAAGAGCGACGACAACCTTCTGCGAGTCGTTCAGGTCATCCTGCTTTTCCTGGATTAGATCGGTTAACTTTTTCTGGGCCTTCACCGTGCCGGGATAGGTGTTAAAAACCTGCTGAAAATCGATCGTCGCGATCGTAAAGTCTTTCGCCATCGCCGCCGTGGCGGCCATCAAAACCAAACCCAAAATCATTAAACGCATAATTTCTCCCTTAATTTTTGAATCAAATACCCAAGCCCTGTTCAGGCCCGCACTGGGGATAAAAATATAAGGCTTATCCCGTTGATCGCCTAGGGTAATTTAGCCTCGCACCCCAGCAGGTACGAATAATCTGTAATTGGTTAGTGTTTTTAGAAGGAAATCGGGCTTGTTTAAAGGGCCATAGGCATCCGTTTCCGGAAACCGACACATCAAACCCGGGGTAAGGCAAGGCACGGTCAGAAATCGATGAACTCCCCTAACTGGCCAAACTTTTACTCAAAAGATTTTCTTTTTTAGAATTTTTAACCCGGCAGAAGTGCTTTTGACGAAAAACTCGTTGGGGAGTGGCCTTTACCGGAGGGTTCGGTATAACCCCCGTAGTCTTAAGCGGCCCTCCGGGAATGACCGGTTCCTGCCATTGAACGACCAATTCCTGAACCCAGGCATAGGAACTGAGGTGTTTTAAAAACGGCCTCGTACAGGTGATGATGACCATCAGGGAATAAAACAGAATGATGAGGGTTATTTCTTCTTTGCTCATGTTCATGGGGGTCTCCTTTCAAGAGAAAAAACTCAGCGAAACAACGGAACGGAGGTTTTCAGATTCTGAGGATGGGCGACCGGAATGAAAATGAATCCACACCGGCAGTGCGGTTGGTTTCAAATGAATGCATTTCCAACATCACGAGAGTTTTATAAACGCCCTGGGGTAAACGGGCGGTTTCCGATTCTTCTCTTCCTAAAAAAGCCGAAGATTTTTGATGCGGACTGGAAACATGCCGGATAAAGGCCGTCGGCGAGCCGGAGGAAGTTTCGGAAGCGAAAAGAATCGGATTATTCGGGCCGTTTTTCACATAGAAAGACGTGATGGGCCGAACCACCGGTGCCAGCAAAAACAGAAAAACAAAGATAAGTTTTAATAGTGTGACGGGTTTTCGCATAAACCGAACTTCCTGACCTTCTTTGCGTCTATGTACGCTCTTATGGTTTTAGACGGAGTTGCAACCGGAAGGTGTCGGCATCTTTATGGATTTTTTGCGGCCCATACCCTTTCGAATAAATCGACAACCCGAAAAGATATTCTCATTTTGATCGCGGGTAAAAGTCGTATCAGAAAAAAAGACTCTCATTCGCCCCAAGTGTCGTCTAAAATTAAGAGGACTAAATATTACCGAAAAATCGGACATTCGGTCTCGGAGGCTTTTTTCATGGATAGGGTTTGCGTTTTTGTGGATGGAAGTAATTTTTATTTCGGCCTCAAGCGGAATAATCAAAATACCCGGGTGGACTATTACGAGTTTTCCAAAGCCATCACCGGGCCTGACCGCCGCTTGGTCAGAACTTACTATTACAACTCCGCCTACGATTCGGTTTTATCCCCCGACCAGCACAAAAGCCAGCAGCCCTTTTTGGATTCCCTATCCAAAACACCCTATTTGGAATTGCGAATGGGGCGCCTCGTTCCCAACCATGACGGAGGCTATAAAGAAAGAGGCGCCGGCATCAAACTCGCTTCGGACATCGTTTATTACGCCGCCAGGGATTTTTATGACATTGCCATCGTGATTACAGACGACACGGATTTGGCCGTGGCCCTGTCCCACGTGAAGGAAATGGGACGGCAAGTGGAATTGGGTTTGTTTCATGATTCCCAGCCGAGGGAGTTGATGATCGCCGCCGACCGGACCGTTCCTCTGGAAGAGGTTCTGGAAAAATTCGCGTCAAAAATATTTCCCGAAGTCCCGGAAGAAAACATCGGCAATCGGATTGAGGACAAACCCGTAAAAACAAGAAGAACCACGGTTTTGAAATAAATTTTAGGGTCCTTCCTAAATATGGCTCCCCATTCCCAATTCTTTGCGAACCTTGAAATTCGAGGTAATTCGAATATAAGCTGCCCTTTATTCAGACTCTTTCAATCATCACCACTTTCATCACTTCGACCAACAAATATATATTTATGTTTCGCCAGATCATTAAAGGCATCCAACTCATTTGCATAGGGCTTTTTATCTTCATTACTTTTTTGCAAAAACATTGAAACTGCTTTTTGCTCTGACGGGTTTAATTCAACGTCTTCCGCTTTCGGATCAATGGATTTTCCATCTTCATCGAACGGCAAGTCAAATCTTAAACCTTCATAAATTAAAGTTGGTACAACTCCCGGAATTTTCGACAAGTTATCTAAAAACGTATCAAAAGATTCACTTGAGTTGAAGCTATAAACATCTAGCGCTCCCCCCCCCGAATCCAATCGTGACCATAAATTTTAATTGTTGGTTTTTCATTATCGCGATTTGCTCATTTGAAAAAATATTTACCGCGCCAGGCATGTTCATTTGGAAACCTTGGGGTTCAAGTAGAATTTTTTTAATGTCATTGAAGCTTATCGTTTCAACATCGTCTTTGGATAAACCATAAATACGATCAACATACTTTTCTATTTTTTTATAGATCGTAATTTCTTTATAGTCTGGGTTGCTTTCCGTCAAAGACAGATTGATGAGGTTCAACCAATGTTTGAATAATTCTTGATCCGGAATGGCGTACCATTTCCCTCCTTCCAAATTATTAGCCTTAATATAATCATTTATATTTTCCAGAGTTTCCTGCTTTGTGATATCTAGAAAATTTGTAAATTCAATTGACTTCCACGGACGATATCCGACAACAACATTCCCATTCTTAAGTAATATTCGAAGTTTGGATAAGTCGAAGCAATTATCACAATCTGCATGAACTGACATTGTCAAAAAGGAGAAAAGCAAAGAAATACAAAATAATATTTTCAAAAACATTCTAATTTTAATGTTCAATTTATATAGCTCCCCGAGTTGGACTCGAACCGATCAACTATCGCCTTTAATATAACCCGCCCAATTCTAACCCTGTTACCGGCAACTCGTTTTTATCCACTGGCATAAGGCATTTCCACCGAAATAGGTCGCTTTCTCATTGGCATCAACCGGTTTCCCTAGCGAAATTAACTCGGTTTTCTGGAAACATTGACCGATGTCATATCAATAAAACAGCCGGCTCCTTAGACTCAAAGACAGAAAACCGCTCCCTGAGGTGAAGATGTCCCTATTTGAAAAAACATCCGTTGTGGAAGCGCCGGTAGAAGAGCTTTTTGCCTGGCATCAATGCCCTCATGCTTTTGAACGCCTGACTCCTCCCTGGGAGAAGATTGAGGTTTTGGAAAAACAGGGCGGTATCACGGATGGAAGCCGCCTGGTTCTGCGAATGAAACAGTGGTTTTGGCCTATCCGCTGGGTTGTCGTACACAGCGGCTTTATTGAAGGAAAACTATTTCGCGACACCCAGGTCGAAGGCCCTTTCGCCAAGTGGATTCATAGCCATCAGTTTCAACCCATCACGGAAAAAACCAGTCAACTAACCGATCAGGTGGAATACCAGGCGCCCCTGGGCGCATTTGGCGACATTGTGGCCGGAGGCTTTATCGCCTCGAAACTCAAAAGAACTTTTAATTTCCGCCACACCAGAACCCAGCATGATTTGAAGCGCCTTTTGCCCCTTGCCTCAAAAGGTCCGTTGAAAATTATCATCAGCGGCGCTTCGGGAATGATCGGCACCGCCCTGACGCGGTTTTTAACCGGGGGTTGTCACGAAGTGCGCGCGCTGGTACGGCGCCAGGCGAAAGGCAGTGATATATTCTGGAACCCGGACAAGGGCGAAATTGATCCCAACTCCCTGGAAAACGCCGACGTGGTCATTCATCTGGCCGGCGAGAACATCGGGGCGGGCCGCTGGACTCCCGGGCGCAAGAAGCGGATTAGGGAAAGCCGGATTGCCGGAACAAAGTTTTTGGCTGAAACTCTGGCCTCGCTTAAAAATCCGCCCAAGGTTTTTATCACCTCCTCGGCGATTGGGTTTTATGGCGACCGGGAGGATGAAATTTTGACCGAGGACAGCCCGGCAGGAAAGGGCTTTTTGACTGAAGTCTGCCAGGCCTGGGAAGAGGCATCTGAACCGGCGAAAAAGGCGGGTATTCGAGTGGTCCATCTGCGCACCGGCATTGTGCTTTCAGCTAACGGCGGGGCTTTGCCCAAAATGGTTTTGCCCACCCTGATGGGCGCCGGCGGCGTTATCGGCACAGGCCGGCAGTGGATGAGCTGGATAACGCTGGAAGACCTGGTCGGCATTTTCAACTACGCCATCCACAGCCCTGCCTTGTCAGGCCCGGTCAACGCCACCGCGCCGGGATCGGTGACCAACCGGGACTTTACCAAGATTTTGGGCAAGGTTTTAAAAAGACCGACTTTTTTCCCTCTTCCGGGTTTCATGGTAAAGCTTTTATTCGGCGAAATGGGCGAGGCGCTTTTACTGGAAGGCCAGAGGGTCACCCCGGCCTGCTTGACCCGGGAAGGCTTTGAGTTTCTTTACCCCGACCTGGGGTCGGCCTTGCGCTGGGAATTGGGCCGGTTTTAAGGGTTAAGGGATAGGTTCAATCGGCATGACCGGTCCTACTCCCGGAATAGTCAATTTTCGGTGAAGACGACCGGTTCCTCGATAGCATTGGGGAATTTCTCGGTATCATTAGCCCGGTTCTTCGGTATCATTTCGGAAATTCTCGGTATCATTGGATCAATTCCTCGGTAGCATTGACCCGATTACCTAGTAGCATCTCGGGTTTTCTCGGTATCATTCATCCGGTTCTTCGGTATCATTTCGCGAATTCTCGGTATCATTTGCCGGTTTCCTACTGAAATATGCCCGATTTATTACTGACATGGCCGAATAGGCTACTGACATAGTTTGGTTTAAGCGCCCCTTAGGGTGCGGTTTTGTAGCTTTCCACCTATCCTGGATACCCTGGGCATAGGGGAGATGGCGGTTATCTCGAACTACTGGGTGTCCACTAAATCAGGGGAAGTCCAGCGTAACCCCATTTTCACTTAATTGATGCCCGCGAACTCTTTCTGACCCCTTGTAGAAACTGCCTCTATTTCAGGCCTGGTCTTCCACCGGCGGTGCATCCACATCCATTGATTGGGATAGGTTTTCACATAAGTTTCGATTACCCGGGTGTAGCGGTTCACCGTTTCCAGCACATCCGCTTCGGGGTCATGGGTAACCGGAATTTGGATTTCCTTTTCCACCTGAATTTTAAACTGGTGATCTTCACCCCGAACCGCGAACGCCGGCACAATGGCCGCCCCGCGCCTTTGGGCAATGCGGGCCACGCCCGATTGGGTCCAGGCCAGCTTTTCAAAAAACGGCACAAAAACCCCGTCCTTACCCGTGTCCTGGTCGCATAACATGAGTATCACGTGGTTCTGACGCAGCGCCTCAATAATGCCCCGAAGCGCCATGCCCCGCTTGATCATAGTGGCCTTGAGCTTTTCCGTGCGAAGCGAAGTGATCA
>Ga0302281_10003156_pt1 | contig 11485 bp, 7 predicted proteins | sample III_Fen_E1_2_FD_198762 | JGI IMG/M metagenome (GOLD analysis project Ga0302281, IMG submission 198762) | Peat permafrost microbial communities from Stordalen Mire near Abisko, Sweden - III_Fen_E1_2 | ecosystem: Environmental > Terrestrial > Soil > Wetlands > Permafrost | place: Sweden: Abisko...
GGTACGCTTTGAATTTTTAGTGTTGTTGCAAATGTATTATTATAAGTTATTTGCGTAGATTATTTGTGTGTTTCGGCGCTCTGGCGAATGCGCTAAAATGAATAATCGATCTGGAAGTTTAATTTACCATCGCTGTGTCTGTTAATTCTGATAGTCGTGGGCCGATCTTCGCAGATGGATGCCTCGAGACTTTCCATCCCAGTGGGGTTCGCTGCGTGGTCAGGTTTTATGGACAAAGACGAAGTCGCCTTTGCTCCGCAAGCGAGCGGAGAAATACCCCGGGTGTTTTCAGCAAAGGCCTTTTGGTGACGAACTCTCCCGGATTTTTTCGGCATGCGCTTGGAGGACCAATCCGTCGGGTTCAGGCGGTTCGCCGAATCCTCCAGTGGGTCATTGGTTTTGAGATGGCTCATTTAGTACCACAAAGCCAGACGGGCGGATTTCAAGCGATCCTGGCAATCAAGCCGCAACCCAAATCTTTGGTTTAAAATTGGCAGGATATATCGAATTGCAGAATTTGAAATTGGTTAATCGGGTTCATCTGGGGAATATCCTGGTTGCTGCCGCCCGTGCCCAGCTTGTTGTTGATGCGGTCGGCGTAACCATAACGGAAGGTTCCAATTAGATTGTCGGTAAAACCATATGCGATGGCGGCATAAACTCCTTGCAGGTTTTCCGCGCCCTCAAAGTAATCCGAATCGACGAGGTTGGGATCCAGCGAATATTGCTCAACGTGCTGCCAGTAAGTCCGGAATTCCCAGCCGCGTTTGCGGGAATTGGTTCCGTAAACCAGCCCCATGGCGTCCTTGTTGGCGATGGCAAAGCCGATTTGATACGCCTTGTCATCGTGCGTCTGGGGGGATGGAATGGGAATAAGACCCACACCGGCCCCGGTACCGGAAAAGTAAGGTGACTGCGAGGCATTGTAGGCAGCTTGGGCCCGCTGCGCACCCTCAAGGTTCTGGGCATAATCACCAAATAACCGGTAGTCAAGCTTGTCCGTCTTGAAGTTCAACTCAAATGGAATCTCGACTACGAGCAGGTCGTTGATGCCGGTTTCATCGGAGTAAAAGCCACCGAAGCTGCTCGAGGCGGTGGGTGAGAGATTATACGACCCGCCCGAGGCATTGTTGGCGCCCAAAGTGCCCCCCTGTCCCACATAAGTTGAATTAAATCCGGGAGATGTGGCGTAGCTGGGAGTTTCCGGCAGTGGCGCACCGTTATTGTAGGCATTATAGTTATAGACGGTCGCAGCAATCTTGAAATCGACCTTTTTGGTGAAGTGATAATCAAACCCGCCCTGCCAGGCCAGCAGAAACGGGAGGCTACCACTGGAGGTGGTAAGCGGATTGAAATAGCCTGCCGCAGCTTCGGTGGGGTTGGTATCGGCATAAAGAAACTGGCCGAAATTGGCAAAAAAGTCCGCCTCGCCCACCTGATACTTAAAGTGTTCCGCCGCTCCCATTGGATTCAGATCCGAATCCCAAACCATTGGGGTGGTAAAGAGTGGATTGGGCATTTGACCCAGCGTGATATCGAACCAAGGCTCGGGATGCCAACCCACATAGGCCTGCCCGATGCCTAATGTGGAAGTTGATTTGCCAAATGGCCCCTGATAAGGGCTGGAGCTTGACCCGCTCGAGGAGGAAGTGCCAAAGGTAACCCAGGGTGAGCGCGGGTTGGCTGCGGTCTCAACCCTGACCCCATAATAAAAATCATCGAATAACTCGCCGCGCAACCCAACACGGACAGAAAAACGAAGCCGGTTCAAATCAATGGTCCCGCCGTTGGGATCTTTCGCCGAGCGATCTTCATAACGCAAGCGGACGTCTCCAAAAAGTTCCATGTTCTTGACCGCCTTGCTGATTTTCCATTGCGATCCCGACTCCCTTAACTCGGAAATTTCATTGGTGCGCAGGGCGTCCGCCTGGGCCTGGACTTTGGCCGCCTCCTGCTCGGTGATCATCCCCTTTTCCACCAGGAGACCAAGCACCGGATCAGAGGGAGAGCCATAAATGGCCGTGGCATTTGTGGAAACCTCCTGCCCGATCCCGTTGGCCGCCAGACCCAAGACCCCGGCTCCAATGAGAACTGCCAGACAGGTCGAGACCTGTCTGCTGGATGAATTTCCCCTCTGATGTAGACCATCTGCACTTTGCATTAAAAAATCATATAAACGAAAGGCAACGGATTTGTGGCGGAACAGTTACGTTCTGGTTACAACCTAATTGTTTGGCAGTTAAGAAATATTGCAAGGGTTCTCATGTGCTAATCCAAGCGCAAAGCTTGTTACATTTCGGCTACGGTTTGAGCCCGGCGAAACCAAAAGCGGCAACTCGGCTTTTTAATCCACTTGCCAACAGGCTTTTATGAATTGTTCGTTCGGGTCTAAAAACTGCAGTAACAAGTCCTTAGACCGGATGTTTTCAAGCGCGTTTAGCTTTAGAGTTAGGACAAGCGGATCGCATATTAGTAGCACAAGCGCCCCGTGAAGAAAAACGCGATACAAACAAAGAATAAACACAGCTCCACCACTCAACCTAACTAATTAAACGTAAACATGAAAACTCTTTATAAAGCAGTTATTGTCTCCGCTCTCGGTTTGGGAACCATTGCAACCGCCCAGGCTGCAGCTAATTATAACAACGACTTGATCATTGGTTTTACGACCACGACTGGCAATGATGTGGAATATGATGCTGGCGCGGTCGGCTCTCTCTATTCTGGTGAGCAATTTAATCTCTCCTCACTCCTTACCGGCATCAATTTATCGACTGTGGACTGGGGGGTCATTGCCAGTGTTACCAGTAGTCATTCTCAGTACCAGACGGACGTCAATACTCCAAACACGGTGCCTGCATTTGGTGCCTGGAATGCCATCAACACCGCGGTTAAAACGATTTATAACAATGCATTCAGCGCAGCAGGTGCGGGCAATTCGGCCACCCCCGCTGCCTCTACACCGTACAGTTGGTATACCGAGACCATTAATCCGACGCTCGGCACTGATTTTCTTAACGAAGTCGGGGGCGCGAATCCTAATGTGGTTGGCGAAACCTCGGTTGGTTTTTACGGAACTGTTGATAACGGTACCGCGCCGAATGACATTGGCAGTTTCAGCCTCGACCAAACCGGTACCGTGACATTCACTGCGGTTCCGGAACCTTCCGCCTACGGTTTTATCGCCGGTGCCGGTCTGCTGGTGGTTTCGCTCCGCAATCGTTTTAGCAACAAACAAGCTTGATTCCCCACATAAACTAAACACAAACAACAAATCGGCGGGTGCCTCAGCGGCATCCGCCCACTAACAACCAAAAAAGTAAAATAATAAACTAATATGAAAAACACCATCTTGAGCAAAAGCATCATCGCTGCTGTTCTCGGTTTGAGCATTTCCAGCGTTTCCCACGCTGGGGTTGTCTATCTGACCGGTTCCACTGCCGCCCGCGCCAATGTTTACAACTGCTTGATCTTTCCCGGAGCTGTCTTCACTGCGGCTCCTACGGTCACCACTTATTCTGGATCCAGCGCCTCCGGCTCGACTTACATGGCGTTCTCCGGCACGCTCGTTGGCGGTAGTGGTACCACCATTATTGATTGCGACTGGTCGGGTTCCGAAGCCGGTTATAAAGACGTGGCCACCGGCGCGTCCGAATCCTTCATTGATCCCACCTCGCTGAATGGCTTGAACAACGGCACCGCCGCGCCTTCGGCGACGGTCTCCCATACGGTTGACCTCGCCATGGCGGACAACGCTCAAGCTTATTCCCGGACAACCTCTCCGACCGTCGCCACGAAACCTGTTGGTGTTATCACCTTCAAATGGGTTCGCAATCCGGGCTTGTGGACGGGTTCGAACGTGACGGACTCGCAGATCCAAAACGCGTTGAATGGTTATGCTCCCCGCGCATTATTCGACGGTAATTCTGCGCATGTGAACGACGAAGTCTACGTCAGCGGTCGTGATAACTCCTCTGGCACACGCGTTAACGCTTTCGGTGACTCTGGCTTCGGTATCTTCACAAGCCCGAATCAAATCGAAATCAACGGCACGACTGGCGCCCAAGTTGATCTCACTGGCAGCGGAGTTTACGAAGGTGACTACGGATTCTCCAGCGGCGGCACTTTGGCCAAGACCTTGGGTGCCAACACCACCACTGCGACCGATCAGATCACTGGCAACACTGGCTTCTCAGTCATCGCCTACTTGGGATACAACGATGCCGTGACGGCCATCGGCGTAGGTGCAACTGAATTGACTTATGATGGTGTTGCTTTCAACCCCACCGCGGTCGAACAGGGCCAGTACACCTTCTGGGGCAATGAATTCGTCAGCCACAGCCCCACGGCAGACGCTGAAGCTGTCAGTGCTTGGACTCTTCTCGGTGCCTCGACCGGTGTCACCGCCTATGGCGACGGCAATGCGCTCATTTCCTTGTCGGCCATGCAGGCCAGCCGTTCCGGCCCGAACAGCGTTCCGAGCCACAACTAAGCAATCCACAAAGGGTTGATTCTTTACGAGCCGGCGCGAACCTGTTTCGCGCCGGCCCTTTTTTAGCTTTAAATTGCTTTGCCGAAATGAGTTTAAGACTTAAGGTTTTGTTTGCGAGGTTATGTTCATGAGAACGCTATTGAAGATTTCGCTTTTGTTAAATTTGGTTGCCGGGTTTGGACTGGCATTTCTGCTGGTTGCCAGAAACAGCTACACTCTCATGCCGCCAACAGCACCAGCGGCGGATTTCCTGGCCACTAATACAACTCCTCCCATTTCCAGGGCCAAGCTAGAAAATGTGGCCGAACCTCGGCCGGTTCCGCTGGTTGCTCCTTTTCAATGGAGTCAGCTTTATTCCAGTGATTACCACATATATGTTAAGAACCTGCGGGCCACCGGTTGTCCTGAACCCACCGTGCGAGCCATTGTCAGCGCGGACGTGGACTCCGTTTACCAATTATTCGCCAATCAAGTGGAAAAGAAACTGTCGGCTTTGGAAGGCGATTCCTGGTCGAAGCAGGTCGGTGCTTTAAGTTCAGAATCGGCCTGGAGGGCTGCCTTGCAGAAGATACCTGCTGAAGAATCAGCGAAAATAGCGGATCTATTGGGCTTGAAACCCGCCCCGCAGGAGGTTGCCGCTTCAGTGCGCACCTTTGCGATTCCAATCTCTCCCACCGGCCCGCTGCCGCTCGCTCTCCAGGATGTCGACCTGTCTACTTTGAACCTCAACGCAGATCAGAAGCAGTTGATTGCCGATTTGCGCCAGCAGTTCAGAGAGCAAGTCGGGGACCCCATTCAAGATGGTAGCGACCCGGCATATCTGGCGCGCTTAAAGAAGGCCCAGCCCGAAATGGATGGTGTTTTGAAAGCTATGATCGGGACCTCCGCGTTTGAAAATTATCAACTTGAGGTGGTGAATTCACATGGCGGAGTCGCTGCACCGTGAGTTGGACGGGTTTGAGGCCTTGGATGCTGGAATCAAGTTAAAGCTCGGACCGATGATGAAAACAAGGAGGTTTGCTCCGCAGGTCAAGTCTTGGGTGTTTTCGGTTCTGTCCGCATTGATTTTAGCAACTCGTTGGCCTGACTGATGGCTTCGGCCCTCTGATCCGCGGTAATGACCGCTTGCGGACCCGCCAAACCAGGCAGCCGACCCTCCAAAATCATTAAATAATGATTGCCGATTCCTTCCTGATGGCGAACCGCAAGGTAAAACCACTTGTAGGCTTCGACTGGATCATTTTTTACCGCCGTGCCATCCAGATACAATCGGCCCAAATTCATTTCCGCCCGGCCGTTGCCTTTGAGGGCCGCTTCCCGGTAAAAGTCCAGGGCGCGTTGGGCGTTCGGTTCAATGCCAAAGCCTCCGTGTTCATAGATAAAGCCTAGTGAATTATCGGCCTCATAATTTCCAAGATCCCTCGATTTTTGGAACCAATCCCTGGCCTCTTTTAAATTAATCGGAATGCCCGGGCGGCCCTTCAGATAAATGTCACCCATCGCCAGCAGGGCATCGGGCTGGTTTTGTTCCGCCGCGCGCTTAAACCAATTAAATGATTGTTGAGGGTCGTTCGTGACCCCCCGCCCTTGTGAATAAAACAACCCCATGGCGTACTGCGCCAAGGAATCGCCATTATTTGCCCCTTGGAGATACCAATGCGCCGCCTTCGAATCATCCTGTTTTACTCCCTTTCCCTCGGCATATAATGCCCCCAAATCCGTTTGGGCAAACGCGTAGCCCTGTTCCGCTGCAAGTCGAAGATATGATGCCGCCTTGGCATCATCTTCCGGGACAAGCTTTCCCTTGGCATAACACTTCCCCAAATAATATTCCGCCTGCGCATCGCCTTTTTGGGCTTTGGCAAACGCCGTATCCAGCGTCAATTCATCCGCGCCGTCGGCCAGGACCGAAAAAAGGCAATTAACCAAGGTCAAAGCCGCGATGAACGTCAGTTTCCTTTGAATATTAAAGTTTGTTGCCATGCAAGATTCAACTGAGGGATATCAATTTCATTTGATCTTGTCATGTGAAGATTTATCGCAAAAAGGCGCGAATATGTTACGAAGGGGCTGGCTATGTTACAAATGGGGGCGGTCTGGCCAAATCTCCCTCGCAAATAATCAACCAAATCGATTAAGTGTTTTATTTAAAGAGTTTGCGTGAGGTTAAGCCATGTCCTAAATCAGTCGTCAGATGTCCTATAATGGCAAGATTATCCCTCCAGAACTGGTAAAGTGAAGATTCGTATTTAACGCTGAACTTTGCGTTGGTTGGGAAAAACGAATGCAAATAAAACAACTTACAAATGAAAAATATTCAAATTAAAATCGCATTGTTGGTGTTACTAGGGTTGGCTGTTATTCAATCGGCACAAGGCCAGGGTGGGGCTACTTATAATAATGACTTGATTGTTGGTTTCTCGACCCAGTCAGGAACGGATACTCTTTATGACTTGGGGGCGGAGTCATCACTCACCAATGGTGAAACTTGGAACTTGGGTTCCCTGCTCACTTCTTATGACCTCTCCACAGTGGACTGGGGCGTCATTGCAAGCGTCAGCTCCAGCCATACTCAGTATTTGACCTATAACCCGGGTCTTGGTGCGGTAACGGCTCCGCCTCCAGTTCCTGCTTTTGGCGCGTGGAATGCCATCAACACCGCAGTTAAAACAATTTATAACGACAACTTTGTCACGGCGGGTGCGGGAAATTCCGCCACTGTTTTGTCAAGTTTAGCATATAGTTGGAACGTTGAGACCATTAATCCCACGCTCGGCACTGATTATCTTAACGAAGAGGGAGGCGCGAACCCTAACGCGGTTGGTGAAACAACAGTTGGATTCTTTGCTCAGCCTGACAATGGCACCACCCCGCCGCAAGTTGGCAATTTTTCCCTTAATTCAAGTGGCGTTGTGACTTTTAACACGCTGTCGGTTGCGCCACCAGTGCCAAAGATTGTCTCCCTCGTTCGCTCCGGTAGCACGGACTCGATTTATTTTACCACCACCAATGGCAGCTTTACCTATACTCTTTATTACACAAATGCCGCTGGCTTGACCGCACCGATCACGAATTGGACCGCGTCGCCCACGACGCTCACCGGCAATGGCAACACCAATTCGCTGACCGACACCTCTACGGATGCCAATCGCTTTTACCGTATCGGCGTTCATTGATTTGTAGGCAAGGCGCAACCGCCGCTCATAATTCCAAAACAGCCACGGGAATGGTTCCCGTGGTTGTTTTTTTGCTGCATGGCTGCTTAAAGGATTGATGATTGAGTCCAATTCGCGACGCCGCTTTTTGCATGCGCTTTGACCATCTTGGCTGCCGAATGCAGAGGGTGATGCGAAAGCGCCGTCGCCGCTATGCTCTGCCGGCGCACTCCATATGGCCTCTAGCAGTTTTGCGAGACTTCAGAAGTACGTGATTTGGCCAAGGGTAGAGGCATATCGATGACGAATTTGGAAATGGCAGAGAGGGTGGTTGCGAGAAGCCATTTTCGAGTGCAGTTTAGCGAGCTCATAAAATCAGTCCAAATTTGGCAGCGAATGCGCCCACTTCACGGGAAAATGCGGCTGTGGCTTGCACAGCCGCAAAGGGCGTGAACTGTTTTTAAAAATGGCCTATTAAAAATCCGGGCTAGAGCCTGGGTTGAAAAATATCCCCATTCCTACCGGCTACAAATCGACCTCAGACCTTAAGTGGACTTCGGCAGAATCACGGTGACTCGTTTGAGGCGCTGCATGATGCCCGGTTTTTTCTTCTTGTCGTCACTATTGTCGCTGTCGCTTGAACTGTTGGCGGCCATCTGTTGCTGTGCGGAGCTGGTGGCTTGCTGTGCCGCCGACGAGCTGGCACTGGTACCCGTGGAGTAGGTGGCGAGCGTGGAAGTGGTGACACCACCTGCAGAAACATTTTCAGAGATCAAACTAGCCGAGTCGGTGCCGCCACCGGACGCATTGATTCCACCAATGCCGACAACGGTTCCAGAAATCGAACCGCTGGCGGAAATATTTGCCGTGCCGCCCGCGAGCAGGACGCCGCTGAAGTTTTGCCCGGTAACATTGGCATTTCCCTGGGCAATGAGGATTCCATTAAAGTTCCCTGTGTAAGTGACATCGACCGTTTGACCAATAATGGGACCTCCAAGATCGATATTGCCCTGGCTGGCATTGCTTTTAATACCAGGCGTACCCGCGATCAAATCGATAATGGCACCACCGCCCGCGACGGCATTCAACGCGAACTGGGAGATGCCGCCAAAAGTTGAGTTAATATTGCCGTCCGGTGTTTGGATGATGATATTTCCCGGATCTGAATTGCCGCCCGGGGTCTGGTATTTGGGAGTCGGTAGGATGGCGATCACACCGCTGCCATAGGGGGCCGGGTCTGCCTGAAGTGACGCGGCATCCGTGAGATTGCCAAATTCGGTCCAGGCCGGCAGGCCGGTGGAGGGGTTGATAAAGGCGCCGTAAACAGTTAAGGCCAAATTCGCGCCTACGCCGGCATTCACATCGCCTGTCAACGATTCGACCGAGACATTGCCGCCATTGAAAGCGGCAATGCGGGCACTGCCAATATTGACGGTTCCTCCAGCGGTCACACTGACATCACTGTGTCCGGAAGTGTAAATGCCGTAACAGTCTGAAGTTTGAAACACAAAGGTTCCCTGGCTGAGATCGATTTCTCCGCCAGCGTTCACCGTCACATTTCCGCCGTCCAGTGATCCGATGGCTGAGGTGGCCATGCTGATGTTGCCCGACACATTGACATTGACCGCCGCACCGCCGGCAGCCAAAGTGCCGGAAACTCCCAAGAGCGACGCATAATTGATCCCTTGAAACGGGGAACCGTCGCCAAAACCGAAGGAGAGAATGCCTGAAGAGTTGCCCAGATCGAGGGTGGCCGCGGTGACATCGAATTTTCCGGGACCCCCGATCTGATAACCAATCTGTGGCGTGGTGGTCGAGCCTACGGCCAGACTTTCCTGATACAGGGTAGAAATCTGGGGGGCCGCGTTGAAGGTGTAAGTGGAGGTCTGTAATTGTCCGTTGGCATTAACCAACGGCGACCCGGTCGAATTGATTTTTAAAACTGTGAAGCTTCCGTTTTCCAAATCGGCAATCTGGGTGGGGGTCAAAAGCGAAGCCATGTTGCCTTTGAAGCCCAATTGCGGAGAGTTTGGGTTAGCGTCATAAATAAAGCCCGGGTTCAGGCCCAGGGCCGCGGTGTTTTGCGGATTGGGGAACAACAGGTAACCGGAGTCATTTAAGTAACCAATCAATCCGCCATCCGTGGCAATTGCATTGGCGACCTTCGTGGCATTGACGTCCAGATTTTCCAATTGCGTGAGCATGGCTGGATTCACGGCCAATTCAAATATTGAATCCCATGCGGAGGCTTGCGCGGAATTGGCACTCGTGATGGGGGAGGAAAGCAAGGCAAACGTGTAGAGCGGACTGTTTATGATGCTGCCCGCGACCGTGATGGACGATACGTCGCTGGCATGCAGGTTCTGGCCGGAAAAGCCGCAATTCAACATATTGCCCTGCACTGTGAGCCGGGTTTCTTTGGTGGTGTACAAGTCGATGTCTTCCATATTGCCAGAAATGGAAATATCGACCGGATTGGGGTTATTAAGCTCATTGGGTGTGGCGGCTTGGTCGCTGGGTCCGAAAACCCCGGTTCCTGCGCTCCATTGGGTGCTGCTGCTGCCGGACATTTCGAGATCAACCGGAGAACTGGAATTTGCCGCCGAGGTAAAACTTCCACCATCGAGGGTGGTGATGTTCAAGTTTTGGCTCGGGGAGGGAAACAAGATCACGGAGGAGTCCAGGACAAACCCACCGGTGCCGGCGATGACGGTGAGCGTCGGCGGCAATAAAATGGGCAAGGAGTAACCAGGCTCAGAAGCTGGCGCAAGCGGTAGATAGGAGCTTCCGGTGATTTCGACGGAATTAGCGGCATCCAGCAGGAGCGAGTCAGAGGAGCCATAATCAAAATGATGGTAGCCAGTGTAACCCGAGCGGGTGTTGTCGTTAAAAACCCCGTTGGGATTAATCACGTCATCCAAATAGATGCTCCCATTGGGGGCATACACATTCCAACTTCCATTGACCAGACTCAGGGCAAAACCCTGGTTTTGATTTGGCGCCGCACCCGGCACACCAAGATTTCCACCCGCCGTGACAGAGCCGATGCCATTGGCGACCACGTAGTTTCCGTAAATATTACCGCCCGCGACGATCGTCACGTTGCCCGCCTGAGTCCCGAAGGCGCCCGTGCCGGCATCGGAGCGGGAGAGGTTGTTATCATAATCGACCTGGCTGGGAAGATATGTGGTGACGTTGCCGCCGGCGGTGATGCTGACGTTGCCCCCGGCGGCCGTGCTGATACCGCCAAGGCTTGGTGAAACAGTATAATATGGCGGGGCGTTTTTATTTACGCTGGTGTTGGGAGCGAAGACGTATCCGTTTAGATTGACACCCGCGTTCACGTTGCCATTTACCGCCGTGACATTGATGTTACCGCCGCCGATGGTCCGGATGGCGCCGCTGCCAACAATGACTTCGTTGGCGGCTGTAAGATTGATGTTGCCGTCGAAGGCTTGCAGATAAGACGTGCCGTTCAGGTAGATCCCGTCATTGCCTGAAGTGGGTTTGGAACCTTGTGGCAATGCCGTGCCGGCGGTCAAGTCAACCCCCCATTTACTGCCCGCGCTAATGCCGGCACCGCTATCGAAACTAATGTTGTTGCCCGCGATCAAATTTAACAGGGCGGAGGAGGAAGAAGCAGCCAGCGTCCAAAGTCCCCCGACTTCAATATTCTGGTCCGCCATCACATTTATTGAAGCGCCACTGAAAGAACTGAAGGCGATGCTGGTGTAACCATTTTTGGCCGTGCCATTGGCGGTTAAATAAACGTTCGCCGGGTCAATCGTCACCACGCCATTGGCAAATCCGTCTACGCCCTGGTCGGTCACCTGCGAAT
>Ga0302281_10003159_pt1 | contig 11482 bp, 9 predicted proteins | sample III_Fen_E1_2_FD_198762 | JGI IMG/M metagenome (GOLD analysis project Ga0302281, IMG submission 198762) | Peat permafrost microbial communities from Stordalen Mire near Abisko, Sweden - III_Fen_E1_2 | ecosystem: Environmental > Terrestrial > Soil > Wetlands > Permafrost | place: Sweden: Abisko...
GCTGTATTCTGGCGGGCAAAGGGAATCCGGTTGTATCCTACTACGGCTACCTTACGTGCTTGCTTATCGTTTAGCATGTTCAAATCCTTCTATTTATCAAATGTCGAAAAAATATTTCTACTGGAGGAATTAACTCTTTTTCACCCCTTGTCAACCTTCATTCATTTCCACCTCTTGCTCATTTTTGTTAAGGTTGCAGCCGCAAATGAATATCAACACCTTTCGCGCCTTTAGCAGCCGCAATTATCGCCTGTTTTTTACAGGCCAGTCGGTTTCGCTCATTGGCACCTGGATGCAGCAAACGGCGGTATCGTGGCTTATTTATGTAAATACACATTCCGAGTTCATGCTCGGGCTATCGGTTTTTGCGGGACAATTTCCTACATTCTTACTTTCACCATTAGGTGGCGTGGTCTCCGATCGGTACAAGCGCCACCAGATATTACTCTTTGTTCAGGCAGCTGCTATGCTACAGGCGTTGGTGCTTGCCGTATTAGTTATATCCAAGCATTACACTACATGGCAAATACTGGCGCTTAATGCGGTGTTGGGTATTGTTAGTGCCTTTGATGTGCCAGCCCGCCAATCCTTAACATACGATATGGTAGATAATAAAAGCGATCTGCCCAACGCGCTTGCACTCAACGCCAGTATGGTCAACCTGGCGAGATTAGTTGGGCCAGCCCTTTCGGGTATAGTGCTGCAACAATTTGGCGCCGGGGTATGCTTTAGTCTAAACGCAGCCAGCTTTATGGCCGTCATCATTTCGTTGTTACTGATGAAATTCCCCGAAAATATTACACCGGTGCACAAAAGCAAGATGTTCCTTGAGCTGACGGAAGGGTTAGGTTATTTAAAACGCACGCCGGCTATTGGCATGCTTATCCTTATGCTGGCCTGCGTTAGTTTGCTGGTACTGCCATTTATGACCTTGTTACCGGTGTATGCCAAGGTAATATTCAAGGGCGATGCGGCCACCTTCGGTTACCTGAACAGCGCGATAGGCCTGGGCGCCATAGCAGGAGCCATCTTTCTGGCTTCGCTTAAAACCGGTACCAACCTTAAAAACGTTTTGTTTATCAATACGGTCATTTTCGGCATAGGGTTGATATTGTTTTCGCACCTTACCAATCTGCCGCTCGCTTTATTGTTGGTCGCCATCGCCGGTTTCGGGATGATGTCTCAAACCACTCTCAACAATACCATTATTCAAACCACCGTAGCTAATCATATGCGGGGGCGGGTAACCAGCTATTTTGCCATGGCGTTTTTCGGCATGTTGCCGTTGGGTAGTTTGTTGGTGGGTTCGGTTTCGCAATATTGGGGGGCGCCCGATACTATACTTGCCGAAGGTGTTGCGGCCATCATCATTGCGCTGGCTTTTTTACCCTTTTTCCGTAAAGGCATAGTAAGGCAAAACGCTTAGGTGAAACATTCTTGCGTAGTCAGTTCGCAATTATAAAAAATGGATTATCTCATTCCTTATTTTAGTTATCTAAAAACTATAGTTATTATTGAATGGGTTATAGAAAAACATCCACATGAATGATGCCCCAACAGTAGACGAGGCCCTTAAAAAGGGCCACAAAATGGTGAACTACCCAGCCATGGCGATTTTGTTCGGCATGATAGTACTTGGATTATTTGTTTCCTTTCAGCAAACATTTTTAGTTTGGATATTTCTTGCATCACTATTAGTTGCCTTTTTATCAGCCTGGTTGTACTGGAGTATTATGATCACCAAATGGCGGATATGGGCCTTTGAAAATGTGCGAAACGTTCATGAATTAAAAACCCGAGCGGTGAAGGAGAAACTAATATGGGAAGATGGCAGCTTTTTTGAGCGAACAGAAATAAGAACGGCTGCAGATAAAAAAAGATTATTAGCGATCCAGCCCACATTTGAACAGGAGGATATTTTTAATGATGAACCGGATATCCCTTCGGAAACGAGCATTTATTATTCAAAAACAAATTCGTTTGTAGAGATCGTAGTTGCGATAGCAGCGATAAGCTATGGAGTATATATGATACCCAGACATGGCAATGTAATTTATATAACCGGCGCTTTGGCGATCGGGATATTTATGGGTTATGGAGCCTTCAAAAAAAACTTTACAACTGATGCCCAAATCATTCTTAATGAACTGGGCATGGAAACGAAAGAAGCTGGGTTTTATAGTTGGAGGGATATTACGGGAGAGGATGTGATCAAGGAGGGCTACGGAGAATACAGCAAATACTATCTTATTTATGCCTACCCCGATGGGGAAGTAAAATTGGAGATCAAGGATTTTGCCACAAACCAGCGTGAACTGGATAAACTGTTGCGCATATACCAGGGCCGGTATATTAAAAAGTCAGGCGGCTCGAACCGACTGATATAGTGCAGTGCAAATGGAAATTATCGCCGCTATAACAACGTACCCTTCAAAATAATAAACGCCACCGAGAAATAAATTATCAAACCGGTCACATCTACAAGTGTGGCAACAAACGGCGCCGATGACGCAGCCGGATCTGCTCCGAGTTTTTTCAAAACGATGGGTAGCATAGAACCCGCCAACGTACCCCATGTTACCACGCCTATCAATGCGAACATAATAGTGATTGCTACCAACAGCCAATGTTGGCCATAATCCCAAAGATGCAAGTGTTGCCAAATAACGATTCGGAAAAACCCTACGCTACCCAGGATAGCGCCGAGCGTAAAGCCGGATAAAATTTCCTTGCTCATCACCCGCCACCAATCCTTGAACGTTACTTCACCTAGGGCCATAGCGCGGATAATGATGGATGATGCCTGTGAACCGGAATTGCCGCCGCTTGAAATGATAAGTGGAATAAAAAGCGCCAGTACCACCGCTTTGCTAATCTCGTCTTCAAAGAAACCCATGGCAGTGGCGGTGAGCATTTCACCCAGGAATAGGATAACCAACCAGCCGGCCCTCTTCTTCATCATGTTGATGAATGAAATTTTATTGTACGGTTCATCCAACGCTTCGGAACCGCCTATCTTTTGGATATCCTCTGTGTTTTCTGCCTCTGCCAAACGCAGCACATCATCAATGGTCACAATGCCAATCAAAATCCCCTTTTCATCCACCACTGGTAATGCAAACCGGTTGTTCTTCCTGAACACATCTATCGCTTTGGTTTCATTATCGGTTACCAGTAGGTTAAGATAGCGGTGGTCCATAATATCCTTCACCGGTGTAGAGGGGTCTACCACCAGGAATTCTCGCAAGCGGATGTCATCTATCATCACACCATTATCATCCACCACATAAATTACATCCAGCGTTTCCGAGCTCTCTCCCGTTTTACGGATGTGCTCAATTACCTGTGCTACGGTCCAGTCTTCCTTGACGGCGATATAATGCGGCGTCATTAAGCGACCTACCGAATCTTCGGGGTAGCCCAGCATGGCGAGCACCGTCTTGCGGTTCTCATCGCTCAAAAGCTTAAGAAGTTCGTTCACCACGCGGCTCGGCAAACCCTCCACGAAGGAAACCAGGTCATCGTCAGGTATTTCATTTAATAGCCTGGCAGCCCTTTCATGATGCATATTCTTTACCAGCATTTGCCGGGTACCTTCCGGCAGAATCTTAAAGCATTTGATGCCTATATAGCTGTCCAGGTTTTCAAAAACCGCCACCTTTTCTTCATTGGTGCATTTATCGAGAATGGTCAATATCTCGTCATACTTCAACGAATTGACAAGGGTAGCCAACTGCATTGAATCCCTAATTGCTATATAGTTTTTTATTTCCTCGTAGTGATCCTTTTTCACTACTGTTCTTTTGCCTGCCATGATCCTATTCGCAGTTTTTAAACAGCCGTCGAAAGTTAATGAAAGAATCCAATCTTGCTACTAACACAGGGTTTGAAACAACCCTGCGATTTAAATTTTCCCTTCACCCTTTTTCATGCCCTCTACCAGTAAAAGCCCCCAGCCGGCAATAAAGAAAAGGCCACCGATGGGCGTAATAGGCCCTAAAATCAATTTAGGAATATGAAGAAAATCGTCAGTAGCCAACAAGTAGAGCGACCCGGAGAAACATGTGATACCTAAAACAAAGCATATTGCCGCATTCCTGACATAAGTAGATCGTTCCGAGCGGAGGTACAGGTAACATAACAATAAAGCCAACGAGTGATAGAACTGGTACTGCACACCCTTCTCCCAGATCATCAATTGCTCGATGGTGAGCACCTGCCGCAAGGCGTGGGCGCCAAAGGCGCCGAACACTACGGCGAGCAGGCCACCCAAAGCCGCTATAACAAAAAATACCCTTTGCACAGGCAATAGTTTATAAATGATTTGCCATGCGAAATAAATGAAAATAGTTTTGCAGAGAACTTTTAATCCTTGTTTTAAAATGAATTACAATATTTATAGCTAATTAACCCTGTATCCTGAGCCCATCTTTAGGCGTGTGGACTTCCCCTCATGCGCAAAGAGGGGATTAAGGGGGGAAGAACTAAAATTCATCACTTGAGAAGAAACATCCTGATAATTGTCCTTGCGGTATTACTGGCCCTGGCCGCCGCCGTTTACTTTTTCCTTATCCGCTCGGTAAATGTATATGTGGCCATCCCTAATTCAGCTATAGCAGTTATTGAGGCCGATAACTGGAACGGCTTTTTGAAGGACCTTTCCTCGACCCCTACCGGCAATGAATTGAAAAAAACGGAGCTGCTACAAAGGATAAGTACTGAACTTTCCGCCTTCCGGGAACTTTTAGGCGATGATAGGCTGAAAAGCGATATCCCGGTATCCGGTAAGATGGTAGCCTCACTCCATCTCATTTCCGCCGATGCTTATGACATTCTGTTTACCGTTCCTGTGAAGGGAGTGAGCGACAAGGCCATCATTGATAAGATACAAGCCTCGAAAAGGGTACGCGCCGTAAATATCCGAATCTTCAAAGGGCAAAAGGTGATGGATGTACTGCTCAACGATGGCAGACAACTCACCGTGGCAAAACTGAGGGGTATGCTGGCCCTGAGCTTCACCCCCTTTTTGACTGAAAATTCCGTATCAGCCATTTTGAGTAACACCAATCTACAAAGCGACAAGGATTTCAGACGTGTAAAAAATGATTTCAGCGGGCATGAAGCCATTACCTTGTTTATCAACTTTTCAAAGTCGGATGTGCTCCTGCCCATTTCCCTGAACGAAGAAAAACTTTCGTTGCTGAAGGATATTAACCAGTTTGCAGGTTGGGGCGCTTATGGAATAAATATTGGCGCTACGGGGATAACCATCACAGGCTTAGCGCATGCAACGGCTAGTACGGGTAAAGCAACAGCGGATAAAAACATACTGGAGAGTACCTTGTTTGGAGAAGTACCGGATAACGCGGCCTTTGTAAATGCAGGGTTTAATAGCTGGGATGAAAACGCTTTGAAAAGTACGCCTGACATAAAATACTTCAAGGAATGGGTTGGCACGGCCCACGCATTTGTAGTAATGGAACCCCTGAAGGGTGACTTTACCGAGCAGAATGTCTTTATCGCGCAGGTTAATGATAAAGAAAAGGCTCTCGAGTCGCTCAAGCCAATCATCAGTGCAGTGATGAGTAGCATTAACGACTCCGTGAGTAAAATAGATTCTTTCAGAAATGAGGCCATTTTCCGCGTAACCGACGCGCAGGTCATTAACCGGGTTTTTGGCAATAACTTTGCAATGCTGGAAAATCCATTTGTGATCATTACTAAACAGGTGGCCATTTTCTGTAACAATGAAGACAAGCTGAAGATGGCATTCGACAAAATAAATAACGGAGAGTGCCTGGCTAAAACGACGAAGTTTCAAAGTGCTACTGAAACGCATCCTGCCGTTATTAATAATTTTTTATTCGTCAACCCCGAACGTGCTCAGCTCATGTTTAACGGGCTCGCCAACGATAGCTCATCCCTGCCCGATTACCTTGCTTCGTTCAGCGGTATCTCCGTCAACAACAATATAAATGGCGAATGGATCACCTCTACTGTGTTCCTTAAAACAAGTGGCGAAGCGAAGCCGCTTTCAGGCATTTTATGGAAAACGAAATTGCAAGCGGCATCCGTTTATCCGCCACAAGTTGTATTGAACGTAAATAGCGGTGAAAGGGAAATCTTTGCGCAGGATACATCGGGTAATATTTACCTGCTCAATAAGGCAGGAGAAATACTCTTTACAAAGAATATCGGCGAGCAGTTAGTGAGCGGCGTTTACCAACTGGATTATTACAACAATGGTAAGCTACAATATATTTTTAATACGGCCAACCACATTTACATCGTTGACCGGTTTGGTAATTATGTTTCCTCCTTTCCCATTAAGCTAAGCTACCCGGCTACCGCGGGGCTTACACTGGTATTGGATACACCGGCAAGAGAATACCGCTATTATGTACCGTGCTCCAACGGCGCTATTTATGGCTACGAAACCAATGGCAAACCGATTGCCGGGTGGAGTCCCAAGGCCGGAACCGGAAGCGTTAACATGCCAGTTCAATGTATCCGTGAAAAAAACATCAATTACCTGCTTGTTTATAATGCCAGTGGTAAACTAACCTTGTTCGATGGGAGGGGTAACGCTAAGTGGAGCGTGGCTAATTTACCCTCCTGCCACCAGAACTTCTCCATCATTCGTTCCGGTGAAGATTATGTGTTGCTCAATGCGGCAGCAAAACAACTGGTCGAAATCTCATCGGATGGAAATGACCAGGTAAAGCCATTGGTCGATTCGGCATATACATTCGCTGCTTTATCTACCAATGACTCCTCCTGGCTATATTATTTTGCCAATCAAAACCAGGTCAGGTATTATGACAATAAGGCTGAGTTTAAAAGTGCGGTCGAGGTAAGCGGCGCATCCATTAGCAAGATGGAAATAATACAAGCAGGAGACAGGCAGTTTTTATCCGTGAGGGATGACATCAACGGTATGGTACATCTATACACCCTGCAGTTGGAACCGGTTACTAACCTTTCAATTAAAAATATTGGAGCTTATTATATCACCGACCTTTATGACAACAAAGAGGTCATTTTACTCTCCACCGATCTGGCAGGTAATATTTCGTGCAGCAGGTTGTAATAACAGCAAGTTGTTTACTTAGCAATAATTAATTTTTGCGTTAGTGCACCGGTTTCATTCTTTAGGCTAAGCATGTAAATGCCAGCTGCCAAACCACTCACATCCATAGTAGTTTTGTTAGCGCCTATAATTTGGGTTATGAGCATTTGACCTGTTATATCGTAAACTTCTAATTTACTACCTACTAATTCATTGCTAACTGCTATCTCCAGGTTCCAACCGGTGCTTGGATTGGGGTAGAAGTTAAAAACTGCCGGGCCTATTGTCAGAATTTCAGGAATGCCTGTGGTATAGTTTGATATAGAGCGCTGCCATACACCGCCATTGCGGGTACCGGCAAAAAGTGTAGCGCCATTGAGGGTCAATGAGAGAATGCTCAGACTTGATAATCCGGTGTCTATCGCCTCCCAGTAGTTGCCGTTACTATTCGAGAAAAAAACGCCGCCGCCCTCGGTACCGGCAAAGACCGCTGAACCGCTCACGGCTATGGCGGTAATGTCATATACATACCCATCTCCGTTCAGCATACCGGAATCAACCGCTGCCCAATAGGTTCCATTATCTGTTGATAAAAACATACCGCCGTAGTTGGTGCCTGCAAAAATGTTTAATCCGGAAATGGCCAGTGAATTAATATGCAAATCCGTCAGGCCGGAATCAACCGGTGTCCAGCTAACGCCATTATTGGCAGATAAATAAACGCCGCCGTTGGTGCCAGCAAAAATATTGCCGCTGCTAACGGCAAATGTGTTTACATAAAGATTAACTAAGCCTGAATCAACCGGCGCCCAGTAGCCGCCATTATTTGCAGATAAATACACCCCGTTGCCTGCAGTGCCCGCAAATACGTTTGAACCGTTTACAAGCAATGAACTGATCTGGGTAGCCGGCAAGCCTGAATCAACCGGCACCCAACTTACGCCGTTATCAGCAGAAAAGAAAATACCATTCGAATAACTGCCGGCAAAAATGTTGGAGCCATCGGCAACTAAGGAAAAAATATTGGCTGCCCCCAATCCGCTGTCCACCGGTGACCAGGAACCCCCATTATCCGTGGATAAAAACATGCCATTGCCATAACCGGATGCAAAGACACTGGTGGCATTTGCAGCCAGTGCATAAACTGAGGCATTTATCAAACCTGTGTTAGCTTCCGCCCATGTAGCACCGTTGTCAGAAGATAAAAATACGCCCTGCCCGAATGTACCGGCAAAAATATTTGAGCCGCTAACTGCTACTGAAGTAATGTATGCATTTACAGGGTTGATATTGGCAAGCGCCCAACTCATTCCATTGTCGACAGATAAATATAAACCATCATACGTGCTGGCATATATATTGGTACCGCTTACAGCCAGTGAATTAACCGAAGTATTCAAACCCGTACCCACCGGTGACCATGTCGTTCCATTATTGGAAGACAAAAATATACCGTCATCGGTTGCGGCGTATATATCCTGCCCCTGGATGATAAGTGCATTCACAAATGTGTTTGTCAATCCGCTATCTACCATAGTCCAGTTCTCACCCTTATCCGTGGATAGATATACACCACCGCCATAGGTACCGGCTAAGACATCCGAATCATTCACTACTAAGGAGGTGACTAAAACATTTCCCAGGCCGTGATTCACTCCCTTCCAAATGCCCTTGTTGGTACTAGCTAAAAACACACCACCACCATAAGTGCCGGCATAAATATTCGTGTCACTAATAACTAATGCATTGATCTGGATAGGAGACAAATCCGAATCAACCGGTACCCAACCACTTCCATTATACGCAGAGAAAAATATGCCCCTACCGAGGGTGCCGGTCCATGTGGTAGGACCATTTATGGCAAAAGAAAGGACGTTGGTATTTGCCGGTCCAGTACTGGTCCAGGTAGCGCCATTGTCGGCGGAAACAAATACTCCGTTATTAGCGGTACCTACAAAAATATCCGTACTGCTAACAGCCAAACAATTTATTTGACCGCCATAGGGACCATTGGTTTGCCACTGTGCCCCGGCACTGACGACCAAGAGTATAAGTTCAAATGATAAGAGTAGCCTTTTCATCCGGTTATTTTAAATGCCACGATGCAATATACTTATTTTGATTACCGGCATAAAACGCTAAAGCCTCCCTTCAATTTCATACATTGATAAAATTAAATAGCCGCAGATTAAATTGATCAAAACTTTGGTTGTTCTGATCAATTTCCTAAAAACAAAAAGCCCATCCCGTTTACGGAATGAGCTTTATATATCTTGGCAAAGGGATTTTTTATCCTTCGAGTTCCCTTTTCAGGTTTTGAATGAAAGCAGCACGGAGAATGGTATTCCTTCTTCTAACGCTGGGCTTGGTAAAAGTCTGGCGTTCGCGAAGCTGGCGGAGCGTACCTGATTTTTCGAACTTCTTCTTGTACTTCTTCAGTGCTCTGTCAATGGATTCTGATTCTCTTGCGTCTATTATTAGCATATTCCGTTGTTATAATTTTGGTCGGCAAAAATAATACTTCCCCTTTAAATACCAAACTAAATGTTACCCTTCATTATTTCCCTGGAAATCACCACTTTCTGTATCTCAGAGGTGCCTTCTCCTATAGTACATAGTTTTGAATCGCGATAGAACTTCTCTACCGGGAAATCCTTGGTATATCCATATCCCCCAAAAATCTGTACGGCATCGGTTGATATCTGTACAGCCGCCTCAGAGGTATAATACTTAGCAAACGCCGATTCCTTTGTCATTTTCTTACCTTCGTTCTTTAACCAGGCAGCCTGGAAAGTTAACAACTCTCCTGCCTCAATTTTGGTGGCCATGTCGGCCAATTTGAACGCAATTGCCTGAAAATCAGCGATTGGTTGGCCAAATTGCTGGCGTTCCTTGGCGTACTTTAGTGAGGCCTCATAGGCCCCTTTTGCGATACCGAGGCCCAGAGATGCGATTGAAATCCTTCCCCCATCCAATACCTGCATTGCCTGCTGAAAGCCGCTGCCTATCTTTGCCTCGCCCCCAACTACATTCTCATCAGGTACAAAACAATCCTCAAATATTACTTCGGCGGTTTCGGAGGCACGCATGCCTAGTTTGTTTTCCTTTTTACCCGCTTTTAAGCCTTTGGCCGTTCTTTCGATAATGAAGGCAGTCATTCCCTTCGAATCCAAAAGTTCGCCTGTCCTTACAATAGCCACCACTACATCACTTGATTTACCATGGGTTATCCAGCTTTTGGCACCATTCAATACCCAGCCGCCGTCTACCTTCTTGGCGGTACATTTCATACGCATGGCATCGCTGCCGGTGTTGGGTTCGGTCAGTGCCCATGCACCAAGCCATTCGCCGGTTGCCAATTTGGGCAAGTACTTCTTTTTCTGTTCTTCCGTGGCGTGATAATAAATATGGCCGGTACAAAGTGAGTTGTGAGCAGCTACCGAAAGACCGATAGAGCCGCAAACCTTTGAAATTTCTGAAACCACGGTTACATACTCCAAATAGCCAAAGCCAGAACCATGATATTTTTCTGGAACAAAAACACCCAGAAAACCCAACTCACCCATTTTATGGAAAAGGTCCTTAGGGAATATCTGTTCCTCATCCCATTTCATAATATTCGGACGTATCTCGCGCTCCGCAAAATCACGGATACTCTGGATGATCATTTTCTGATTCTCATTATACCCGAAATTCATCCCTGTAATTTCGTTTTCAGTGTCCGAATGCATAGTAGCTGTGTCCATTTTTTATATTTTGAGCGGCTGCGAAAATAAGAAAAAGACTTTAAAATCCCCGCCCCTACTTAGTGTCAAGATGACTACTTAAACCCAATAGCAGAAATTATGTTCTTTGAGTAAGGTGTTATCTTTTGTTGGCCATTCAAAAAGTCGAGCGTAGCGATAAACGAAAACCCAGCCACGTTGCCCCCTTCGGCCTTCACCAACTCTGCAGCAGCCATAGCAGTGCCACCGGTAGCCAGTATGTCGTCATGTATCATTACATTCCAATTGGGCTTCACCACATCCGTGTGTATTTCTAATGTGGCTGTTCCATACTCCAGGTTATAAGTAAACGCCCTTGTTTTAGCCGGCAGCTTGCCCTGTTTTCTTACAGGAAAAAGAGGAATCTGTAATTTATTAGCAATTAATATCCCGATAAAAAAGCCCCGGCTTTCAATAGCACAAATAGCATCCACCTTTCCGTGATTATGCAAAAAGGTATTGATGATATAGTCAGCCACATCATCACAAAGTTTAGCATCTAAAAAGATAGGCGTAATATCCTTGAACTGGATGCCCGGTTTAGGGAAGTCCGGTACGTTGCGGATGGCAGATTTTAGTCTGTCTGTCAAATTCATGTTCGTCAACTGCTAACTGATTTTCGTTTCCATAAATAATAAACCGGTATACA
>Ga0302281_10003160_pt1 | contig 11482 bp, 8 predicted proteins | sample III_Fen_E1_2_FD_198762 | JGI IMG/M metagenome (GOLD analysis project Ga0302281, IMG submission 198762) | Peat permafrost microbial communities from Stordalen Mire near Abisko, Sweden - III_Fen_E1_2 | ecosystem: Environmental > Terrestrial > Soil > Wetlands > Permafrost | place: Sweden: Abisko...
CCGAGGTCTTTATTATTGATGTTGGCGCCGATGGTTAAAAACCGGCGCGGCCCCGACCGGTCGTACTCGGCAGGTTCGCTGGTTACTTTAAAATCGGCAACATCTGAAAGCACCGGCCGGTTCTTGCCTTTTATTAGTGGTGTTTCCTTTAGTTCATTCACCGTATTCATGGCATATTCAGGCACCTGCACCTGCATCTGGTAGGTGTATGCGGTGGCACTATCCAGCCAAAGATTTTTTTCGATAAACCGGCTTGACGAGGTGACCGATGTAACCGAGTTACTCACTTCATCCATGGTCAACCCAAATTGAGATATTTTGTACCGGTCGAGTGTCATTTGAATGGTGGGATAATGCATGGGCTGCTGTATCCGTACATCGCGCAGGTAAGGTATTTGCTTTATTTTCCCCATTAGAGAATCAGCAAAATGTCCAATCTCGTCCATGTCCTTTCCCGCTATGCGTACTTCAATTGGGTTCGAAGCACCGAGGCTCATTACTTTTTCGGTCAGGTCGATAGGTTCAAAAGTTATTTGTACATCAGGCATCAGGTGATGAATGTTTTTACGGAGGGCTTCCTTCAATTCATCACTTTTAACTTTATACTTTTCATCCAACTCCACTTGTATTACAGCCTCGTAAGTGCCAGCGTTGAATACATACAAATTACTAACTGCATAATCACTTGAAACCGGGCCCACAAACGCCGATGAAATTTTGATATGCCCTTTTACGGTGCTGTCAATAATAGCAAGAGCCTGCTGCACTTTTTCTTCCGTTCGTTCAAGGCGGGTACCCTCTGGTGCATCTAATCGTATCTGGAATTGCCCGTTCTCACTTTTGGGTAACAGATCTTTACCTATAAAGGTGAACCCCAACCCGGCCAGCAGCAGCATGGAGCATAGATAGATAATGGAGTTCCGCGTTTTATGCGGCAACATTAACCGGATGCGGTGACTGAATTTAGCTTTTAACCGGCTGAAAAAATCATGTCCTTCAGATCCCGGATCTTCATCCGGGTGAGCCATCATTTCCTTCACTTCTTCGTCACCCGCACCTTCACCGGGTTCGGGGTGTACACCGGGTTTGCGGAAGCGCTCAACGAATTTGTCGCTTAGCATCCAGTTGCATAGCACCGGTACCATTGTTTGCGAAATGCAATAGGAGGCGATCATCGAAAAACCAATGGCTAATGAAAGGGGTAGAAACATAGCCCGTGGGACACCGGTCATCATAAACGAAGGCGCAAATACAGCAAGTACACAAAAAAGTATAAGCAGTTTTGGGAATGATATTTCCTGGCAGGCATCGTAAATGGCTTGACGTTTATCCTTGCCCATTTCAAAGTGCTGGAATACGTTTTCAATAGTCACGGTTGCTTCATCCACTAACACTCCCACAGCCAGTGCAAGTCCGCTTAGGGTCATAATGTTGATGGTTTGTCCGGCCAGGCTTAGAAATAAAATACCGATGATAATCGCAATAGGTATAGTAATAATTACTATTATCGAACTACGCAGGTCGCGTAAAAAAAGCAGTACCATCAAACCGGTTAGGATAGCGCCGATAATACCTTCGCTCATCAGACTTTTTACAGCGTTCATCACAAAAACCGATTGGTCGAACTCATAGTTTACTTTCACATCCGGTGGTAACAGGCTTTGTATTTCGGGCAGACGGGCTTTTAACTCCTTTACCACTTGCCAGGTAGAAGCGTCCGCAGTTTTTACCACCGGTATGTAAATGGATCGCCTGCCATTGACAAGCGCATAATCAAACGTGATATCAGCGCCATCGCTCACGTGGGCTACATCACTTACAAAAACTGTTTTGTTGCCATCGGTTTTTACTGGTATTTTATTAAAGTCCTTTACTTTTTCCTCCAAAGCGTTGGTGGTGGTTATATACATAGTGTTATTGATACGGATATTACCAGCAGGGGCCATTACGTTTGCTTTGGCAATGGCCTGTACCACTTCATCAGGGGTAACATTTTGTGCACGCAGTTTTTCAGCATCCACATTTACAACTACACTACGCGCTGTTCCTCCCATTGCTGGTGGGGCTGATAAGCCCGGTACGGTGGCAAACATGGGTCGGGTACGGGTCATGGCAAGGTCATATATCTGTGCCAGCGATTTGTCATTGCTTGAAAACACCAATTCGCCCACCGGTAGTGAAGAGGCATCGAAACGCACCACCAAAGGCGGCAAAGCCCCTTCGGGGAAAAATTTAAGCGCCCGGTTTACGAAGGTGGCCACTTCGGATGAAGCCTCAGCCATATCGGTACCTTCATAAAAAGTAAGCTTCATGTAAGTAAGCCCCTGAACATTTTTGCTTTCAATGGTTTTAATGCCGGTTATGTATAAAAACACATCCTGCAAACCGGTGGAAAAAAAACCTTCCATTTGTTTGGCCGACATGCCCGCATAGGGTTCTACCACATAGATGGTAGGCAGATTGAGTTTGGGGAATATATCAATGGGTATCTTTGTTAAGCTGATGATGGAAAATATCACCAGGCTTAGAATAATAACCAATATGGTAACCGGTCGCCTTAGTGCTGCACTTACTAAATTCATAAATTATAATTTTAAGGTTTGTACCAGGCCGTTAAAGGTGTTGGTAACCAGTGAATAATTTAAAACGCTGCTCATTAACTGTATCCGTGCATCGAGGTAATCTTCCTGCGCTTCGATATAATAGCTCAGCGCGGTATTTAATTCGATGATAGAGGAGAGGCCGCTTTTATATAAGCTCAATTGCTGTCCGTAGGCCGAGGTGGCCGCCTGTAACTGCCGGTTAGTTTCATCTAATCGCTTTAACTGAAAACCCTTTTCGATTTCTGCTTGCTGCACCGCGTTGTTCAGGTTTTGCTTTTCGTTTAACAACCGGTGATAAGAGGCTTCAGTTTCAAACCGGTTAACCGATGAATATAACCGCCGGTGTATCAGGTTAAAAACATCATAACTAAAGGTTAAGCCTGCCAGGTAATTGAACCGGCCTGTGGTAAACCCTTGCCCCAGGTTATTGAACTGATCGCTATTGTTTAAGCTGGAGCCACGTGCCCATGCATCGGCCTGGATGTGAATACTGGGATTGAAACTGTTATTCTCCGATTTCCATTTCGCCTTGCTGTAATCATACATTGAGGAGAACAATGTGATGTCAGGGTGATTAGCTGTATCAACCGGCGAGGTGAAAACATAAGCCACCCCATCATTTATAAGCTTGCGCTCCACATTGGTATCTGGGTTAAGTTGGTTAACCGGTAAGCTGGTCAGGTTAGATAGCTGTGCCTGCAATTGGGCAAAATTCTTTTGCGCCTGGTATAGCTGCACCAACGATTTTGATAGCTCAGCTGCTGCTACCATACTATCCACACCTGGCCTTACACCGCTTCGTACCAACGCATCTATAGAGGTTTTCAACTCTCTCAACCGGGCTACGTTATTGCTTTGAATGGCGGTTAACTCATATTGGCGGATGAGTTCAAGGTAGTAGGCCGAAGAAGCGCCGTAGAGGTCGTATTGTGTTTTGTCCAGCGTATTCATTTGTACCAACAGGTCAGATTTTGCCAGGTTTTCGTTAGCCTTAAAACCACCGAAGTTGGTTACTTCCCAATCCACCCCGGCCAGGCCCGTTTGACCTGAAACCGGGCTGATATTCATGTATGTTCTGCGTGTGCCTGTAACGGTTGGTATTACACCCATCGTAAAATAAGTTCCGCTTAGACTATTGTTGGAGCCGAGGTCGCTTTCATACGAGGCATTAAGTTGCGGCAAGCGGTCGTAGGCCACAGCTTTTTTCCCCGCCTGTTTGGATTGTACCATGCTGCCCTCATACTTCAGCAGTTCGTAATTGGCCTGCATATTTGTGAGCAGGGTTTGCAAGGTTATCACCGATGTTTCGGATTGTGTAAATGCCCACTTACCAATCAGTAAGGAGCAAACGACGATAAGCAATTTTTTTTTAGAGTCCATTTCTTATAAATTTTAATTCAACTTCAAATCCGGTCAAATACCTTAGTGAATGATATTGCAAATACTAAATGGCTGTAAGGAAAAGGAGCAGACTAACTGTCGGACTTTGGAAAAACGTCCAACAATTTTAAATAAGAAATACGCGCAACAGGCGATAACGCTGGTAAGCGTCGTCAGAAAGACATGGAGAAAGTTCTTGGAATTTTAATTCGGGCTTGGGTGATTTTACAACAGTGAGGCAATCGCTTAAACCCGGGTGTAAGGCTATTGGTAGGTGAACGACGGGCGACTGTTTATTAGAGTCCTCATGTTTCAGCAACATCCTGTAATCGGCTTTGGTGGGACAATGCTGATCTTTAGAATTTGGAAAACTTGTAAAAAAATAACTGATAGTATTGCTCTCTGCCTTATTGGACGCCATCAACGTTTGGAAAAAAGCCAACTGGAATAAATAGGCGATTATAAATAACGCTGTTTTTGGGAAAATGGAGAACGCTCTGGAAACTGTCTTTATCACGATCTGATCTTTCAGTTGGATTTCAATACAAAGGTATAAAAGCCTTTGATACCTATCTTAAACTTTTTATAATTAAACAATTTTTCGGAAAAATGTTTTCTGCTTATGTCTTCAACTTTCTCCTCCAGTAAAGTACAGTAAAGTAACAAAACGACAATAAAAAATTGGTAAGTAACGAAAACAATCGGAAACCAATTTTTACATAATCAATTGTAAATCAGTAGTTTTAATGACAATCAATAGCCATCCGAAACACACTTCATTTCCCGATACAAAACTTACTAAATATATTACCAAGTATCTCCTCATTAGTCACCTCACCGGTTATCTGCCCGAGGTATTCTAATGCACGTTTAATATCCAGTGCAATCAGTTCGGTTGTGTTGCTGGCTTCGATTCCTGCTTTTATTTCGTTTAGGGCATCGTTGGCTTGTATCAATGCCTCGTAATGGCGCAGGTTGGTGACAATCGTATTTTGGCTTTCGGGTTTCGAGTTCCGGGTTATGAGTTGATATAGTTTCTCCTTTAAGAGAGGTAGGTTGTAGTGTGTGTTAGATGAAATAAAAAGCAGTTCCATTTGAGGCGTATCTTTCTTTAAGTGTTGTACGAGATTGTCGAACACTCTATAAAAGGGGGCGGTTGTTTTCCAACTGGCGGTATCAATTTTATTTCCCACAATAATTCCGTTAAAGCCCAGTAGCTCCAGTTCGTGAATATTTTGCACCAGTTCGTCGGGGATGGTAGTGTTTACATCGAACAGGTAAATATATATGGCAGATTGGCGCAACTTTTCCATCGTCCGCTCCACTCCTGCCTTTTCAATCGCATCTTGTGTTTCGCGGATACCCGCAGTATCAATAAACCGGAACTGGATGCCATTAATATTTATTACTTCCTCAATAGTATCGCGGGTTGTGCCCGGTATATCGGAAACAATGGCGCGTTCTTCGTTGAGCAACGCATTGAGCAGGGTTGATTTACCGGCGTTAGGCTTACCGGCAATAACAGTATTAACACCGGTTTTGATAACGTTGCCGAGGCGAAAGGACTCGATGAGCGGTATTAGCTTGGATTGAATAAGTTCTATCAGTCCGGTCAATTTTTTTCTATCGGCAAACTCCACATCCTCTTCAATGAAATCAAGTTCCAGTTCAAGCAGCGAAGCGAAGTTTAACAGTTCACCCCGAAGTTCTTTTAGCTGGTTCGAAAATCCTCCGCGCATTTGTTTTAAAGCCAGTTCGTGTGCGGCAGATGAATCGGAGGCGATAAGGTCGGCCACTGCTTCGGCCTGCGAAAGGTCAATACGCCCGTTCATAAAGGCACGTAAAGTAAATTCGCCTGGTTTGGCGGCACGTACGCCATTTTGTATCAGCTGACGGATAATTTGTCCGGCAACAAAGGGCGAACCATGACAGGAAATTTCCACCACGTCCTCAGTGGTGAAACTTTTTGGCGCGCGAAAGATGCTTACCATCACTTCATCGATTTGTTTTTCGCCATCCATAATATGTCCGTAATGGATGGTGTGCGATTTTGTTTGAGTGAGGTCGGCACCTTTGAAAACCTTATTTGCAATAGAAATGGCTTCAGTGCCCGACAGCCGGATGACTGCTATGGCGCCCACGCCTTGCGGTGTGGCTAATGCTACTATGGTGTCTGTGTTCAGCATTTATAGTTTTAATACCTGCTACAAGATTATTTAATTTTGTTTCCATGAAACTAAAAATATTAATGGTGTGTTTAGGTAACATCTGCCGCTCACCGATGGCTCATGGACTATTACAGCACAAAGTAAATCAACTTAAATTGAACTGGAAGGTCGACTCGGCCGGTACCAGCGATTGGCACCAAGGTCAGTTGCCTGATAAGCGCGCCATTGATTGCATGATGAAACACGGCATAGATATTACTTACCAGCGCTCACGACCCTTTATAACAGATGATTTTGAGGATTTCGATCTTATTTATGTAATGGATAAAAATAACTATCGCCATGTAACTTCGATGGCAAAGAATGAAGAAGAGATACAGAAAGTGAAGTTGTTGCTGAGCGAAATTTACCAGGATGCGAATACCGATGTGCCCGACCCGTATTATGGCGGTGACGTCGGATTTGAGCATGTTTACAAGATGCTGGATAGGGCGACGGATAGGGTTATTGAAAGGTATCCAGCTCTATCTGTGAAATGATATATACAAGCGCGGTGTATATAGCTTAGTTCACTTGCACATAGCCCTGTTTTCCTGTATCATTTTAATAATGTTCACTTAACATAAACTTATCTATCTTGATTGAGATTTGCACCGCAGGTATTTGCCAAATTACCAGAAAGCGTAATTGATAAAAGCTTAGCAAGCAATTTGGCATAAAAACCAGCGTTAACGGATTGTTCTTTAATTTTTTTTAAAAGCAAAGGAATTTATGAATCCATTAGACCGCAAATCATTTATCCGTACTCTTGGCATGATGGGCGCCGGTACAATGTTAACCGGCAATACGGCTAAGGGCATGGCCTCAACAAATGAACAAATTCGTCCGACCGCCAAAACCGACCCACCTGGTAATTCATCCTCAAAGCGGGTTTTAAGGGTAGCTCATCTTACCGATATTCATGTAAAGGCCGATAAAATATCAGAGTACGGGATGGCTGCGGCTTTACATACCGTTAACAATATGGAAGATAAGCCCGACCTAATCATAAATGGCGGTGATGCCGTTATGGATGCCGGGCTCCTAAACAAATCAGTGATGAAGGAACAGTGGTCGGCTTTTCACCGTATCCTCAAAAATGAAAACAGCTTACCGGTATACCATTGCATAGGTAATCACGATGTATTTGGCTGGATGCTGCCTTCACCGAATCATACAGAGTCGAAACAATGGGCAAAGGATGAATACCTGCTTACTAGCTCCTACTATAGCTTTACCGTGAACGGGTGGAAAATGATCGTGCTTGACAGTATTCACGGGCGAAAGTCAGTACCCGGTTATTTTGGGAAATTGGATGACGAACAGATGGTATGGCTGAAAAACGAATTGAAGAATACTGCACCCGATACGCATATCTGTATAGTTTCTCATATCCCGGTATTGGCTATATGTTGTTTGTTTGACAATGATATCACAAGCACGGGAAGATTGAAGATCTCTGAAAACAATATGCATTATGACTCCAATGAGCTGGTGCAGATGTTTTATGCTAATCAAAATGTAAAGGCTTGCCTGAGCGGGCACATCCACCTGATCGATTACGTTAATTATCTGGGCACTGAATATTTTTGTAATGGCGCTGTGGCTGGTGATTGGTGGAAGGGGCGGCACCAGCAGTTTGACCCGGCGCTTTGCATGATGAATTTTTTTGAGGATGGTACCGTAACCCGCGAGGTCAACTATTACAAATGGCAGGGCTAAGGGGAATTTAGTCACGGAAGTTTACTTTACTCTTTCTTCGCCGAAATGATTTTCTCATCTTCGCTACAATATTTCCTTGCTGGTTGGGCGGGGTATTAAATCATCCGGTTTGTCGAAATCAAATCATAATGTCCTTAACTGGTTGTTGCTCCTGGCATTGGCGCTTATTTGGGGCACCTCCTATATTCTTATTAAAAAGGGTCTCATAGCCTTTACACCCGTGGAGCTTGCCTGCCTGCGGCTCAGTATTTCGTTTGTAGCATCCGTCCCCTTTGCAATCAAAGCCTTAAGCGCAATACCACGTGATAAATTTTCCGCTGTATTCCTGATAGGTTTTTTTGGCAATGGGATACCCGCATTTCTCTTTGCGCTATCGTTAACCAAATCGGGCAGCGCCGTAACAGGTATACTTAATTCTTTGTCACCCCTCTGGACATTGCTTGTAGGCATCTATTTCTTTAAGGTAGTTGTTTCAAGGCAAAAGGTGAGTGGTGTAATTGTAGGTTTTATGGGCGCCATGGTATTGGTGTTGGGAAAACGCGGAGAAAACTTCCAGACAGATGCGCTTTACAGTTTGCTGCCGGTAGCAGCCACTTTATGTTATGGCATAAGCAGTAACATCATGAAAGAAAAAATGCAAACCGGCAACCCCATATATGTTACCAGCCTGGCATTGATGACGGTTGGGTTGCCATCGCTTATCGGGTTATTCTTTACATCGGCCCCCGCAAAAATAATAGGCGGCCAAGTGTGGCCATCGTTCGCTTGTATTGCTATTTTGTCGCTTTTTGGTACCCTGATAGCGTGGATGTTATTTTACCGCCTGGTGCAGCGCACGGATGCGCTTTTTGCAGCCAGTGTTACCTACCTGGCGCCGATCGTTGCAATAGGCTGGGGATTGCTGGATGGAGAAGTGCTTAACTTTTTGCAACTACTCGGAATGCTGCTTATCCTGACCGGAGTTTACTTTACTACTTCGGGCAAAACAATGCGCATTGCTGGTCAAACCAGTTAACGCTCGGGCATTCAATTATTGAGCGCCACGATCACGCTGATCTCTACCTCAACATCCTTTGGCAGCCGGGATACTTCCACGGTTTCGCGGGCGGGGTAGTTGCCGCTGAAATAAGAGGCATAAACGGCGTTTATCTTCGCAAAGTCGTCCATGTTTTTGATGAAGATGGTTGTCTTTATCACGTTGGCAAAGGTGCAACCGGCTTCTTCAAGTATGGCTTCGATGTTCTTCATCACCCGGTGGGTGGCGGTTTCGATGCCGCCAATAACCACGCCGCCGGTGGAGGGGTCAAGTGGAATTTGACCTGAAACGAACATCAGGTTGCCAACTTGTACCGCTTGCGAATAGGGGCCGATGGCAGCCGGTGCGCCCTTGGTTTGTATGACATTCTTTTTCATGTGCTGGAAAGTGAATTTTAGTAATGATAGAAGAAAAAATTATTTTGTGCCGCTAATTTAAGGCAAATATGAAAATACTTGTCACAGGAGAGGAAATACGGGCGGCGGAATTGCGTGAAAGGCTTTCAGGGGTTAAGGACCTGGAGTTGGATTACTCAGATGGGGATGACGAGGAAGACTACAAGGAATACGATTGTATCTTCGATCTGAACTTTGATGACGACCCCTCGAACCTCCCGGTTTATGCGGCGTTGCGAGATAAGCCCGTGTTTGTAAATGCGGTGAAGTTAAGTTTGAATGAGGCCGCCTATGCAATGGATGCGAAGATGAAATGTATGCTTTATGGCATGAACGGGCTACCCACCTTTATACAGCAATCCACATGGGAGATAAGCCTGTACCGGAAATTCCAGGCCCCGGAGCTGGAAAAACTGATGAATGCTTTGGGGATAGTTTTTGTACCCGTAGAAGATCGCATAGGACTGGTAAAACCGCGGGTCATATTTATGGTAATTAACGAAGCCTGTTTTACTTTGCAGGAGGGAACAGCTACCATTGCCGATATAGACCAGGCCATGAAACTAGGGACCAATTACCCCTATGGCCCCTTTGAGTGGTGCGATAAAGTTGGTATAACCCCTGTATTTGAAACGCTGGCCGCCCTGTTTGAAGATACGAAGGATGAGCGGTATAAAATTTGCCCGCTATTGAAAACAAAATATTTGAGGAACGAGACCTTTTACCGTGAAAAAGATAAATAAGTGCAATGAGTAAGGTACTGGTATATTCAGAACGTTCATCAAACCGGCTCAGTTATGTGCTGGATTTCATACTAGGCGATTTACTGGGGCTGGAGTATGAACTAACCAACGGTAAGGATAAGTTTGCGCTTTCTTCAGATGCGAAATTTTCATATGCCACGCAGCCAGTTGGTGACGAATTGTTTTTTGAATGCGACTCATTTCTGTTCGAAAAAGATATTCATCCACAACCTATCAATTTTATTGATTACAAAGGGATAAGCGGGTTTTACCCGGTTTCAAAGCGGTCGTTGGTGCCGTTCGACATGTTTGCATCGGCGTTCTTTATGTTGAGCCGGTATGAGGAATACCTGCCCGGCAAAAAGGATAAGTATGACCGGTACCGGGGCAAGGAAAGCATGAACTATAAGGGCGGGTTCCTCGAAAAACCAATGGTTGACCTTTATGCCTTGGAGATAAAGAGATTTCTGAATGAGAAATTTCCTGCCCTGGAATTCAAAAAGAGAAGCTTTGAATACATCCCTACCTTTGATATTGACATGGCATACTCCTATTTATATAAGAGTGCGCAGGTTACGTTAGGGGGCTTTATCCGCTCGTTGTTGCTGTCGGACTTTAAGGAGCTCAATGAACGGTTTTTAGTGTTGGCGCGACGGATGAAGGACCCGTTTGATACATACGATTATATCTTCAGCGTGTGCGAAGAGTTTTCGCTGAACCCCCACTTCTTCTTTTTATTAGGCGACCGGTCCAAGTTCGATAAGAACATTTCATACAGCAATGAAGCATACCGGGAGCTTATTGAACGGATAGCCCACAAGGCCCGCACGGGAATTCACTTGTCGTATAAGTCGCACGTTTCCACCGACAGGATGCAGCGAGAGATAACACGGATGGAGGAAATTGTTTCGAACAAAATATACAGTAACCGGTTCCATTATCTGCGGTTTCAACTACCTCATTCTTATGCCCGGCTGATTAAGGCGGGCTTGACCAGCGACTACTCCATGGGATATGCCGGAAGGGTGGGCTTCAGGGCGGGCACCTGTACACCGTTTAACTTTTTCAATGTAAACCACGACCTTAAAACCCCCTTTAAGGTATATCCGTTTGCATTTATGGATACCACCTTTACCCATTACCTGAAATATGATGCAGCCAACGCGCTTGAAAAGATAATCCAGCTAATGCAGTATGTAAAAAAGGTGGACGGACCCTTTGTGGCCTTATGGCATAACAGTTCCTTTACGAACACCAAGGAATGGAGGGGCTGGAGGCACGTGTTTGAAACGGTGGCCCGCGAGGCGCAACAATCAACCGAAGAAAAGTGAATAACATCCGGTTTTTAAGGCGAAGCGAAATTGACCTGGATAAATGGGACGATCCCATCGCTAAG
>Ga0302281_10003162_pt1 | contig 11479 bp, 8 predicted proteins | sample III_Fen_E1_2_FD_198762 | JGI IMG/M metagenome (GOLD analysis project Ga0302281, IMG submission 198762) | Peat permafrost microbial communities from Stordalen Mire near Abisko, Sweden - III_Fen_E1_2 | ecosystem: Environmental > Terrestrial > Soil > Wetlands > Permafrost | place: Sweden: Abisko...
CACAACTGATCTACTTCCTGGTCAATCAAGTCCTTTGAATTATGTGCTTTGGCAGATCAATCTTTCCGGCGAGGCTAAATTTTAATGACGGCCCGCAATTCAAAAACTAGTCAGGACTTCCTCAAGTTAATGTCTTTTTCGTTACGGGTTTGTGGATACTTTGTCGTCTTTTTTAGCCTGTGGATTAAAGTTCAAGCTCAGGTTCCGGCCCCGTCAGGTATAACCCAGGTAGGCCCCTTTAGCGGCCAAATTAATCTGGTATGGACGCCGATTCCCGGCGCGGCCGCTTATCAAGTTTCCCGAGCTTTGATGGATATGACCAATACACCCACCCCCTCGGTGGTATCGACCGTGCCTTTTTCAACACCAGGGTACACAGATAATCAGGTGACGGATGGACGTAGTTATCAGTATTTGATTACAGGTGTGGATGGTTCAGGGAATTTAGGTTTGACTTCCGCTATAGTCGCGATTCCTTATACGATTCCGGGACTCGTTAACCCTACGGTTTCCAATAGTCACAATAACAGTTTGGATTTAACGTGGAGTTCGCCTTTATCTACTTTTCCGATATTGTTTTATAACATTTACCGGCAAAGTCCGGCGGGGCAGGCGGTTTCGACCACGATTTCAAGCTCACAGTTTTTTGCGTTGAGTCCGACCCCCATCGCGACTACTTTTTCAGGGTCCTTTACGGATTCCCAGCCGTCTTCAGTTAATCCCAATTTTTATGCGGTTGTGGCTGTGAACGGACAACCGATTCCGAACGCCACACCGATAGCCACTCAATTGGTGCCCGGATCTTTCCCGACAGTCTCTACCGGCGGGGCCTTACCGATTAATTCATTACCGCCGGTCGCGCCTTCATTATTTGGATTTATTCCGGTAGCGGGTTATGGAACGGCTACTCCAGGCGCCGCGACTGCGACTCCTGTTTATGGAGCTGAATTGGTTTGGAATGGCGCTTTGGCAAATGAGAATGTGACTAGTTATCAAATTTTCTCAAACGGAAATCAGATTTCCACCGTTGTGGTTACACCCACTCCGTTGGCAACTTACACTTATCTCGACACATCCATAGTTCCTGTCGCTCCCGCAACTGGTGTTTCGGTTGCTTATTCAATTGTGGCCAATAATTCAAATGGATCAGTGACCTCCAATACGGTTTTGGAAAGTATTTTAGCGTCCGCCATTTCTGGCGCCGTAACGGTTACGCCGAACCCAACACCCAATGCAATCATGCTGACCTGGAATCAGGCGGTTACTGGCACCTATGGATTGATCAAGAGCTATTCAATTTTTAAAGGAGTCAGCGGGGTTCCTGTGCCTTATGCAACTCCTAACCCCAGTTTTACCACCACGCCGACATTTACACCCACACCTTTTGCGACAATCTTGGTGACGCCGTCTCGAACGCCGACTTTAGTGGCTTTTGACACGACGGCGAATACGAGTGGATCGGATTTTACCTATTGGGTTCAGCCGATTGACGCTGTGGGTTCCGGAGGGGAAGTTGCCTCGTCAACACAACCTTTCAATTTTGGTCCTACGCCCGCGACGGGTGTTAATGCCACTCTAGTAAGCGGAAGTAACAATAAAGTTAATGTCACATGGTCTTCGGCTTCGCCGGGTTATTACGGGCCTGTGGTTAACTATGTTTTATATCTAGCGTTAAGCGGAGGAACTCCAACCGCAATTGCGACAGTGGGGCCGGCCAAAACGAGTCGAAATAGTTATGTTGCCAACTTAACGGGTGCTACAGCGGTTTATTCTCTCAGTGCCATCGATGGTTTTGGAAATGCTTCGGATATGAGTGTTGGTTCGTCCCCGGTTAATTTAAATACCAGTCTTAATCCGCCGCAAATACCCCGTCTTATCGGTTCAGCTCAATCGGGCAGTTCTTTGACATACAATTGGCTGTTAAATCCAACTCCGGATGCAGTGACTAATTACACGGTTTTTGGTTCAGACTTTGTCACTGACACAATAACACCTACGCCAATTGCTATTCTTCTTCCCACACCAGGCGTAGTTAATTCCTTTACCACTACGGCGCCACCCATTTGGCAAGTAACGCCCTATTATTTAGAGGCAAATAATGCGTCGGGGAGCAGCCTGGCCGCGACTTTATCCAGTATTCCGGTTCCTGCTTATATGGTAACGGCAGTCGTTCAACCTACCCAAGGGGTTGATGTTTCTTGGAGCATGGCCCCACCTCCTAATTCAACGCCATATGTGGACAGCGTGGTGATTTATCGAACTTTGGCGACTCCGACCACTACTCCTTATTTTAGTGCTATCGCGACAGTTTCAGTTTCAACTCCCACCTATCTAGATGGAAACGTCACACCGGGAACACGCTATTTATACATGGTGACAGGTCGATCGAATAATTTAAGTGGTACTCCGACGCCCGTTTCTGAAAGCCCTGTGTCGGTAATGGGCATCGCTTATCCAACCGTTATTACTTGGCCTAATATCCCAACTGGAGTTTTGGCTAATACGGGTTCCAGTGCTACGACTCTTTCCTGGTCGCCCAATCCGGCTAGTGACGGCGTTCAAAGTTACACGATCTATCGTAATGGAACCGCAACCGCGACGATCACGCCATCACCAACCATGAGTGTTGTTTTTGCTGAAACTCCAGGAAATGTATCCTCCTATCAGGTTGTGGCAAATAATCCGGGCGGGTCAATAGGGAGTTCCCCAATTACGGTTTTGGCCATTCCGTCCATGACGCCGACAGTTCTATTAACGCCCCCGGCCGGTTATACGCCTGTTTCAAGTCCAACACCTATGGTTTGGATATCAGGGTTAACTTATCCCGTTTCCGTACAGGGCTATACCATTTATCGGGCGACCGATTCGGCTTTTGTTACGGGTATTCCGGTCGCAACCGTGGTTGCTCCAACTCCTTTTGTTTCCGATCCGGGTCAAACGGGTTATATCAATTATTACAAGGCGGTAGCTAATAATGGGGCGGGGATAAACGCCAACTTTACTTTATCGGGATTAGTGGGGATTAACTTGTGGCCAAATCCGCCCAGCTCTTTTGTGGCTTACGCCGGATCAGCCGCGGCAACACTTACCTGGACCAAACCTTTGACGGGGAGCAGTCCTATTACCGCCTATGCGGTCTTTAAGGGGATAGCGGCAGGGGCAGAAAATCCTACGCCGACGGTGGTTTCGTCATTGAGCTCTTCTATAGATCCTCAGGTAACGCCAGGAGCGCCTTATTACTATTACATGGAGTCGATCAGTGATGGTTTGTACAGCTTGCCCACCAATGAACAGGCGGTTATTGCGGGTCAGGCGCCCATTTTAAACGCTGTGGCAGGCGCGGGTCAGGCGATCTTGACCTGGTCGCCCGTAATCGTTACAGCCTCTTCGCCCATTACGGAATATTTAGTAACCCGATTAGCATTTCCCACGCCTGGTTCCACGCCAGCTACTTTTTTAAGTTCAACCAATCTAACTACAACCACTTACACGGATACTGGTGTTAATTTTAATATTGGTTATGTTTATTCAGTCGCGCCGATTGGGTTTACCTCGTCCGGAGCAACTATCTTTGGACCTTATTCAAACTCGGTTACCTTGACTACGCCGCCTCAGGCACCGACTAGCGTGGTCGCGGTTTCCGGGGATCAATTGGTTCAATTGCGTTGGAATTTTCAGGGGAGCGCAGTTACTACTTACACTTTTTCCATTCAAAGAAAACTGGGAACGGCACCCGTTACGGCTTATCAGACCATCGCCTCGGGACTTACCGGACTGGATTACACCGATGCGGGTTTACTGGATAAAACGTTATATAACTATGAAATTGTCGTAGCGTCTCAGGGGTTGACCGGGATAAGCCAGCCGGTTAACGCTTTGCCAGCCAAGCCGCCGGTAGTGGACAACGCGGCTCTGACACTGACTCAAACCCAAAGCGGCAATACGATTAGTTGGCAGGCTGCCAATGGGTTGCCGGGCGATTTTAATTCAACAACCATGTATCCGTTAGGGGGCTATCGTGTTTACCGTTCCAGCGATGGAGGCGGTACTTACCAGCTCTTGGACGCGCAGGGTGATACCTTAACCAGTTATACCGATGATGTTTCTATCATTAACGGTTCTAATTACACTTATACCGTCTACGCTTACGATGCGCCGCCGAACGTGAATACAAATGATCCTAATATGGTTCATGAAAGTCCCTATAACAGTATTTTCGCTCCCTCCATTAGCGCCAGCACAGCGTTAGATCGAAACAGTCTTCGGCCCTTTGGAGCGCCAAACGAACAGGTGGTTGATATCCGGTTCGTGGTTACCAAGCCGGGCAATGTTCAAATTAAAGTTTATAGTTTGAGCGGAACCTTCATCAAGCAATTGGTAAACCAACATTTTGAAGTGGGTGTTTACGGTATTGGCGGCAACTATCCCCTCCAGTGGGATGGCCGTAACGCCGCGGGCAATCTGGTGGCATCGGGTGTTTACCTGATTACTACTGAAATGAACGGTCTACAGGAAATTGACAAGATCGCGGTTATTAAATAAGAGCATGAAACTTCAGGCCAAAGTTCGAGATTTTTTCTTAGATGTTTTCTTTCCCAAAATCTGCGGCCATTGTGGCAATTCCTTTCGCGACGGTCTTTCCAACGTTTTGTGCCAATCTTGTTTTAATCAAATCGAGCCTTATCAAAGCCCTTCGTGCGGCCATTGTGGAGTTTCACTGCCGCCGAGAGCTTTTGAGGGAGTGGTTCAACTGCGGTGCGAGGATTGCGGGGACTGGCCCTATTATTTAGATCAAACATGGTCTCTGGGTTCTTATGAAGGGCCGCTACGGTTAGCCCATCACGCTTTTAAGTTTGATGGAATGGAACACTTGAAATCAACTGTTGCCCAAAAAATGTTGAGACATTTACCCGAAAACTTTGGAATAGGTGTTGAAGCTATCATTCCGGTTCCTATGAGTCCCGAAAAAGAACGGGAACGGGGTTACAATCCAGCGTTTCTGCTGGGAACTGAGGTTTCAATGACCTTGGGGATCCCTGTTAAACCGGTTTTGCGAAAAGTGCGGTCAACTGTCGCGCAACGGCTATTGGCTCGGGATAAACGGTTACAAAATCAAAAGGGAGTTTTTCAAGTTGTTACGAATGAACCGATTTTAAAAGCTTTATTGATCGATGATGTTTTTACCACCGGAGCCACCCTCGAAGAGTGCGCTAAAGTTCTTAAAAAGGCGGGAGCTCAATGGGTAGGTGCCGTAGTTTGGGGAAGAACCCCGCACTACGGAAGCGATAGAACCGAAATTTAGAACCCATTCTGGCACTTGACCCTTTAAAAACCCTATGTTAGCTTAACCGCTCTTTACTAAGCACTCTTGGAGGATTTATGGCGATTAAGGTCGGAATCAACGGATTTGGACGCATCGGACGCAATGTTTACCGCGCCGCGATGAATAACAAGAACATCGAAATTGTGGCGGTTAACGACCTCACGGACGCGAAAACTTTAGCCCATTTGCTCAAGTATGACTCGGTGCTGGGTAACCTGCACGCTGACGTCAAGGCTGGCGAAAACGCAGTCATTGTGAACGGCAAAGAAATCAAAGTGTTCGCCCAGCGCGATCCGGCCATGATTCCCTGGGGCAGTGTAGGTGTGGAATATGTTGTTGAATCCACAGGCCATTTCACGGATAAGGCCAAGGCCGTTGCCCATTTGAAAGACACCGTCAAGAAAGTCATCATTTCAGCTCCGGCGACCGGCGAAGATTTGACCATCGTTTTGGGTGTTAATGAAGACAAGTATGATCCGAAAAACCATCATGTGGTTTCGAACGCTTCTTGCACGACCAACTGTTTGGCTCCTTTTGCCAAGGTTTTGCATGACAAGTTTGGGATCGTGAAGGGCTTAATGACCACCATTCACAGCTTTACGAACGATCAGGTGACTCTCGATTTCCCGCATAAGGATCTCCGCCGTGCCCGCGCTGCCAGCCTGAACATGATTCCGACCTCCACAGGAGCCGCTAAGGCCATTGGGTTGGTCTTGCCGGAACTGAAGGGAAAGCTGGATGGGTTATCCATCCGTGTCCCGACGCCGGTTGTTTCGGTAGTCGATTTGGTGGTTGAATTGAGCAAGTCGGTGACCAAAGAAGAGATCAACAATACCTTGAAAGAAGCGGCCAAGAGCGCCGCTTTGGACAAGTATTTGGATGTAACTGAGGAACCTCTGGTTTCGGCCGACTTTAAAGGAAATCCGCATTCGTCCATCGTGGACGCTTTGTCGACTTACGTCGTGGGAGGAAATATGGTCAAGGTGCTTTCCTGGTACGACAACGAATGGGGTTATTCAAATCGGGTTGTGGACTTGATTGAGTTCATGCACTCTAAAAACTAAGGTCCTCGTTGAGGGGATTGAACCCAGTTGTGAAGCGGTTGTTTTTTCTACGGAACGAACAACCGCTTCTTTTTTATAAACGAACTAAGCGTGTGATGCGAAAGGAACAATAATGGCGTCTTATAACAAACTGACAGTGGAAGATATTAATCCGACAGGCAAAAGGGTGTTTGTTCGCGTTGACTTTAACGTGCCTTTGGATGAAAACCAAAAAATTACCGACGATACCCGCATTCGGGAATCCTTAAAAACCATTCAATATCTCTCCGACAAGGGGGCCAAGGTTATTTTGTGTTCTCACCTGGGCCGTCCGAAGGGAGTAGATGAAAAACTGAGGATGAAACCAGTGGCGGACCGCTTAGCTGAACTGCTAAAGAAGCCTGTTTTGGCTTTGAAAGACTCAGTCGGACCTGAAGTTGAAAAGGCCGTCGCTGACATGAAAAACGGCGATGTCACTTTGCTGGAAAACGTTCGTTTTTATCCTGAAGAAGAAAAAAACAATCCTGATTTCGCCAAAAAATTAGCCGCTTTAGCTGATATCTACGTCAATGACGCATTCGGTACGGCTCATCGGGCCCATGCTTCCACCGAAGGCATCACGAAATTCGTTTCCCAGTCAGCGGCGGGTTTTTTACTGACCAAAGAAATCAAGTATCTGGGCGGCGCTTTGTCGAATCCGGTTCGGCCCTTTGTGGCGATTATTGGCGGTTCGAAGATATCCACCAAAATTGATGTGATTAAAAAGCTGATGACGGTGGTGGATGTGCTCATCATCGGCGGCGGCATGTCCTACACCTTTTTAAAAGCCCGCAAGTTTGAAATCGGGAAATCATTGGTTGAAAACGATAAGCTGGAATTGGCCAAAGAGCTTTTGGCTCAATCCATCGATACGGATGTTCCTCTTTTGCTGCCGATTGACAACGTAATAGCGGACGATTTCAGCCCAAAAGCCAATGTTAAAACCGTAGCCCGCGGCGGAATACTTCCGGATTGGCAAGGTATGGATATCGGTCCCTTGACCGTTGAAAAATATTCTCATTTTATTAAATCCGCCAAGACTATTTTCTGGAATGGACCCGTGGGCGTGTTCGAAATGGAACCTTTCGCGAAGGGTACTAACGCCATCGCCAAACTTTTGGCGGATGCTTCGGATAATGGGGCGATTACCATTGTGGGAGGCGGGGATTCAGTTTCGGCGGTCAATCAAGCCGGATTGGCATCCAAGATGTCCCACATCTCCACTGGCGGGGGAGCTTCGCTGGAATTCATGGAAGGTAAAGAACTTCCCGGCATTGTCGCTTTGACGGATAAAAAGTAATTCATCTGGAGGAAAAATGAGAAAGCCTATTATTGCTGGAAATTGGAAGATGTATAAGTCGGTTAAAGAATCCGTGAAATTCGCCAAGCAGTTGAACGAAAAATTCAAAGGCATTCAAGACCGAGAGATTGTGATCGCTCCGACTTTTATCGCCACGGCTTCGGTTATTGACGCGCTCAGCTTTTCGAATATCCAGGTGGCCGCTCAGGACGCTCATTGGGAAAACGAGGGCGCCTATACCAGCCAAATCAGTCCGGTATCGCTTAAAGAATTGGGTGTAAAGTTTGTGATCTTGGGCCATTCCGAAAAACGTCAGTATGACAATGAAACCGATGCTCGTGTCAACCGCAAGTTGAAAAATGTTTTACGCAACGGATTAAAAGCAATTGTTTGCGTGGGCGAAACTTTGCAAGAACGTGAATCAGGAAAAATGGAAAAAGTTATTTCGGCCCAAATAAGCGGTTGTTTTGAGGGTATTGGTTTGAGTGATTTAGTCGATATTGTGATTGCCTACGAACCGGTTTGGGCTATTGGTACGGGTAAGAACGCCACGCCGGAACAGGCCAACGAAGTTCACGCGTTTATCCGCACTTTGATCGCGAAAAAATATAATAAGGAAGCGGCTGAAGCTCTACGTATTCAGTACGGCGGCAGCGTGAAGCCAGAAAATATTAAGCAGTTGATGGCACAGCCGGATATTGACGGGGCTTTAGTAGGCGGGGCCAGTTTAAAAGTGGATTCTTTTGAGGCTTTAGTTAAATTTTAATAGTACATAGAAGATAAGGCTTTTCTTTTGAAGTGGTTGTTGTAAGATTAGGGCCGTTTTTGAACTGATTTAAGAAAATTGAGGGACGACATGACTATTGTTTTCACAATTTTGTTTGTGTTTACGGCTTTATTGTTGATCGGCGTGGTTTTGGTGCAGCAACCTAAAACCAGCGGTGGTTTATTCGCGGGTACAGGACAAAGTCTTTTAGGCACCAGCGGTAAAACCTTTTGGACCAAAACAACCATCGCGATGGCGGCATTCTTTATGCTGCTCTGCATAGTGTTGTCCATTTTGCCCAAGTATGAAAAACCCACTTCGGTGACGGATATTATCGAGAAGCAACAGCAAGCGGCTCAAGCTCCTCCAATGACCGCGCCAGCGGCTCCCGGTTCTGTTTCCGCTAATCCGGCTCCTCAAAGTGTTCCGGCGGCCGCGCAGCCTCTTGTTCCTTCGTCCAAATAATTTCTAGAATGCTTTGAAAGGGGTGTGGAATTTCCACATCCCTTTTTTGCGTCCGTCTCCAGCCCCTTTTCGTAAAGGGACAGCTCTCCGTAATTTTCTTTCAATACGGTTGGATCAAATCTAGTAAAGGAACGGATTACCTAAGCGTACTTGTCCCGATTTCGTATGAAACGAAGTTTGAGATCGGGACTATACCGACATCTTTAAAATTTTTATCGAAGGTCGGCATGGACCGAGCTGCCACACAGGTTTCCCATTGATTGAATGGGAAACCTGTGTACACGGCTAGGCACACGGGCATAGCCCGTGGCCTTGGCAGCCGGTATAATGCCTTCATGATTCCTCGCCTGTCCTTAACACGCCGGTTTTTCTATTGCGCCTTGAGCGCCTGTCTGGTTTTCCTTTCTTTTCCCAGTTTTTTAGAAAAAACACTCACTCCGCCGACCGCTTTTTTCGCATGGTTCGCGCTGGTTCCGCTTTTTTTGGCCTTGCGGGGAGCTAAACCCAGATTGGCCGCTTTTTTGGGATTCACCTTCGCGTTCGTCCAATTTGGCGGAATTCTTTATTGGATTGCTATTCTTCAAGCGGCCCAAAACTTGAGTTGGTTAGGCTGGGCGGCGCTGGTTTTTTACCTGAGTCTTTACTTCGCTCTTTTTGGCGCGCTAAATTCTTTGGTTACCCGGCGTTTGAAAATATCTGAAGTTTGGACCGCGCCTTTTTTGTGGGTCGGGCTGGAATACGTTAGAGGCTCTCGTCCCTGGGGCGGATTTAATTGGGGAGAGATCGGGTATAGCCAGGCGCCCTATCCCTGTTTTCTTACCTTAACGACCATCGGCGGGGTCTATGGCCTGACTTTTTTAATTGTTTGGATAAATGTTCTTTTGTCCAAAGTGCTTGAATCGAAAGACTTGGCTGTGAATATCGAAGAAAGAAAAATTTCCGGCTGGCCCCGATGGGTTTATTTGGTTTTGTCTTTAACGACACTCCTTTTGGCATTGGTGTGGGGATTCTTTCAGGTTCAAAATACTTCTTTAAGAAAAGCCGGAACCGTCGCGTTGCTTCAGCCCAGCATTGATCAAACCATCAAATGGAGCAAAGCCAACGAAACAGCGACTTATGATAAATTGGAAAAACTGGTGCAGGAAGCCCAATTAACCCATCCAAATCTGATTGTTTGGCCCGAGACAGCCGCCCCGGATTATTTATTGTTAATACCGAGGTTGTTAAATCGAGTTCACGATATCGTGGCCCAATCCCAAACTTATCATCTCATTGGTTGTTTGGATTCCACCCGCGATAAAAATGGAGAGGCTCACTATTTCAACGCCGCTGCCCATTTTTTACCGGATGGAACGCCAGCGGGCATGTATCACAAGCGGCACCTGGTGCCCTTTGGGGAATTTGTTCCTTTTCAAAAGTATCTGACTTTTTTGGGGCCGGTTATCGGCGATTTGGGTGATTTTGATATAGGCGACAGCTATCAAAAATTTCAGACATCAGCCTTTAGTTACTCTCCCATGATCTGCTATGAGGTCGTTTTCCCCAATGATGCCCGGGAAGCCGTCCTCAACGGGGCGGACGCGCTGGTCAATATCAGCAATGACGCCTGGTTTGGCTGGACCGCTTCGCCTTATCAACACGCCATGATGGCGGTGGTGAGCGCCGCTTCGGAACGCAAACCCCTGCTCAGATCGGCGAATACGGGTATTTCCCTCATCTCTGATCCATTGGGAAGGGTTTTATGTTCAACCCATTTATACGAAGATCAGGTGTTACCCGGAGATGTCTGGTTGGTTTCGGACGGCCCCACGCTTTATGCTCGGTGGGGTAATTGGATCCCGCGATTTTGTTTATTATTGAGCGCTTTTTTTATCATTGGCGCTTTGGTTTTCAAAAAAAGAGCGCCAAGGGTTATGGAAAACCTGACGATAATTGAAACGACTGAGCCGAAAGACCAAAATCATGGCCTCTAAAAAAACGGAAAAGCTTTTAAAAATCGCGGCAACTCAGGATATTCGGGAAGGCCAATCGGTTAAGTTTGAGATTGCCCGTAAAGACCGTAAAACCGAAGCTTTTGTGATTAAGAAAAACGGTAAATACTACTCTTACCTGAATTTGTGCCGCCATTGGTCTGTGGGGTTGGATTTTGATGACAATGATTTCTTTTCAGAAGATAAGGCGTGGCTGGTCTGCAAAAATCACGGCGCTATTTATGAGCCGGTTACCGGAATATGCGAAGGCGGCCCTTGCGGCGGCGCGGCTCTTTACCGTGTGCCTGTTATTGAAAAAGAAGGAATTCTTTACGCGGACGTGCCAAGGATTGATTGGGGAGAGGTTTAAAAGAAAAGTGATGAGTTTGTAGTTTAAAGTTAGAAGTTATTGAAATTTTTCAATCGAAGATTCAAAAATAAACATTCACTCCGAACTCAAAACTTCTAATTCCTAACTTTTCTTAGATTGGGTGCAGGCCTCGTGCGGTCAATCCGGTGGTTTCATCCAAACCGAACATCAGATTCATGTTTTGAACACCCACATGGGCCCCG
>Ga0302281_10003170_pt1 | contig 11473 bp, 16 predicted proteins | sample III_Fen_E1_2_FD_198762 | JGI IMG/M metagenome (GOLD analysis project Ga0302281, IMG submission 198762) | Peat permafrost microbial communities from Stordalen Mire near Abisko, Sweden - III_Fen_E1_2 | ecosystem: Environmental > Terrestrial > Soil > Wetlands > Permafrost | place: Sweden: Abisko...
TAAAAACGCCATCAATACGGCTGACATTGCGGATTTTTTATGCCTGAGCGGGTTTATAGTACTGTGCCTTTATGAAGCAGATGCAAGGGTGATTATGCGAGTACATCGCTAACCAACTCAGGAGATTACTATGAATAAGGACATTATTGAAGGCGCTTTCTTGGAAGAAGCTGGAAAGATCAGAAAGAATACCACCAATAAAATCCAGGGCGCAAAGGATGAAGCCCGCGGTAAAATGCAGAAGAATTACGGCAAACTCAAAGAGAGCATCACCGAGTAATCACCGGTTTCGCTTTTTCATAACTTAAGGAGTATTTATGTCATCGTATAACAAACGTGAAACAGCTACCCATGTAGGTAAACATGGCGATCATCCTGTCGGCGGTGCTATAGGCGCTGCGGTTGGCGCTGCGGCGGGTGCCGCAGTTGCCGGTGCGGCGCAGGGCGCTATGCTCGGCACCGTTGCCGGTCTTCCGGGAATGGCAGCCGGTGTGGCTATCGGCGGCGTGGTCGGCGCTCTCGTCGGCAAAGGCGCCGCGCAGGAAATCAATCCCACCACCGAAGACGTATATTGGAGCGAAAATTACGCAACACGCGACTATATCGAAAAAGATGCGACGTATGATGTGTATCGCCCCGCGTACCGTCATGGCATCGATGCTTACGGTAGATACGAAGGCCGTAAGTTCGATGAAATCGAACCTTCGCTCAGTGAAGACTGGGAAGCCACGCAGGGCGACCTGGACCTTCCCTGGGATAAGGCGAAACCGGCGGCTCGTGATGCTTACGACCGTCTGCACAATCGTTTTAACGATAATGAAAAATTATAATTGGACTTAAAAGCGTAAGTTCCGGGGCCTCATCATAATGGTGAGGCCCCGGACTGTTTTAAAGGCGATTACCGCGTAACGGCGGTGGTGTTATTGGCGGGTGTGGTGTTTGTGGTGCCCTGGTTGCTATACATGCGGTTGTAGGAATCCTGTATAGCGCCTTGCGCCTGGCTCCAGCTTAAATTGGAATTGCCGCGATTCTGCATCCATTGGTTTTGCAGCTGCGTTTGGTTCAGGCTTTGATAGGGTTTCCCGCCGCTCTGATTGTACATGTTATAACCGAACTGATAGGCGGGTTGATAGGTCGAATAGTGGGTGCCTTTGGTATAGTAGGGGCGGGAAGAATATTGACTTTGCCAATATTGGTTATGGGCATTCCAGTTGCTGGCGCCGGCTGTGCTGTTGCCGTTGACGCTGCCGCCATCGCCCATATTGACACCGTTGGTAGTAGTGCCTGGGGACGTACCGGTGGCAGGCGAGGTGATATTGCCGGATATTGTGCCGCTGGTAGTGCCGCCGGACGTCGTTGCGTTGCCTCCTGCGGTTCCGACAGATGCCGTTCCGCCAGCACCGGCAGCTGCGCCTGCTGCTTCGGCGGAAAGAGTAGTATACCCGGTGAGTGTGATGCCGAGCATCATTATACTTAAGATGGGGGAATAATTTTTCATATATTTTCCTATGTTGGGTTGCGGGAAGTAATTCTGAATCTGGCTGGGAGCGGATAAAATATCCATGCCCGGAAATCGGGGGCGTATAAAGAAAGCGCTAATCCACGATAGAACCAGCCAATCATTTATCTTTTCATTACGTAGCATCGCGTAGCTTGGCATCGCTTACTTATCCGCGAGTTGGCAAGGTGATCAGGCTACATGTTCAACAAAGCAATGGAGACCATTATGAGTATCAAAGGAGAAACGAAAGAAGCAGCTGGTTTTGTTAAAGAAGAAACCGGCGAAATGCTGAAGAATCACAAAATGGCCCAGGAAGGCCGCAATCTTCGCAATGAAGGCCGTATTGCCGATGGCAAGGCGCCGAAGCTCACCGAGCCCGGCACCGGCCATTATGAATCCGACGAAGACAAAGACGAATCGGATAAGAAATAATTATTGCTAAAGGTATCGTGGAGAATGCTTACCCAGTTGCCAATGCCCATTCCGCTCACTACGCCAAAAGGCAAGGCGTGGGCGGTGGCCATTATCGATTACGGCCCGCACTGGGATTTGCTCTGGGTAACATTTCTCCACGATTCCGGCGAGTGCTGGACGTTCAATAACTCGGATATCAGGCAGGAAAAGAATTTCACCTTCGGCCTGTATCACCAATCCCCCATTTCCTCTCCCGTTCATGTGCACGAATCCGCCGAAGACATGAATCTTACGGGAGCCGTTCCTAACGGAATGCAGAAAAAAACTAACGGTTTCACCGTATCACCGCATAAGGCGTAACGGCAGTAATCTGTCATTCCCGCGCAGGCGGGAATCCAGTAAAGCCGCGTCTGCGGTGAAAAAGATCTTTGTCTAACCCTGCAAGTAATGACTGGATTTGGCTTTGCCGCCCTCCGGGTCCGCCTGCGCGGGAATGACGAGGAAGAGAGACAAAAAAATGAGGTCACGCCAGGGGAAGGCGTGACCTCGAGATATTCGGTATTATCTGATTACTTGGTTTCCGTCGTATCGCTAACGACGTTGCCATTGCTATCGGTTTTAGTAACTTCCTTCGTCTTGGAGGTCTTTTTGTTCATCAGACCTTTGGGATCGGTGGAATCTTTGGTTTTTACGGTTTTGGTGGTATTGCCGCTAGCATCCGTTTTAACCTTAACGTCTTTGGCGCTGGTCGTGGTGGTGCCGGCAGCATCGGTCTGTTCGGTTTTTACGCTGGCGCTGGTGGTGTCAGCGGCAAAAGCCGGAGCAGTCAAAGCAATAGCGGTGATCGAAGACAGTAAAATAAGAGCTTTATTCATAACATTTCCTTTACGTTGTTTTGCCACATGATTGTGGCATGTAGTCACCATACATAATGCCGGTATAACGGAAGGTGACGCCGACATTAATAATAGTTCAGTTTGGGAGCGCATTTCTTTATTGCTCCTTTATGCGTAATATCGCAGCCCTGCCTCAGGCGTAAGAAAAGCCGGGTACAAAAGACCCGGCTATTCTTTAGTAAAATGCAGTTATATTAAAAATGCCAAGCGCTAGAGCGCGACGCACTTTTGGAAGAAGAGGCTTTCGATAAGCCTACGAGCTTTTTAGCGGCGGACGATTTCTTCGGCGAAGATTTCGTTTTGCTGACCGCTTTGCTTGCGGATTTTCCTTTGGAAGAAGCAGCGCTGATGCTGCTTTTTTTAGCGGAAGATTTGCTGCTGTTCTTGCTCGATTTCGCACTGCTTTTGCCGGATTTCGACGAAGCGGTGCTGCGTTTGGACATAGCCATGATCATTCTCCATAATAAAAGTTGTAAGAGAAAAACCGGGCACGAGGCCCGGTTTTCCATATCAGTCGCAACCGATTAGTTGCAGCTGCCACCCTGGGTGGTTTTCTTAGGCGAAGACGAACCGCCTTCGTTCTGCATGCCGCCGGTGCGGTTAGCTGAACCCTGGTCGTTCTTCTGGTTGGTCTTACCGGATTTAGTGTCATTCTGAGCCTGGGGGTTTTGAGTATTAGACATAGTAAGTCTCCTTGGATTTTAGTTACGCTGGGCAAAATGCGGCAGCGATGTTACGTAAGGTATGCATCTTCGGATAATGAAACTATCGGATTGAATAGGGCTGAATCTAAAGTTTGTATAAACTGGCGGCTGTGCATTGCATGCCGTTTAAATGACGTGAAAAAGATAGAGCAGAATTATGATCGGAAGAGGGATGCCTATTAGCCATAATAACAAGCCGCGCATGATGATCTCCGTTGTTAGAATTCAAGAAATAGTGAGCGGAACATGGCGCAGAGAAGGTAAGGTTGATATATGAGTGGGTTAAGCCCGGTATAAATTTTCCATAATGATCTTAGTATAAGAAAAATAATGATAAATTTATGACCTTTTTATTATCCGGGAGGGGAATTTCCTATTACTACTAAGGTTCCACCATGAAAGGAAATTAATATGCACGAGAAAAAAAATACGATCCTTATCGTCGATGACGAGCCGCAGATTCGCAAGATGCTGAGCATTTATCTCGATGCGGTCGAATTTAAAATAGAAGAAGCGGAAAGCGGAAAACAAGCGTCGCGCATGTGTATGTCTATAAAGCCGGACATGGTGCTTCTGGATCTGGGGTTGCCGGATATTGACGGCAAGGAAGTGATTGCCTCGATCCGCGAGTGGTCGCAAATTCCTATCATTGTGCTTTCCGTACGTTCGGATGATGAAGAAATCGTCGCCGCGCTGGATGTGGGTGCCGACGATTACGTTATTAAACCATTCGGCGCCAAAGTTCTGCTATCGCGTATTAAGGCCAACCTGCGTAAGAGCGCAGTGAAGGAAGCTGGCGAGCCGGAATTGCTCAATGGCGCATTGCGTATGGATCTGGTGCGTCATGAGGTTTTTGTAAATGAGAGCAAGGTGGCGATGACACCCAAAGAATATGATTTGCTACGCTATTTCATGATCAATCGCGGCAAAATGCTCACGCACCGCCAGCTGCTGCGCGAAATATGGGGACCCGCGCATACCGAGGATATGCAGTATCTGCGCGTCTATATCGGCCAGATCCGCGAGAAGCTGGAAGAAGATCCGACATCCCCCACGCTCATCATCACGGAGCCGGGCATCGGCTATCGGATGGAAGTTCTTCCTCAGCCCGTATCTCAGGCAGCATAGTTTTTATCGATTCTTGATCGCCTGCGAATTGATCATAAGAGCTTCCTGATGTGAATTGCGTCATCATGTCTTTATAAACCCGGTTTATGGAGGCGTTATGCGTAATTGTTTATCATTCGGCGAGACGTTGGTCGCCGTCATGCTGGCAGCCCTGTTATCGATGCCGCAGGCATTGGCGGAGTTTTCCGATTACAGTACCGATCTGGGCGAAGCAGATATTATTACGGTCAGAAACGATCATTGCTGCAAGGTAGATCGCATTCAGGAAGAAGCTAACGTAAAGCTCAATGTCGAACATGCGCTGCTGACGACATACGATCCGGTAAGAATCCAGGTTCTCGATGCCACACATCAGGAAGTCGCACATATTTCCACGCGCGATGAGGTGATATATATGTACCTGCCGGAAGGAAAATATACTATTGAGGTAAATGCCTCGGATCACGCATCTTTGAATGTGGATGCTTCCGACGCCACGCTACAGAATTATGCGCTTTAATCCTGGATCATGCGTGAAAAAGAAAAATATTTTCGGCAAATTCGCTGAAAGGGCGGCGTACGGGGCCGGAAGCCCCATGGCGTTTACTCTTGCGCTGGCGGTAGTACTATTGTGGGCGATGACCGGACCGGCGTTCCACTATTCCGATACCTGGCAGATGGTTATCAATACCGGCACGACCATTGTAACGTTTTTATTGGTGTTTCTCATTCAGAATAGCCAGAACCGCGATATCAAGGCCGTACATATCAAACTCGATGAATTGATTCGAGCCACCGAAGGAGCGCATACGGTTTTACTCGATCTCGAAAAATTGACGGATGAAGAGTTGAGCGCTATCTGCAACAAATACGGACTGATTGCAGAGGAATCGCGGGAGCAATTACGCAGGGGCGATGTCGATACCCATATACCCGAAGTGCTGTTGGATTAGCTAAGCATCCTGATCAGTTCGGTGATGCTGCCCACCTGATTTCCTATCCATACGCATACAAGCGTAAGCGGGATCATGCCGATAAGGCTAATGGCGGCATATTGCATGCAGCCCAGCGACGACGCACCCATAGCGTAATTGACGGTAGTATCGGGTAGGGGTGACAGGCGTGCTATAAGCAGGCCGACTTTAGGATGACCCTCGAATTTTTTGATCAGTGCCGGTTGCTCCGCCTGAGTATCCTGCATCATATGGCGTACCAGCAAAAAAGCGGCGATCGCCACCAGCAAGCGGCAGGTGGTGACAAGCATGGTTGCTTCCCAGAAATCGTAGGTAATGCCGGCAAGAAACATGATTACCATGGCAAAAGGCAAGCCCAGGAAAAGGATCGCCGCTAATAACGAACCGTAGGCGATATAACCCAATATAGGATTTGAGTGGCAAAACTGCCTAAATTCGATAAGCCAGGATTTAACTATGCCGAGATACGGATGAAGCACTGGCCACATGCCGTAACTTGCCAACATGAAGAGGAGGGAAACCAGAACCAGTATTATCCAGCAGGAGCGCATATTTTACCTTCGCAATTGTATGTTTTCTTACGCTCTACTTCTGATCCTTCTTTTCACTTTTCCTGCCGACGATAATGATATTCAGATGACAGCCAGTATCATCAGCAGCGCCATTATGACGAAAGATATGATCCCATGGGATGTGCTGGTTACGCTCATAGTACGATTTCCGTCTGGTCATCAGGCATGTTCTTCCGGGCTGAATATATGTTCGATGTTCGGAAGCACCTGCTCAATACGTCGGGAGGCTTTTAGCAGCTCCTCTATCTGGGTGGTTTGCTCTTTGCTGGCGGGATTTCCGCCTTCGCCTTCCAGCCGCTGCAATTCATCCGCGGCCAGTTTTAAGCGCTTCTTCATCTCCGTAAGCAGCGCGGGGCCGTTTTCGGAGATTTTGCAGGCCGCCGATAATCCCCGGCGGTAGGATTCCATCCAGCGCTCCAGTATTTCCACCTGCTCGCGGATTCCTTCCTGCTCCAGTGCGGATTCGTATTTCACGAGCAGACGTTTTAAAACGTTCGTGAGCTCTTCCGCTTCGGCAAGCTGTTGTATGAGTATCACCGAGGATACATCATGTTCCTGTGACACGTCGTTGGCTGGCAATGGTTCTGGTCTTGGCATAAGTACCCCTTTTATGATTCCTTCTTATCAAAGCAGGGAGCAGCTAAAGATACAGTTAGAATAAAAGGGCGGCATATAAGGTGCGGATAAAATTTCTGCTTAAAACAGCGAAAATTGCTCGCTGCTCTTTCTAAACGAGGCGGTGGAAAGTTCTTTTTTCGCTTTATTGAATCCGAAGCGTTTGCGGCTAAGCGCGAATAGCTGGGCGATAGATTCGGCATAGGCGCCGTTGCCGCGCATACGGCTGCCAAATTCGGGATCATTAAGCTTGCCATCGCGCATTTCCATAATGCGGTGTAATACTTTGTTTTTCTTTAACGGCACATGTTGTTCCAGCCAGGTTTGAAACAGATCTTTAACCCCATAAGGCAACCGTAGTATGGTGTAATGCACCGAGTTTGCTCCGGCTTGTGCGACGGTTTCCAGCAGGTGAGGGATCTCGTCGTCGGTGAGGCCTGGAATGAGTGGCGCCATCATGACGCCGACGGGAATTCCCGCTTCACTTAATTCCCTGACCGTCCGGACGCGCAGATCGGGCCGGGAAGCGCGTGGCTCCATTACGCGGGCCAGTTTTGGATCGAGCGTGGTAATGGAGACCATGACTTTTACGGCCTGATGCTCAGCCAATCGGCTCAATATATCGATGTCGCGGGTGACGAGGTGGTTTTTGGTGATGATGACGGCCGGGTTGCGAAATTCGGCCAGCACTTCGAGGCAGCCGCGCGTAATGCCCAGTTTGCGCTCCACCGGCTGATAGCAATCGGTAACGCCGCTGATGGCCATTACCTGCGGCTTCCAGGACTTGGCGGCGAGTTCTTTGCGCAGCAGTGCCGCCGCATTCATTTTGACGAAAATCTTGCTTTCAAAATCCTGCCCCGCCGAAAGCCCCAGATATTCATGCGTCGGCCTGGCAAAACAATAAATACAGCCGTGTTCGCAACCGCGATAGGGATTGAGCGAGGCGCTGAAGCCAACGTCGGGACTATCGTTATAGGAAATAATGCTGTGCGATGTATCCTTGAACAGTTCGGTTTTTATCTGGCCGGGCTCGTCCGATTCCGGCTCGCACTGAATCTCCAGCCGCTCGAAACGCCCGGTCGGATTCTCAAGCGCTCCCCGGCCGCGGGCGGGGGTTTTGATGGTGTCATGGCTCATAAGGGTATGCGAGAATGCTAGCGTATTTTCGTGCAAAACCCCAGCGGATTTTTTATCTCTGTTTTATATCGAGTCCCGGGATTGCACATGGTTTCTTGAGGGAAGGAAAGCTAGGGTTGAGATGCTTACAAAAAAGGGGAGTATCAAACATGCAAACCGGTAAATTCGATAATAAATCCGTCTCCAAGAAGAAGGCCTTCATCCGTTGGTGGGAACATTAATTACCGGTGCCGCACGGCTATTACTGGCTATTACCGAACGACTGGCCGAAGATTCCGATCTCACATGGGCATTCTGTGATACGGATAGTATGGCATTGGCCAATTATCAGAAACTTGATGATCTGGTCTTCTCTCAAAGGGTCAGGGCCATACGGGAATGGTTTTCGGTATTAAGCCCGTATGATGATGAACGGCCCTTATTGAAGTTAGAACATGAACTAAAGGATTCGCCGTCTCTAGCGCTTTACTGTTTGGCAATTTCAGCCAAGCGCTATGTTCTGTTCAATATCGATACCGATGGCAAACCCGTCATCCGCAGGGCATCGGCGCATGGTATGGGCCAGTATATGCCCCCTTATGGTAATGACCATATTATATCCTCATCTGGTATTACACCCGAGCAAATCAAGGAAACCGGCCTACTTCGCTGGCATCTCGATGTGTGGTATGGCATCATTACCAATGCGCTTGCAGGAAATATGCTGTATTTTAGTCCCGTGGAGGGAGAGCAATTTGCTATTCCGGCAACGTGCCGTTATGCCGCAACGTCACCGCATGTACTGAGATGGGTTGCGCCTTTCAATAAATCCAAAAAGGGAAAGAAGGCCTCCCACGAACAAATAAAGCCGTTCGGATTCATACAAATCTATCAATCCGATCAGCAGGACGAAATGTTTGTCTTACCCGGCAAAGCTAAAACGAGCGGGCTTAAGCCGCATATTATGTCGCCGTTTAATAAGGATCTTAAAAAAGCTGCTCTGCAATGCTTCGATTGCACTACCGGCATTCCTGTAAAAGATTCCAGCCTGAAAACGTTACAACATCTTCTGGCAGACTATCACTTGCGCCCCGAGGCTAAATTCCTCAATGGTAGGCCTTATGACATAGGCATGACCCAGCGGCGCCATGGTATGCTTTCGGCGGTACATAATATCGGCAAGGAAGCAAACCGGCTGGATGAGCAAACATACCTAGGCGACGATCCCGATGAACAGAGTGAATATGGCTTAGGCTCCGTACAGAGGCAGCATTTTTTAGATGATATATGCAAGGCAGAAGTAAAATTTGGAGCCAAACGTCTAGCCCTAGCAATCAATGTATCCCAGCACCATGTGCGGGACATCTGCAAAGGCAAGTCACAGCCCTCGGATGAGATGCTTTCAAGATTATTTATGATCATCAAAACCATCGAAATATCAGCAGTAGCGGAAATTGAATATGAGCAAGGGCTGTTGTCGCAGGCTAGGACGATGACTGAAGCCAAGACCATTACCATCCGCGAAATGGCACAGAAAATCGGGGTTGATGCTTCTAATTTAGCCAAATTATTATTAGGCAAACGCCATGCGAGCGAAACTCTGATCAAAAAACTTGATAATTTTTTTCAGTAAAAAGGTATGAGGTTCTGCTCAGCTACAAAAACGGTCTATCGCCACGCAAAAGTTTCTTGCGCATTTCTTTTTTCGAGAGGGGGAAGGACTGCTGCCATCTCAGGGTATTTTTCACGACAAAGCTTCTGTAGCGACTGGCGAAACGTAGCACTGTTTTTGTCGAATGAGCGCACTAGGTAATTCTGCATATTACCGGGCAAATTGTCATAATCCATGTCACTATATTGTTCAGGAATCAATGCAGAGGGGCGACGAAATTCATCGGGAAACGGCAATAATCTAATGGTTCCTTCATTTTCCGGTTCTCCGAGTATCGGATGCAATTTACCCAGTGCTTTGACTTGTATTTCCGCAAAAGAATCTATCCTTTTTTGCCTATCATCCAGTATACTTTTCCTGCCACTTAATACATGTTGAAACTGTTGCTTTAGATTAGGGGCTGCTTTTTCACCCCATTCAATCGGAATACCTGAATAGAGTTTTATCAAATCGTTCCTGAACGGTTCAATTAATGTAGGATGTTCGGTGAGTGTATACATGATATCAATAACATCTAATAAATAAGGTATATCGGTGTCCTTGCCGATAGAAGCCCCCTTTATCTCCAGTCTGCCTGAGTCATAGCGTCTAGGGCAGCGGCCATCCTTTCTTTTGACATTTTCATTATCCGTATGAATGATCACCTTACCTGCTGTATACGCATTTCTTCCATATGGATTCGCCGGACAGAGTAGCAAGTTAGCAACTTCAGAAATTGATTCCCCGCATTTGCTCTTTTGACGTATTTCAGGGCCTTCATTTCTATAGTGCCAGCTTATTTCATCATCATCCCAATTCCGGTTATCTATATTTACTTGTTCACTGATATTGCCCAATGCTTTCTTGGAAAGACTCACATTGAGGTGCATGTTCCAGTAATAGCCAGCAGGTAATAGTTTCAGCTCTCTACTCGCCAAAGTTTTAGTGGCTATATTATTCCGCAAATAATCCTGCACCCTTCCCAGATAATCCTGCAACGCCTTTCGGCTAGTGGTATGTGGCGTACGAATTTCGAAAAGTACATTTTTATCTCCTTCCTTTATATGTTCCTTGTTCAATTTCTCAAATTCAACACCAAAAGCATGACCAGTGCGGATGAGTGGAAGGGTTTCAGGCTTAGGTTCTCTGATTTTCCCGTATGTATTTACTCGGTTAATAGCCTCTTTCCAACGCCTGGTTTCCTCTTCGCCAAAACCACAGGCATTCTGTAATTCTTGCACTGCCTCATCACTATTTGAAAGCCATTCACGCAATGGCTCGAAAGTGTCAAAGCTGTTCATTAATCCTTGAAAAAACAAAAGAGGCTTTCCGGAAGCCGCTGCCATATCAGCAATAACAGTTGGGCAGGGGGATTGTACGGAATAACCTTCCATGCTGTCGGCAAAATTCTTATATGCTTCATACCCCCCGGTTTCCAGCAGTGATGGCACACCATCCATGATCACGGCATCAGCATACTTCCCCGATGCCTTGGCAATGGTAGCCAGTGCCATTCCTGCGTTCGTCAAAGTATCGGGAGAATATTTATCTCCCAGTCCCTTTATTAAGGCCGGTATCCCATAACCTATTACGCAGCGATTGTTTTCTCCTGACGCAGCAGCAATGGCAGTCAGACAATCTATATCTCTGATTAATTTAATCTGTACGCCCCGGGGTAATTTCTGTAACTCCCGATATCCTGGTAAAGAGTAGAATTTTTGTTGATTAGTTTCTGTCATAATGTCGGATATCATTCATGAATTTAGTGCGTACTATAAAAGATCTTCTCTAATTGATTCGCAGAGGATGGAGCATAGAGCGCCGCTTCCTGGCCGCAGAATAACATCATGGTCAATCTATCCCCGCTTCCATTTCTCGTCTTCCGCGTTTTGCCCTAAGTTTTTCCTCATGGGAATATTGATC
>Ga0302281_10003181_pt1 | contig 11448 bp, 8 predicted proteins | sample III_Fen_E1_2_FD_198762 | JGI IMG/M metagenome (GOLD analysis project Ga0302281, IMG submission 198762) | Peat permafrost microbial communities from Stordalen Mire near Abisko, Sweden - III_Fen_E1_2 | ecosystem: Environmental > Terrestrial > Soil > Wetlands > Permafrost | place: Sweden: Abisko...
GGACACCAAGACCGGCAAACGCACCAGTCTGGGCACCACCAACGCGGACGATGCCCAACAGATCATCGACGCCAAGAACAACTCCGAACGCCAGCCGGTGCTCAATCTGCAAATCGCCAAGGCGTATCTGGCTGGCTCAGACAACGGCATCACCACCCGCACCTGGCAGCACGCCATCGAATCGTTGATCAGCACCAAACAGGGAGCGACCCAGCACCGTTGGAAAACCGCCGCGAAGGACAAGGCGCTGACCCTGCTGTTGCCGCAGGTCATCATTGAAACGAAAGGCGAAGCCATTCTGAAAGCCCTACAAATGGGCACCGTTTCGACCAACGTTTATCTCCGGCGGCTGCACAACTTCTGTGTGGACATGAACTGGTTGCCCTGGCCGCTCGTCCCGAAACGCCAATGGCCCGCCGTCGAGTTCAAAGAGAAGCGCGGCATCACGCTGGCGGAACATCTGGCCATCGTCGCCCGGGAAAACAATCCGGAACGCAAAGCGTTTTATAAACTGGCGTGGTATTTGGGGGCCTCGCAGTCCGATCTGGCGGGCTTGAACGCCGAGGATGTTGATTGGGAACACCACGTCATCAGCTATGCGCGCCGGAAGACCGGCGCAATGGCCATTATGCGCTTTGACAACGACATGGCCGAGATTCTGCGCGACCTGCCGGGCAGCGGGCCGTTGTTCCCGTACCTGAGCACCGTCCGTGCGGGTGACCGGGCGACGGAGTTCAAGCAACGTTGCGATGGCCTGGGCATCAAAGGGGTCTCGTTGCACAGCTACCGCTATGCGTGGGCTGAACGAGCCAAGACGGCGGGTTACCCCGAACGCTATGCCCAGGTGAATCTGGGGCACAATAGCCGGGCGATGGCGCGGGCGTATTCCCGCAAAGCGCCGGTGGAAATGCCGTCGTTGAGCGAATACGAACGGCAGCAGAAAGCCATCACCCAATGCCCCGCAACCGAACCCGCGCCGCAAATCGTCAAGACATAAGGAGGATAGCATGCAATCATGGCAAACCAAAGCACAGGAATGGGAAATGTCGGCCTTGACGCACCTTGACGGCTTCGTTCGCGACCACGCCCTGTGGTTCCTTATCGGGGTCATCTACCTCATGCTGGCTTTGCTGGTCTGGGTGTTGAGCGGTGGCTTGCGACGAAAGGGAAACTCAACAGCCTATCATGTCCGGCCAACCATTGTCGTTTACCAGACGCCATCGCCGCCACCAGCGGAGGTCGATCCCTTTCCCCCGTTGCGGGACCCGCCAGAATACGATCATGACGAGTATTGGGATTAGGCCAGCCAGCGGCGGCGCGGAGTTGCGAGCCACCAGCTCGCCGCGCCGCCGGTCGCCGCCGCGTAACGGACTGGCTGGCCTAATCCGAGGCGATGCAGATTGCCCGCAGTCAAGGTGGACGGCCCCATGCCTTGACCTCGACCGCGTGCCCTGCAACGCGCGCCACCCATTTCTACGAAGGGACCGCGCTTGCTTTGGGGTTGGCGGCGCCATTCCGAGCGCGCTTTTTCGCGGCGCGTTCATTCTTGTCCCGGATTTTCAACCGGATGATTTCGCTGGCCTTGCTCAACCATCGGGCGTCGCCCTTTTTCTGCTCAATCTCCGCCGTGAGGAAAAACTTGATCGTCCCGGGGGGCGGATTGCCCAGCGGCTTGAGCTGGCCGGCACTGACCAGAATCGGAATGTGATCCGGTTCAAAGCCCAGCCGCCATGCGGCTTCCGCCGCGTTGAGGCGTCCGGGGAGGGAGGCGAGGTTGAGGATTTCTTTGCGTTCGGGATTCATATGTTTTCCGTGGTTAAAGTGAGGGTGACGCCGGCAATGTGGGGATGCAAGGTGGCGGCCAACCGGCGATCCGCCGCCTTGACAGATTTCAGTTCATACTTTTGAACCGCTCGCTCCAGCAACCGGAGACCGCTGCCCCGGAGCACCACCTCGGCTGCGGCAAAGTGCAGCCGCATTTCCTCGGGTGGGGCGTCCGGCTCCTGTTCCAACGCCGGGTTGGGCCTCCGTTCGGCGTACAGGAAGTGGGCGTAAGGTAGCACGTAACTGGTCTCATCCGCCAACACCGCCAGCGCCGCCGTCGTGCTGTCGGTCTCGTAACAGGGATCTTTGCGTGAGCTAGACGCTAACCCCACGGGTGGATTTTCGTTGGTATGGTTGGTGTTCATTGGGTTTGATTGCATGGTTGGTCCTTTCGGTTAGGTCGGTTGAAAGTGTTTGTGCAAGCCGTTGGCGGAACTGTTTCAGGAAACGATGGCCCCGGCGTAAAATGGTATGGAGGATGTTGTGTTGCGTCCGGGCGGGCATGGCTTCCACCGCCGCCAGCCGGGCACTGGAATGGGTCACGTGCGAACGCAGCAAGTCCGCGTCATCCGTAAAGACCTGGCAGCATTCGCGGCCACGCGAAATGCTGACGTAAAATTGCTCTTGATGGACGGCGGGCAGCGAGCGGGACGAGGCCACGACCAGCACGGCATCCACAGTCTTGCCTTGGGCGGCGTGGGACGTGACGGCGTAGCCATGGGTGAACGTGCGGTAATCGGCGGGCAGCACCCGGCCATCGGCCAGCAAAACCGAATCCCCTTGAATGGCTTTGACTTCAACCAGTTCGCCATTGACAAAACGCTTGCGTCCAGTCACCGCGTTCGCTTGCAGCAACAGCTTGTCCCCCGCCGTCACTTTCAATTTTCGTTGCTCCCCCACATCGCACCAGACCGGGCCTTGCCCCAAACGGAAAACCGTTTCCGCGCCGTCCGGGCGCTGGACGGTGAGCGAATCCTGCTCAACCGCGACCACGGAAACCATTTCACCCTGCTCAAAGCCATGGCCGCGCCGATGAAACCGGAGCCGCATGCCGGGACGATATTGTTGCGCATCACGCTTTTGGGCTTCGGTCCAGGACAAGGAATCAAAAACCTGAAACTCCTTTTCTTCCCCCGACAGGCGGCCAGCGGTTTTCAACGCCGCCCGGATTTTCTCCGTCACCGCTTCAATGTCCGCCCAGGTTGGCGCGACCAGCAGGACCGATTTATTGTCCGCCAATAGTTTTAAATACGACTTCGCCACCGCGTCGTGAAGATCATGGTGGCCGTCCGCAAGGACTTCGGCGACCGCGCCCATACGTTCCAGTTGCGCGAATGCCTCCACGGGGCGCTTGTGCGCCGCCAGTTCCACGGCCCGGCGATAGGACGCCTTGCGCTGTCGCCGGATGGCGGTTAACTGGCCGGATTTGAGGCCAGAATGCCGCTCCAAAATCCGTAGCGCATCCCCCCGCGCCACCGAAGCGTGTTGCCCGGTGTCACCCGAAAGAATGATTCGGCTGTTTTTCCCCAAGTCGAACAACCGCTTCATGTCATCCAGACCCACCGCCCCGGCTTCATCCAGCACCACCAGCTTGTCTTGGGACAATGGTTGCTTGGACAACAGCAGGCTTTGCAGGGTCACGGCCGCAAACCCTTCCTTCCGCAACACCTCAGTTGCCGCCGCCGTCGGCGCGCAGAATATGGGTTCAAGCTGCGCCGCTTTACAGGCGGCAACCAGTTCCTTCAGCGCCGTGGTTTTGCCCGTCCCCGCCAACCCCTTCAGCCCGGTAATCCGGTCGCTGGTGCGCAGGATATGGTAAATCGCGCGGCGTTGATCTTCGCCCAGCCAGTCGGCGACCCGGTAGCCGGGATGTATTGGCTCAACCGAGTCACACCCCGCATTGACCGTCTGAATCACCGCCAGTTCGGTCGCCAATATCTGTTGCGTGGACCAGCCACGGTCGGTCTTTACCAAGTTTTGGGAATGCTTCAGCGCCGCCTTCAAATGATTCAAATCCACTTCGCCGGGCCGGTGCATCAGCGCCACATCCAACAGTTCATGCTCTGGCACCACGGATTTGCGCTCAAAGACATGCTCGATGGCATGCTTCAAGACCTGATTTTCCACCAGGCCAATGCGCGGCCGGCGGGTGGCGCGGGCAGAGGCGCGGAGCGTTTCAAGCGATTCCCGCTCCGCCGCCGACAATTGCGACCGCTGCTGTTCCCGGACCGCCGTGGTCGAAATGCCTTTAACCTTTTTCTCCCGGCTTTGATGCACCGCATGGGCGATTTCGTTGTTGGAAAGCTGTCGCCCCAGCTTGGCTTCCATTGCCTTGACCACCGCGTCCCGCTGCTGCGCGCGTTTGGAAAAGCGTTGCATCACTTCGTCGCTGACCCCCTCGATTTCAAAACCGTGCTGGGCCGGGCGAATCCGATAACCGATTTGTTGCACCCGTTTGGCTAGTTCATTCCGATAAACCGCCGTGGCGTAGCGAACGGCCTCATACATTCCCCCCGCCTGCAACGCTTTCCAGCAATGCTCCTGTTCGTCAAAAGTGGCGTTGAACACTGTAAAATGCGTGTGCAACTGCGGGTCCAGCGTCCGGGAGCTATCATGCACAAACGCGGCGGCTACGAGATTACCTGTTGTCCGATCCCTTTGCGGATGCCCCGGCTTGCGCACCCGGGTGGCGGCGAAGGTTTCGAGTTCGCGGAACGCAGATTTGGCCGATTCCTCGTGCGCCGTGACCAACCGGTCATCATCCAGCGTGACCGCCAGAACCGAAACGGATTTGGGCGGCGAGCAGGTGAAATCATAAAACACCCGGCGTTGCCCCTCCTTTTGGGTCCGTTGCGTCAGCTGTTCGCCGGTCCCGGGATTGCGATTTTCACAGAGCGCATAGAATTGATCGCGGGTGACTTCCTGCGATAAGCACAGCCGTTGCGCGCCCGCGCCGATCCACTGGCCGGGGCGGATTTCACCCGCCGCGTAATAATCATTCTGCGCCAGATGCTCCTCAAAATACTGCTGGGCATCCGCCAGACTCTTTTGGGCTACGACACTAAACATGAGACCGATTTTAGTTGGTTTGCCACCGGGCTTGGTTCGCCCCGTGATAAATCTTTCATTTCATTTCCGTCATCACTCTTACCGTTGATCCATATCCTACGCGGAACACGACCGGCAAAAGTGAGCCACGCACACAAGATGTGTTGCTGCCACAGGCTTGTTGGCTTTTAAAATGCGTCAGCAGTCGGCTCTATGCCTCACCTTCCCGTCCGTCACAAAACGATGCTCGTGCGAGCGATGCCCGCCCCGTGAACAAGGATTCAAGGTTTCATGGCAGTCAGTTTGCTCGAAAACCGACGAATGCATGATCAAGTCCTGATCAAAATGCGGCTTCCTAACCACGAAGCACCCCTGAGTTTCGCCAGTCAAGAAACGATGAGCCGACAATTTCGTCATTTCCACCAGCATGGCAGAATTAGCGGTGGTCGTAGTGCAAGCCTTGCACAAAATGAAGAAAACTTCGGCCCGGTTTCCGGCGAATGACAGCCACACCTGGCCCATCCTTGTCGGCCACGGGTCGGCAAGTCTGCCGCCAATTTTGGATTCATTTTTCCTGCGTCATCATGTTTGGGTTTTCGGCTGCCAAAGTTGGCATGATTTCAGATTGCGGTGGCGGCTTTGAACCGTAAAGTGGATGCGACTTTCCGGCCAAAAAATCCTGTTTTTTTCATTCACACGAACAGGATGGCAGCTTTAGGCGGGCAAAAGGTGTCACTCTGACACAAAATGACTTTCTCGCAAGTTTTCCCCAGGATAAGTCCATGACCGCACGGCATCCAAGATTCTGCCCTGGCGGAGTGTGACGCGATGGCGTGGCCGTGGGCGAACGTGCTGAAATCTGTAATCAGCGGTAAGCACCCGGACGTCGGCCAGCAAAATGGAATCCCATTGTCCGCCCAAATCGTTGACGTCGAATAAAATGCGCCCTCCGTTTAGTGGCCAACGGCTTGCCCGGCCCATCTACACTTCACTCGCCGAGGCTACCCATGCGTAGCCATCTTCCTTCAGGCCGACGGCCTTGAAGTGTGCCTTGCCACACTGGATTTTCTTCCGCTGAATTTCTGGAATTTTCAGCCAGCCGGTGGTGCCCTTGGTTTCACGCACCAGATAAACCTTGTTCTGGCCGTCGGGTTCCTCCCGCACGATGGCCCAATCGGGATTATAGGTGCCAAGCGGCGTTTCCACCTTGAACCAGTCTGGCAGCTTGAAAAAAAGCCTGATGTCCTTCCGGGCGTCCAGCGCCCGGGCAAATTCGTATTCCACCTTGGATTCAAATTCGACCACGTCGTAAATACTGTGCTGCACTTCCAACAGACGCGAGACGTAGCTTTCCAGTTCGTCAATTTCCAACCGGTGCATTTCCCATTCGGCGTCCGCGAGACGCTCATATTCAATGCCTCTCACCATCAAGTCGTGGAGTGATTTTTGAATGGCGGCGACCGCATATTCCAAGAATTGCTGCGGGTTGTGCGTCACCTCGCCAAGCCGGGCAGATTGCTGCAAAATTTCTGCCAGCGTCGGGCGCGTCAGTTCCGTTTCGCGTTGGAGATAGCCAAGCAGATCGGGTATCGGCGCAGAATATTCCGGCGCGCGGATGGTCTGCGCCGAACGCTCCTGGCCCGACACCCCTTCTTTCAATGTGATGAACAGTTCATGTTTCTCGCGCCGGATAAACGGCGATTTGATTTCCGGCATGTCCCGCAGTTCGCCCGCACAACTGGAAATCAAATCGGCGGTGGAAAATTTCACCGCATAGCGTGTTTTGTGCTTGATCTTATCCCAGAGGTTTTGGAAGTCCGGGTCCAGCAGGCGCTGCTTTTTCAAGACGCCTTTGCGCCGCTCGCGCTTGTTCAGGATGCGCCCCTCAAAATTCACGCCGCACTCTTTTTGCATCTCGTCCTGTAGTTTCTTGGCATATTCCTTGAAGCTTTCGCTGGCCACCACCGTGAGCCGGTTAAGCAGCGGGTCAAAGCACCGCTCGCCATTTTCCCGCACGGGCAGGCGCAGACCCCGTCCGATGGTTTGCCGCCGCTCGCGTTCCGTGCTGATTTCGCGCAGCGTGCAAATCTGAAAGACGTTCGGATTATCCCAACCTTCGCGCAACGCCGAATGGCTGAAGATGTACCGCAGCGGTTCGGTGAGCGACAGCAGTCGCTCTTTGTCGCGCATGATGAGATTATAAGCCTCATCGTCGGCTTTGGTGGCGCGCCCCTCACTGCTGTCCTTGGGCTTGCCTTTGTCCTCGGCAAAATAGCCATTGTGGACCGCCTCGACGGGCAGCGGATTCAACGGCGCATAACGTGGTTGTCGGGCAAATTCCTGGTATTCAGCCACAAACCACTGCCGGAATTTCCCATCCGCCTCGGCGTAGTTTGCCACGCGGTCCACGAAGAACAGCGATAATACTTTCATCCTTTGATCGGGTGGCAACTGCGCGATGCGCAATTCCTTCTCAAAATGCTCCCGGATTGTCTCCCGGACCTGAATCCTCAACACGTCATCCGTCCGCCCGCCATGCGTGACGCCCGCCGGCAAACTCACTCCGTTCTTGAACTGGAGGTATTGATTGCCGGCGTCGATCAAATCCACCTCGTAGCCGCGATAGTTTTCACGTTCGCCGGATAGCGTGAACAAATCGCTTTCTTGCTTCACGGTTACAGTTTTGCGTCTGCAACCATTGGCGCCCTCGACATCAATCTCTAGCTTGGCGGAAATTCGCGCTATGGTGGCCGTGATCGACTTGACCGCAATGTAGGGCCGGTTGAAATCGCCGCCATCCACGACCGAATCCACTTCAATCCGCTTGACCAACCTCAAATCGTAGGCTTTTACCGGGTCCAACCGGTAAACCAGATTGAAATAATCCTTGTGCGTGGCGGAATAACGCAACGTGCAGAGCGGATTGAGGCTTTCAACGGCTTTGGTCCGCAGTTCCGTGGCCAGATTTTGCGGCTCGTCCACCACCACCACCGGCCGCGCGTGCTGAATGAATTCAATGGGCCGCCGGCCGTTCATCTGGTCTTTGGTGTTCTGGATGACCGTGCTGCTTTTGTCGAACGCCTGAATGTTCATCACCATCAACTGCATCTGGTTGCTGGCGGAGAACTGCCGCAGCTTGGACACCTGCGCCGAATCATACACCCACGAATCCAGCGGCGCGTTGCCGTAAAGCGATTGAAAATGCTCCTTGGTCAGCGCAATCGTGTTCAAAACCCCCTCGCGAATCGCCACGCTCGGCACCACGATGATGAATTTTTTCCAGCCGTAGCGCGCATTCAATTCAAACAGGGTGCGCAGATAAACATAGGTCTTGCCGGTCCCGGTCTCCATCTCGACGGAGAAATTCAGTCCGGACAACCCGACCGCCGGGCCCAGCCCGTTTTCCACCTGGATTTTTTGGACGTTGTTCAGGATGGCCTCGTCGCTCAAAGCCAGCGAATTGCCGATGCCCATTTCCGTGAGTAGTTCGCCGGCGAAGACGTCGCTCTGCCACTGTAGTGACGCCCGCATGGGCGGCTGGCCGGCAAACACGTCCACAACCGAACGGATGGCGTCCAGCTGAAAATCCTGGTTGCTGTCGAATTTGATTTTCACGCCGTATGAAATTCAATGCCGTGCGATTTCATTTCCAGCACGGTGTTGGTTTTTAACTGATCGTTACCAGTGAACGCGGTATCCAGACAGATGACCCCTTTGGGTTTACGCGCTATGAGGCCGCGCAAGGTTGCCTGGGTGATCTTGCGCGCCAGACAAATCACCAGCGCGCCGTCGGCCACGTCATAAAATGCCTGATGCCCGATTTTGCCGGCAGTGATTTTGCTGGTGAGCGGCAGATTGCTTTTGAGCACCAGTTCGTAAAGCAGGGCATCGTCTGGACGGCCATCCTCGACATTGTGAGCGATGAGTTTTAATTGCTCGGCCAGCGCCGGGCCGTCCTTGGGCGCGGCGGCGGCATCCCAGACCTTGAAATTGCTGCTGGCCAATTTAAAGAACTTGAAGCCCAAATCGGCCTCCGGCTCGGGCGCAGAGCCAAGTTTTAACTCTGACGCGGCGGCGGCTCGTTTTTGCACCTCGGCGGCAGCAAGATTTTTAATCACGCGGCGAACCCGCTCTTTGGTGATGTCCGCGATGGTGGGAAAATCTTTGCGCCCTGTCGGTTCGGGCAACTGGACCAGGATGAACTTGCGGTTGCCTCCATCCTGCGCGTTCAGTTCCAACACCGCTTGTGCAGTAGTGCCGCTGCCCGAGAAAAAATCCAGGATGATTGAATCTGGTTCGGACGCAATTTTTAGCAGCGTATCCAGCAACTCCACAGGTTTTGGATTGGTGAACATGTCTTTGACCCCAAAAAGCTCCTTCAAATCCCGTGAACCGTCTTGATTGAAGCCGCCAGTTGAATCCCACCAAGTATCAGGTAAACGACCTTTGTATTCTGCCAAGAACTGCTTGTAATACGGAGTGCCAGATTTGCTAAAACTGATACGATTATCCTTCAGCATTTCCTCAAATGTGTCACGACCAACACCCCACGTTCTGGTAATTGGACCGGTTGGCGTCTTGATTTCGAATGTCATTGAAGGCCTTGCGCCTTCGAGTGTTCGCTCTAGCTTCTGTAGTTTGTATGGCCCTCGTGGATCTTTGTCCGGATTTTTGTAATCATTCTCATCTGCTACTCCGAACCGTCCAAGTTGGACGCCGGGCTTTTTTGAATAGCAAAATATATGGTCGTGCGCGACGACGATTCCTCTTCCAGAAACGGCCCCAGAAACGGTTCGCCGCCAAACAATGTTTGCCACGAAATTCTCCTCGCCGAAAATCTCGTTCATCACGGCGCGCAGATTGTGGACTTCGTGGTCGTCAATGCTCACGAAAATCACACCATTCTCACGCAGGAGATTCCGCGCCAAAAACAGCCGGGGATACATCATCGTCAGCCATTTGCTGTGGTAGCGCCCGTCCGTCTCGGCATTGGAGGTGAGCCGGATGCCTTCGCCGCTGACCTGGCCGGAAAATTTCAGATAATCGGCCAGGCCTTCCTTGTAGTTGTCCGGGTAGATGAATTCGCCGCCGGTGTTGTAGGGCGGATCAATGTAAATCATCTTCACGCGCCCATGATAGCCCCCTTGCAGCAGCTTGAGGGTTTCCAGATTGTCCCCCTCGATGATGAGATTTTCCGTGGTGTTAAAATTCACCGATTCGCCGGGCATGGGCAGCAGCGTGCCAGGACTAGTGGTTTGAATGGCGCGGATGGCCTCCGACTTGCCGGCCCACGAAAGCCCATAGCGTTCTGGGGCATCGGGTGCGGCCTCGCCGAGCAATTGGGCAAGCTTTTTGAGATCAAATTTCCCCTCAGCGACTGCTTCAGGGAAGAGTTCGCGGAATTGGGCCAACCGCTCCGCTTTCACATCCTGTGAAGTCAGCGGCAGTTTTAATTCGTCACCCGTGGGCATCGTCATTCCAGTCGTTGCTTGCGCCACCCTGGCAACGGGAAACTTCTGAGAATACAAAAGAAGAGGCGCGGACTCGTCGCGCCCTGACCCGAGGCACCGCGAAGCGCCTGTGAAAGAAGCGCGCCAAGCCGCGCCCATTTGGGCGCGCTCGGTCGGATCTTTCACGGGCTTGAAAATTCGCGGTTTTCGGGTCAGCCCGTAGCCGTAGCTACGCAAAATTGTTTTGGTTAAATAATCGTGGTCGCTTTTTTATTTATTCTTGAAACGCGCTGAGGTTACGCCGAACGAGGGCGGACGACAAGCAAAGGAAATTCCGGGTGACTCTCCTGCGGGAACCGCTAACCGAATGCGCCAATCAGGATCGCCACACCTCATCGCACTTCACTGGACCACCAGACTACCAGACTACCGCAACTTGCGTAGTAGCGCTAATTGCGGTATGTATGGTTTCGTGAAAACGGTGAATTTCAACGCAGTCAAACGGCAGGAAGCAAGCAACCGCATGGCCGCGGCGCGCAACGCCCGTTCCAGTCCGCAGGCAGCGGCGGCGCTTCAGCAACGGGCTTCTTTGGTCGGCAACGGAGCCAAATGGCGTATCACCAACTTCAAGCAGGTCGCCCGCGCCATGTCCCAATGGGCGTAACCCGGCATGAGATCAACTGGGGTGAAATTCTGCCGCTAAACGCCATCGCCAATAGCCAGGATGAGAAAATCCGCCGGTTTCATACACAGCAATTGAGGCAGGGCTACAAAACATCTACGGGGATTCACCTTTGAGACAATCCTGGCGCTTTGACTGGCCGGCTTGCCTCCATTCGGCAACCGGCCAGACAAATCGCCGCATTGAGGCCGACCCTATACGGCGGCGCACCCGGCGGAATTTTGCAACCGGGCTCACGCCGCGTTCGGTCCCCCCGCGCCCCATGACCGACCACTCCGTTCGCCCCGTTTCAAAACCTCCGCACGGTGCGCAAGGTTATTGGCAATTTTGAACCGGAAAAATCAGGTCCTAAACCGACCCAGCCAACCAGAAACGTCCATTTCGTTTGTCAAATAGCCGACATGAGAAAACCAGGCGGTTTCAAGCCCAGCCATTGAAACAGGG
>Ga0302281_10003187_pt1 | contig 11441 bp, 11 predicted proteins | sample III_Fen_E1_2_FD_198762 | JGI IMG/M metagenome (GOLD analysis project Ga0302281, IMG submission 198762) | Peat permafrost microbial communities from Stordalen Mire near Abisko, Sweden - III_Fen_E1_2 | ecosystem: Environmental > Terrestrial > Soil > Wetlands > Permafrost | place: Sweden: Abisko...
ATGAAAAGGGTGGCACTGGGGCTGCAGGATTGTTGCAGCGAGACGGCAAGTTGGCAGCCGGCATGCTGTCAGTGGCGGGATTGGTCATGGCGGGGCGGAAAGAAGTAAACGAGGTTGATCCGGTGTTTCTCACACCAGGCCAGCGCCGCGCCCACGTTGGCAAACCGGCGCTCTTTGCGGGACAGCCGGACGCTCATGGCGACCACAACGCCGAGTGTCCCAGGCGCGGGCAGGAAAAGGGTTTTGCTCTGTGCAACGGCATCGAAATCAGGTAGTGAATTGGGCGGCAGATTAGCCATAGTTCTTAAGCGGGTTATGGTTGGTTTGTCGATGCCGACTGGTATGAACAGCCGGCATCATCAATTTTGAGGTTATGTCATGGCATGACGGGGTTCGGGTCGAACTGGCGGAGGAGGTCATCCCAGATTTTCTGGGCGGTGGGTTGATCCACTAATTTGGCCAGGGCCGGTACCATGGGAACGACGGCCGGCGGGGTGCCACCGTCGCATTGACGAAGCCAAAAGCGCAGGAGCCTTTCAGCGGCCTGATGGTTGTCATCGCTCATAATTCATCCAAGGTAACAGAGTGTTATTTAAGTGTTTTTCGCGATTTGGTTCCAAGATCTGGACCCAGCCGGGCCCCTGACCGCAGCCCTCCGCCCCCTACGGTGAGATATGGAGGCGTCCCCTTAAAACAAAACGCGACATGTAAAAAACACTAAAAAAATCCTCTAGCCTCGCAGAGTCGCCGAAGGCTCAAATTCGGTCGATTCTGACTTTTAGCTGGCGGTGAGTAGCGGGGAGCCGTGGCTTGGCGGGGATGGGGCATGGCATATTGCAGGTCATGCCGCACGGCGGGGCTGATTGGGGCGTCCTGGGCGGACGCCTCGATCATCTGCCAAAGCTGGTCTGGCGGCACTGGCTGCATCCGGTCGGCGTATTCCTTGCGGAACTGGTCATTGAGCTTGTTGCGAGCAATGCGATAGCACCAACCCCAAAACTCTTTTACCGTGCTCCCCTGAAACTTTCCCAAGCTGATGGCGATGGCTTTTAGCACTTCCTGCAAGGCGTCTTGGGCGGCGGGGTGGGCAATCGCCCCATACACGAAAAGCCGTAAATCCGGCTCAATGAGCCGGAAAATCTGCTCTGCCAGCGTCAACCGCTGGGACAGCCCTGCCGTGAGCCGGTAGGTGCGGACCAGTTTCATGAGGTCGTTCATGCGGAGGCGAGAGGCGCGGAAACTTTTGCGGAAGTGGTGGTGCGGTTACGCGCACCGGAAATCCTGCTCGAACAAATTCCGGTATTTCTGAATCGTTGGGGCATCCAAGACGTGCTGCCACCACCCAAATTTGACTTCAAGCGTTTGGCGGAATTTCCAGTTGAAATTCAGAATGGCACCGCCCACAACGCTGCCAGTTTCTTTTGCGCGGATCACCTCGGCTTGGCGTCCCTGGTGGTACTCCTCGCGCACAGCGAGAATATGCGATTCCCAATGTTCGCGGTGTTTTTGCTTCACCATGCGTTCAAATACTTGCCAAACCAATATGCGCCGCTCCGCAGCATAATCGTTGGTGGCCGCATGAATGGCATGACTGCTCATGATGTGCTCGAAACGTTTACGGTCTTTCCGGGTGCAATGCAGAATCAGCTTGGTTGCCTCGAATGTGACGTTTTCGTGTGGGTAGTATTTCTTAAAAAACGATTGCCAGTTTGCGTCCACAGCCTCGGTTAGCCAGTAGCAGTAAGCGGATTGTCCGTTTTCCAAGGTGGTCATTTCGCCAAGCGACTCAATGCCAATCCTTAGTAAAAAGGGCATGTAAAGCGTTTCGGTATTGCCCTGGGCGAGGAACATCGGCGGTTGCTTGTCAAAATCCCACTTGGTCGTGTCCAGATCAAGGTCACGCATTTTCAGGTGTTCAATGGGGTGCGACAACATCAAAGCTTCATTGCTCATAACGATATTTCTACGCCTTCTTTTACTGCTGACAAGCCAATTCCAGCGAAAAACGCTGTTCGGTTTTCAGGCTGGCGGCGACTGGTATGGCGTATGAAAGACGATCAAAATCGGTTTTTGGCGCTCCTCGGTGAGCTTCCTGCCCGCCTGACGGCGGAGCAAGCGGGGTGGGTGCTGAATTGCCAGACCCATGACATCCCCGCCCTGATTAACGCCCGCCTGCTCAAGCCGCTGGGGAACCCGGCGGCCAATGCCATCAAGTTTTTTGCCACGGCGGACCTTCTGGAAAACACCAAAGACCGTACCTGGCTGGTCAAAGTGACCACGACAATCAACCAGCACTGGCAACGCCAGAACGCCCGCAAACGGAGCGTGGCGCTGGAAATCCACAACCATGAACCTGAACTCGCGGCAGTAGGCCGCTAATGCGTATGAATGAAGACCTTTCCCATATCAAGGATGAACTGAGACTGCACATGATGGGCAAGCGGTATCGGCAGGGCCATGCCAAAGCCGAACCGACCGGCGACAAAATGATTCATGCCGTCCGTGGTGCCATCTGGGAAGCGTGGGAGATGGGCCTTGATGGGCAGGGCAGCATCTATCCATCCGTCCCCCTGTTGGAACAACTGACGCAAAGGGCACCGGAGCCGGATGAACCGGAGCGTTAAACCAAAACGATTTATGACCAATCCAAAAGACATGCCAGCATCAAGCAAATATCCCGAACGGGAAAATCTGTTTCAATTCCTGCTCAGGGTCGGTGCCAATCAACCGCACTCGGTTGCGGGCCTGCTTTCGGAAGCCCCGCCTTTTTCCATGCAGCGCGAGGATGGTTCAACCTTGGTGGTGGATCACTACGACTGACCGCAGATAAAAAATTACCGCTAGAATTAAAATCATGCTGGGTGCTTTCTAATTATAGAAAACGCCAAAAAATAGAATAAGCCGCGTTCCCTTGAACGCGGCTCTTGCATTTCGTCCCGGTCAGCCACTACTTTTTTAATACACTTTCCATTCCGGCCTCCCGGAATGGGCGCGAAGCGAAAAGGCCAGCGCGAGCGGGTGATGAGTCCAGAGGCCCTGCCTCTGGCGCGGGTCTGGGCTGGCGTCAAGCCCAGCGGCAGGGTTAGTGCTGGGGTGATGACGGCGCAAATACCCAAACAGCGGGAAAAGCGGCTGAGCCGTGAGGCCCAACCGCTTGCCCTGTCCACCCGCTTTAAGCGGCGGCTGCCTTTTGCAGCATATTCGCTGCTGCCTTCGCTTCGTATTCCTCCAATGACGGCACAATGATTTGCGCGGCCTTCGCATAGGCGCGGTGAATGGCCTTGCTGTTGTGTCCAAGTGCGGCCTGTGCAAACCGTTCCGGCATTCCCACCACCTTGGCGCGTTCCGCCCACGCATAGCGGTAGCTATGGAGCGTCACGCCTTTGACACCCGCCCGGTGACAACGGCGGCGAAACCGGCTTGCCCGGTCGTTGGCGGTAAATGTCGAGAGGTTGGGGAATAACGCTCCGGTGGCCGGCAGATGGCTTAACACGGTTTCCAGCGTCTTGCTGATGGTGAACTGTGCCCGTGAGCCGGTCTTTTGCCGGAAATACGTTATGGTTCGGCTCTGCCAGTCAATATGCTCGGCGGTGAGCGCGGCGGCGTCGCCCTGGGCTGCGCCTGTCTCCCAAAGCAATTCGAGAAACAATTTCCACTCGGCTTTTTTCTCATGGGTAATGATCGCCTCCTGTTCATCCCGCGTGATGCCGCGCCGGTCTTTCGCTTCGTACTTCGGCCAAAGGTAGGGGGCCACTACCGGCAGGGCAATCCAGCCAAGACTCAAAGCAAAGTTGTGCAACCGCTTCAAGAAATAGACGATGGACACCTTGCCATCTTTGAACACGGCAAAGAAGTCGTCGGCGGTGGTTTCCAAAAGCTTCTTGCGGCGCAAGGCGTCAAAGCAGGTGGATTTAAAAACGGTCGTGTAACGTTCCCGGCTGCTGTCTTTGCCGCGTGACTGCAATTGATCCATGACCGTCTGCCATGGCGTAACCCGCAAAGTCTGGTGAATCCGGCAGAAATTGTAGTGCATGAAGTAAATGGCAATCATGTGCTCGTGATTCTCCAATTTCTTGCTAAAAGCATTCGTCAGGCGAGTAAAGCGCCGCATTCCCATACGCATTGAAAGGTTCTGGCGTTCCGTGTGGCTGGTGGAAATGTGATGGTAATCCGGTTTGCCAGAAATCACGGTTTTACGCGCTCCCATGCATTGGGCCGGTGAATAGCGTACTTCCCCGCCTTCCGGGGCATTGCCATAGATTTTAACCAGCATGGCGTAATCAACATCCGCGCCAAAGGCATCTTCTATGGCGCTCAGATAGGGTTTGTGGCCATCGCTGGTCAGTTGCACACGGTTTGCCAGCCTCCCGGCCAAATCATGCACAAAATGGTAAGCAGCGCCCGCGTCACGGCTTCCCACGAACCAGCAAGGGATTAATTTCGTATCAGGGCAAAGCGCCGTCCAAGTCCAGACGCTTCCAACACCGTTTTGCCCGCGCATGTCTTCGGGAATGTTTTTGTCTTTGGCGTAAACAAACGACCAAATTTCATCCAATTGCAGCCGCTTGCATGGGAGGTTCACAAAAATCTTGTCCTGATACTCAGAGCAGGCTTTCCCGGCATCACATAGCAGCTTAATCACCGTGTTTATGGCCACACCCGTTAAACGTGACGTGGCGCGGATGGAATTGCCTTCGGCCAGGCAGGCAAGGATTTGAGCGCGTTTTTCGGTTGATGCCTTATTCATGGCTACAGTGTATGCTTGCTTAGCAAGCATAGCAAGCATAAAATAACAAAAGTTTGACATGCTAAATTATACGTGCTAGAATGCAGTCATGAGTGATGAAAAATCTATTCAATCAATGGGGGGTGATGCCCGTAAAGCGGCGCTAACCCCGGAACAACGCTCGGAAATCGCCCGCAATGCAGCCAATGCAAAATGGGAAAAGTCACCAGCAGTCCAGAAACTTCCGAAAGCCACCCACGGTTCGCCAGATCGACCGCTGCGAATCGGGGCACTTGAAATACCATGCTATGTCTTGGACAACGGCCAGCGGGTAATCACGCAAGCTGGCGTGTTGGCCGCACTTGATATGAGTCCAGGAACCGCAACAAAAGGGGGTGGTGATCGAATCACTAATTTTGTGAGCACAAAATCAATTAACCCATTCGCCAGTAACAACTTGCGCGAGATGATCAAAGACGCTATAAAATTCAGGGCGCAAGGCAATATGGCCTACGGATACGAAGCCACGATTTTGCCGGAAATTTGCGATGCAGTATTAGAGGCGCGAAATGCTCTGGCTTTGAATCACCAGCAAAAGCATATTGCAAAACAAGCCGAAATTTTAGTCCGCGCATTTGCTCGGGTTGGAATTATTGCGCTTGTGGACGAGGCGACCGGGTTTCAAGAAATCCGAGATCGGCAGGCATTGGCTGAAATCCTCAAAAAATACATTGATGGCGAGTTGTACAAGTGGACCGAAACATTTCCACTTGCCCTTTATAAAGAGATTTTCAGGCTTAAGGGGTGGGCTTGGAACAATGGCAAAATGCCTCAAGTTGTGGGCCATTACACCAATGATCTTGTTTATGACCGACTGACGAAGGGAATGCTTGAGGAATTAAAGCGGATTAACCCGAAGAGTGCGGAAACAGGCCGCAGGAAGCACCGGAATTATCAATTCTTAACCCCGGAAATCGGTTATCCCGCACTCAATCAACGACTTTACGAATTGCTTGGCATGGCGCGCGCGTCCGTGACATGGGAGCAGTTTTACCGGCTGGTCGATAAAACCTATCCCCGGATGGGGGAAACGCGCCCACTGCCTTTTGCGGAGGATGTCTGATTGATCAACTTGCCGCCAATAGCCTGTTCAACAACACGAAGCGCGTTCTGGCTTGCATCCAGACGCGCCTTTTTTTTGGTTTTCTTTGTCGTCTTTGCCATGCACCATCATTGTCACAAACCGACGGGAAACGGAAATCAAAATTCAAACTGATACACTACCCGCTTGTTACACGTTTTGGGTTTTGTTAAACATGGTTGTAATACAGAGGATAAGCCTAAATACTATAATAAATGCCTTACTGGTGGATTTGGATTAAACACTGACAGGGAGGGAAAAGTAATCTGGGTCAGTTGGTGTGCCGGCGGTTGGTTTTACCCAATTTTGGGTTTTTTTACTATTTTATGCGAAATGTAACTCGTTTCAATGTCATCCGGTACTGGCTGGCCGGCGTGGGGTGTGGGTTGATGGTGCTGGGAGCGTCCCGGGCGGGGGCGGCGACGCTGACGGTGACGAGCGCGGCCGACGACTCGGGGGGCGGCACGCTGCGCAATACGATTCTTGGGGCGCAGGACGGGGACACGGTCAACTTTGACCCGAGCCTGAACGGCCAGATCATCACACTGTCGCACGGGGACATCGTGATCCAGCACAGCATCAAGGTGCAGGGGCCGGGGCTGCTGAATTTGGCTTTGACGGCGAACCAGAGCAGCCGGATATTCACGGTGACGACGAATCTATCCGGACCGGTGGTGGTGACGATTTCGGGTCTGACGATGGAATGGGGGTCGGGGATCACCACGAACAACAGCATTTTTCAAGGGTATGGCGGCAATATCTTGAACAACTGCAGTTACCTGACGTTGAGCCAGTGCCAGATCCAGTTTGGTTATGCGGACAATGGGGCCGGGGTGTGCGATCAGAGCGGGATAATGACGTATCAAAACGACACGTTTTATGGCAACAACGCGTCGGGTGAGGGCGGGGGCGTTTACGCGAGCGGGGGCGTGAACGGCAACGGGGTGACCACGTATGTTTTTGAGGTCTATACCAACACGATGCTGGTGAACAATAATGCGGGAAATGCGGCCGCCGGCCAGGGCGGGGTCGGGGCGGGCGGGGGGGTTTATGGTTCCGGTTTCTTTTGGGTTTACAACAGCACGATCGCCTACAACACGTCGGAGGGTTTTGGGGCAGGGGCGCAGTGGACGAATTCGATCGTGGTGGTGGATGAGTCCACGATTGCGGGCAACCAGGTGACGAACGGCACGCCGTTAATTGCGATTTACTCGCCAGGGTTCAATCTGGGATTTGGGGGGGGCGGCGGGATGGCGTGCTTTAATTCCACGGTGGCGATGGATGACGACACGATTGTTTACAACGGAACGGTGGCGGAGGGTGGCGGGCTGATGTTGATGGGGGGGCAGTATTATATGACCAACACGATTGTGGCGATGGATGCGGGGCTGGCCGGCTCGCCGGACCTTTATTCGCCCGAGGACGACATTGGTTTTACACTCATTGAGTTTGGGAACAACTATGGCACAACCTATTATACGGGCACCCCCACCACGGTGGTGAGCGGCGGATATAATTTCATTGGCAGCACGAATGCGCCGCTCATCATCAATTATCCCAATGCCTACCCGGGCACGGTGGGGACGAACAACGTGGCGTTTTATGTCTTCACGAATCATGATCAGGTGGGCACGGTCGCCGCACCGCTGAACCCGAATTTGGGGCTGCTTTATCCTTACGGCGGTCCGACGTGGACGATGCAGCCGCAGACGGGCAGCCCGGTGATTGCGGCGGGCAATCCGGTGGCGCACGCCAACTATGACCAGCGGGGCGCGCCGTATGAACGGGTTTTCAACGGGCATATCGACGTGGGCGCCTATCAAACGCAGCCGGCTCCGGTGCTGCCGACGTTCACGGTGGCGGGGCTGACGAACCTGCCGACGGATGCGGCCTATAACCTGTTCACGGCCACGGGGGTGGCGCCGACGGGCGGCAGTTTTTCCGGCCCGGGGGTGACAACCAACTATTTCCATCCGGCGGTGGCGGGTTTGGGGAGTTATACCCTCACCTACAGCTACACGGATACGTATAGCCGCCTATGCGCGAGCTCGCTGCCGGTGGTGGTGCAGATTCCGAACTCGCAGAAAACGGCGCAGACGATCACGTTCACTGCGTTGACGAATCAAACCTACGGGAACCCGCCGTTCACGCTGGCGGCCACGGCGTCTTCGGGGCTGCCGGTGCGATATGCGATCATCTCGGGTCCGGCGGCGGTTTCCGGCAACAAGTTGAAGATCCAGGGGGCGGGAACGGTGACGGTGGCGGCGTTGCAGCCCGGCAACGGGGAGTATTTGCCGGCGAACGCGGTGGATCAGACGTTCACCGTGGGGCTGGAAACTCAGACGATCAACTTTTACAACGGGGGTTACAATACGAGCAACGGGGTGGCGCCGTTAACCCTGGGGGCCAACGCAAGCTCGGGTCTGCCGGTCACTTTCAATGTGATTTCCGGTCCGGGCTATATCGGCCAGCCGGCCTTGCAGGAGTATTATACCGAGTTGCAGTATATTCAGCAGGAGGCGGAGCAGGGATACGGGGATGATGAAAGCCAGTATCTGGAGCCGCCATATAACCCGGGGTACGGGATCTATATCACCGGGGCCGGCCAGGTGATGGTGACGGCTTCGCAGGGCGGGAACGGCAATTATAGCGCGGCGCCAACGGTGACGAATACTTTTATGGTCAGCCAAGGGACGCAGACGATCAGCCTGAGCCTGCAATCGGTGTTGTATTTATACACGACGAACGCGAGCATGGGACTGCCAACGAGCTCCTCGGCGGGGTTGCCGGTCACGTGTCAGATCACCCAGGGGCCGGGGATGATCAAGAAGGGACAATATATCGCCCAAGGGGCCAGGACGGTGACGATTCATGCCACACAGGGCGGGGACTCCAACTGGCTGCCGGCCCCGTCGGTGGATGCGACCTTCACCGTTACCGGCGTTCCGCAGGCCATCAGCTTCAGCTTGGGGACCTATTACTACAACCCAGTGCAGCCGGGTTCTTATAACATCACCAACTCGCTGGTGACCGCGTCGTATCCCGGCGGATATTTGTCGGCCGCGCCATCGGGTTTGCCGCTCACCAACTGGGTGGTCTTGGGGCCGGCAACGGTGAGCGGTTACCGGCTGACCCCCACGGGGACGGGGGTAGTGACCGTGGCGGCGGCGCAACTGGGCAATGGCATCTATGCGCCGGTCACGAACATACAAACGACGACCATTCTGCCGTCACAGGACCAGACGATCAATTTTCCGGCCATTCCCAAACACACTTACGGCGACGCCCCGATCGTGCTTACGTTGCAGTCATCGGCCGGCCTGCCGGTGAATTGCACGGTGTCGGGACCGGCGACCCTGAGCGTGCAGAGTGCTTACAGCTATCTGGACTTCAACAACCACTTTGCCACCGTGCAGGTTCCTTCGAAGGGGACGGTGACCCTGACGGGCGCGGGCACGGTGCAGCTATATGAAACGCAGCCCGGGAACGCGCAGTATAATGCGGCCGCGCCGGTCAGCCAGAGTTTCACTGTGAATACGGAATCGCAAACCATGCCGGATATTCCGGTGTCCGAGGTCAAGATGGGGGGGCCTCGGGGTTCATGCTAATATCCTCGGTGGGGCTGTCGCCGGTGTTCACCACGAGCGGCGGGGTTTCGATAAATCCGGATGGTTTTAGAAATCTATACAATGGACCGCTCGAATATTGGACCATGGGTTACAACTTTGCCGGGGCGGCCACGATTTTGGTGACGCAGCCGGGCATCAGCAATTGCATTGATCCGACGGCGTGGTATCAACAGACGGTCGATGTCGACAAAGGCGACTCGGCGCTGGCGAGTTGTTCGTACGAGATCTGTGAGGACAGGCCGCGGCCGCTGCAATGGGGCATGTATTTTATCCCCCAAGGACAGGTAAACGACAGCAATTACCATGAGGTGATTACCCGGACCGCCAATTGGAACTTGGTCTCCGGCCCGGCCTTTGTATCGACGAACGACCTGAAGGGATGGCTGTTTACGGACGGCAGCCCGTACGATTCGCCCTCGTGGGAGAATACGAACCAGGTGGTTGAATTCACCTATCCGGGAGATGCCAACTGGAATGCGGCGGCACCACAAACGATTAATATCATCATTAATTTGATTGATTTCCCCAGCAATTGATCAGCCGCACGGCAACCCCATTCTAAAAGGAAAACGTCCAACTTGTTGATGTCATGAAACTATTTTTTAAAAAACTTACTGGCAGGGTGGTGCTGGCCGGCGCAGTGATTTTGGCCCTGGCCGGGCCGGCCCTGCGCGCTCAAAGCCTGATCCCGGACCCCAATCTCGAGGCGGTCGTCCGGGCGGCGATCAACCAGCCGACCGGCACGCTGACGCCCTTGGAATTGACGGCGCTGACGACGTTATCCGCGCCCTGGAGCGCGATCACCAACCTGTCCGGGCTGGAGTCGGCGACGAATTTGTCGGCGGTGTATCTGGCGGGGAATGGGATTACGAACCTGACGCCGCTGGCGGGGGCGGTGCGGCTGGACACGCTGGACCTGAGCGGGAATCCGTTGATGGGGGCGGGGGCGGTGACGAACTTCCTGAATTTGACGAGTTTGAGCCTGTCGCAGGCAAGGCTGACGGGGGTGCCGTTTGTGCAGAACCTGAGCCGGCTGACGTTTCTGAAACTGGATCATAACAGCCTGACGAATCTCGTGCCGGTGGTGGGCCTGACGAACCTGGTGGATGTTTATCTGTCGGCCAACCAGATCACGAACATCAGCGTCCTCACGAATCTGGCGAGCCCGGGGATTGTGGATGTGGCGAACAATGTGTTGAGCCTGGCCCCAGGCTCGGCACCGCTGGTGGCGATCACCAATTTGGTGAACCGCGGGGCGGCGGTCAATTATCTGCCGCAGGCCCAGCCGCCGGTGTTTGTCGGGCTGGCCCCGCTCCAAATCGCGGATGGCACGACGGCCTCGCTGGCCTTTGCCATCACGGACAGCGCGACGCCGGCGAACCAGTTGCAGTTAAACGTAACCCCGGTCAACACCACGCTGATCCCGGCCGCAGGCATAGGGTTGTATATCACGGCGACCGGCCTGTTGATGAACGTGACCCCCGCCGCCGGACAGTCCGGCACGACGAGCATCACGTTGAGCTTGACGGACAATGCCGGCCTGACTACGACGACGAATCTGCCGGTGACGGTGACGGTGCCGGCGACGGTAACGGTGTCCGACCCGGTGCTGGCCGCCGCGATCCGGACGGTGGTGAATGCACCGGCCGCGCCATTGACGACCGTCAACCTGGATGCGCTGACCAATCTGGTGGCCACGGCCACGAACATCACGAATCTGGAGGGGCTGGAATATGCGACGAATTTGACGAGCCTGGATCTGGTGGGGGACGCGATCACCAATCTGGCACCCTTGCAGGGGCTCACGGGGCTGACGCAATTGCTGGTCAGCGACAATCTGATCACCAACCTGGCACCGCTGGCGGGTCTGACCAATCTCACGTTGTTGGCCGTTGATGGCAACCTGCTGACGAGCCTGAGCCCGCTAAGCGGCCTGACCCGGCTG
>Ga0302281_10003203_pt1 | contig 11414 bp, 7 predicted proteins | sample III_Fen_E1_2_FD_198762 | JGI IMG/M metagenome (GOLD analysis project Ga0302281, IMG submission 198762) | Peat permafrost microbial communities from Stordalen Mire near Abisko, Sweden - III_Fen_E1_2 | ecosystem: Environmental > Terrestrial > Soil > Wetlands > Permafrost | place: Sweden: Abisko...
TTGTCCCCTGGGCACCTTCAGGACGCCATTGAACTGATCGCCGGTGGAAACGGCCACCGAACAGCCACCGACTAGCATATTGAAGCAACAGCCACCACTACAGCCACCGGCACTAAAATGGCCGCCTTTAACGGGCGGCCATAATCTTTTTGTTCTCTGCGTATCTTGTTTGTTTTCAATTATTTATATGGCGGAGAGGGAGGGATTCGAACCCCCGATAGCCTTGCGACTATGTCTGATTTCGAGACTGGGTTACGATGTATTGTTATCAATCATTTAGCGGATGGGTGGCTACTTTTTGCGCTAGTTGGAATCGTCTCCTTATACGCTGAGAAAAGGCTTGACCAAGATATGCCATTGGCATATAGTTCTTCCATGCAAACGGTGGTCGAAACCCCGATGTTCCTGAGAGCCGCCGAAGCCATCTATAACGAAGCGGACCGGGAAGAAATCGTGCGAACCATCGCCGCTTACCCGGAGGCCGGAGACTTGATGCCCGGCACAGGAGGGTATCGCAAGCTGCGCTTTGCACGTTCCGGCATGGGAAAACGCGGCGGCGCACGAGTCGTTTATCTGTACGGCGGTGAGGATCTGCCGATCTTCCTCATCACCGTGTATGCCAAGTCGGAGAAGGGCAATTTGAGCAATGCCGAGCAGAATGCCCTGGTCAAGATGGCGAAGAGTTTCTTTGCCGATTACAGGGGGAAACGATGAGCAAATTGTTTGAAGAGATGGCACAAGGAACGGCTGAAGCCCGCGCCTACATGGAAGGTGAGCGCAAGGGTTACAAGGTCACTCTGCCGGAGACCGTGGACGTGCGAGGTCTCCGTAAGCGCCTGCGCCTGAGCCAGGGGCGTTTCGCGGATCGTTTTGGTCTGTCGGTGGATGCCGTTCGTCATTGGGAGTCTGGGCGTCGCCAGCCGGAAGCCGCTGCGCGCGCGCTTCTGATCGTCATTGCCGCCGACCCTGAATTTGTGATGCGTTCATTGGCTAAAAGTGCGTGAACACGAGTAAAGGGTCACCTGCCGATTTGCTTTCTCTTCGGGAAGACGCGGAAAGATGGCTTGCAGCCGGCGCCGCCCAGGTCCGAGAATCCGGACCTGGGCCACCCGCCGGAGGATTGGATAGTCCTGCTGTCTGACTACTCCCCATCTCTTTCCTCTTCCTCCGTTTCCTCCCCCTCGGATTCTGGAAGAGATTCAACCTTCTTGACCACACTCCCTGTTTCATCGTCGCCATGAAGGTCAATTGCATTATCCCGAACGTTTTCAATGCCTGCATCGCCTACGCGTACTATGCGAATTCCGGGCGTCTGACTGGGTTCCATCGGTATTCCATTCTGTTCATTGGACATTATCGTGACCTCTCCTGAGGACGTTACGTGCTGCTCTGCTGGCCGGTTAGACGTTAGGTCGCCGGCGATTTAGTTGGTTATCATCTTGCGGAAGAACGTAGCCCCTCTATGATCGTTCGGGCGTGCGAGGCTTGCCAAACAGTTAAGCCAGGAAGCATTTGCTGATAAGCCTTATCCACTTCTGCCCAAAGACTCGGCGTGAGCATTGCATGGTCCTGTCGGATCAGGTTGTTCAACTGTGCCCTCTGCTTGTCCGCTTCAATTGTGTATCCCATCACTTCTGTCAGCCTGAATTTCTCATCGAGCATCGTGATCATGATGACTTTGTTCCAAATCGCCCCGGCAAGGTTGTTCCGCTCGTCAATCAGAGCCTGCTTCCGAGCTTCTTCCTGCTGATGGTGCAGTTGGATTGCCGCCTGTTCGCGGTTGCGATCGCCCGTCGCTAGGCCAACGTACACCATGAGCATGACTTCGTTTTCTTTCGCTGATGCCACGCCTGTAGCCTTAGTCATCAAAGATTCCGCAGACTCTGATCCATACCAGGACCGGATCGACTGCATCGCGACCTGGTCGCTTGTTATTTCTACCAAATCGTGCGCAGATTCCAAGTCGCGTTTCAGTTGTTCCCAATCTTTGCTGGCGGAATCAAGTTGCTCGGTGAATTGCTTGAACGTGGAAGATGCGTGGTCGTGTTTAAGGACAAACGGCTTCACTTCAGTCTGGAACGCGGGCAGGGAGATCAGGTCCGCCCTAAGAGACTCCTTATCTTCTGTGATCCATCCCCTTGCGAAAGAGGCGGTGATTGGCACCTTCACGGAATTCTTAAATGCTACTTCTTCTTCCTCCAGACTGCGAATGCGAGTAAGAAGATCAGGCTTGCTCTCGTTTCGGGACTTCCCGAGGCGTGAGCGCAACACCAAGTCCGCTCGCAGGTCTTGAGTTATGGCGAGATATTTGTCTACTGGGGCACTATGAGACAGGAGGGGAGCAGGTGAAAGAGAATCAAAATCATTTTCCGCCTTGCCATAATCACCTCTATCCAGGTCCTCTTCGATTGAAACGACGCAGGCTCTGCTGTCGTCGAGTGCGGATTGTAATGCCACCTCTTCCTTTATTGCTTCTCGAATCGAGTCATCGAGGTTCGACCAGTCAGGCGGGGAGAACATCCAGAATAATCCCGCACCATGGCGAATAATTTCAATCATTTGCAACAGATCATCCGGAGTGCCTGGCAAGAAGGTCTTTCCCAATCGGCGCTCCATCGCATCAATGTCGGCCATTCGCGGGTGATCAGGAATGTTAGCCCCCTTATGTTCGTTGTACCAGATGGTAGATAGGGTGTTTGCGAGCGGCCGTGCTTTAGCAAATAATTCCTGGCGGGCTGATCGCTTTTCCGAATCAAAAATGTCGAAAATGATCCGAAGTTCACTTTCAGCTATACGTCCGGGAAGAATTGTCAACTGTGGAGACCGCGTGTACGGGTATGAAGAAGCTGCGGTGGAGATGCCCGGAGTTACTGGCGTACTTTGACTTCGAGCAGCAGCGGCCATATTGTCAGCTTCCATCGTGTTTGGTTGCGCCGAGGGTACGCTCAGGAACTTGCTGACAGCGAGAATTACGTCCTGATCTGTCATTCGTTTTTGCCAACCGGCTCCGAGCATGATCTTGAGGTGGCGCGATCCGCTATCTCTGCTAGTGAGTTTGAGTTCAAGCCGATCGTCTTTAAAGCCAACGCCACTAATTTGAAAAGTGGTCCCAGTCGCAAAACTTGTCTGCAAATACTCCACGACAACCGGGATAAACCCACCCTCCAGTTGATAGACAATCTGCCCTTCCGGATAAACAAGCGTATCGACCGGTAAAACTGCGTATTGACCTGGTATGCTGCTGGGTACCCCTTTATCGCCTATAGTGATCTTCGATACAGCCTCTGTACCCTTCAAGGAAGCGGCTAGGCTGGCCTGTTGAATCTGGCTGAAGCCTGGTGATGAGGAAAGAATGCAGAGCACGGCAATGAGGATAAAGCTTGAATGATAGACAACTCTCACGATTGCGGCTCCAGTGAGCTAGGATAAACAACACCAATCACGATACAACATTCGGGAGCATGAAAAGATGTGACCGGGGACACACCCCAATTCCATTCGCCGGTGCGAATCTGCGGACTAGCCTGTGGTTCTTCAGGTCGTCGCACCCCGCCCTCCATGATGCCGTTGTCGCCGAGTTCGCTGGGCACGCCGAAACTGTTTGGACCGGCACCACCATATGCACGACGATAGATAGTGCAGGGGCGAACGCCGACAGAAACGACGGTTCCCGTGCCCCGGATGGATACAGGATTAGAGCGGAATCATACTTCTATACCGATCCTCTAGAATGTCATCCGGCACCAGGAGCCGATGAATGCGCGCTTCCGACCATGTATATGATGGCCGCTTGCTTAATAATGCCAAGATCTGTTGTTCAATTTCGTCCACCGGTTTGTGTCGCAAGTGTCGCAAGTCTCGAAAGACCTTCTTGGGGTCGTGGCGATTCGACTTTGAGACCGCGTTCTGGAAATCCATTGAACATGCAATAGTAATTTCGCTTGCTATTGAAGGTCTCAAAATCACAGGAGGGCCTAGATACTGAAATGCTCGTGATTCCACATCGTGTGGGTTCTCTGACGCGGAATAGACTGCTATACAAACAAACGTAGAACTGTAGGGCAGCTTCGCACGACGCAAGGTACTTTCGACAGGGCCAGCCATTTGATCGCTGCTTCGAAATCCTTTGTCATACAATTTGTCCCTGCCGTTCGCGTTCATATGGACGGCGAGGATTATTTGTCCAGCCATTCCCACTGCCTCGGTCTATTGCGATAATTATGGCATGAATCCTCCCGCAAGTACTGCGATGATTACGAAGTTGCTTCACTGAGAATCCCATCGCCAACAGCGTACGCTCTCCTAACCGGCTTTAACCGATTTAGCCTTATCGGTGTCAGTTTTGTGGTCAGTTGGATTTGTATTTCGGTGCCTTTCTGTGCCCCTGCGTGCATGTTTTACCCAAAAGGCAAGCTTCCTATTCTACTGATCCTATGGCGGAGAGGGAGGGATTCAAATCATATCGTAAACCATTGATAATTAATAAGATAAATATTTACACAAGAAAAATACACCCAAAAGTACACCCTTCGATAATTGACCGAGGATTCTTGCTTCTCTAGAGGGGAGAGTTCCCCTTCCGCACATCTAGACGCAACCCAACTCCCCGCCTAAAAAGCCATAGGCACAATCTTTGCTAGACCGACCAATTCCACGTCTTCATCCCAGTCCCAGAATTGCGCAGTCCGCTCGATTTCCGCCCGCGCTGTTTGGTAAGCATCCTCAATCGAAAGGCTATCCAGTTTCGCCAGGAGACGTTCCGCGCCGGTCGATTGCGATTCATCCGAGCTGTAAAGCATGGCTGCGCTGGATGCCATGCGCGCGTCTGGTAAGCCGTCTGCTGAAATCACTACAGTATGAAAACCAAAGATGTACTCATCGCCGTCTTCTCGTTGCACTCGTCCTCGTACGACGAAATTGAACTGGTACCCAGCTTGCGCCTCCTCCGCCCCCAGGCCAGGGACTTTGATGAAGCGCACAGCCGTATGGCCGCCAAAATCATAATCTCCTATCTGCTGAATCATTGCGTCAACAAAGGGGTGACCGAGTGCAAAAAACTCTGCCTGGGCATTGCGAATTGCGGATGCGCGGTCGAATGTGACGCACCTAAAACGCTCTGGCAATCTTTTCTCTCGTAGACTTTCCGGCGTTAAGAACTCCAAGAATCCGTCTTTCCGTTGCGCCTGACGCCGTTCTCGACCAAGATATTTGAGAGTGAAATCCTCCAAGTCTTGAAGATTGATCGGGCTGGCAAGCTCTTGTTCGTATTTGTCAAAACTATAGCTCGATACATCGCGAAATAGACTCTGCGTGGCAATCTCGTATGCAGCCTGAGCTCTTCGCACTGCGTCCTGAATCTCTTCCTTTGTCTGTTTGTTTAGAGTCCCCTCTACCAGCGCGCGCTTGTAGATCGCATCGGGCTCAATTTCGGCCTCCAGTTGCCCGTTGAGGCTCGCAACCAGTTCCTCAGCATCTTCTCCGGTTACCTGCCGCAACGCCTGTGCCGCTACCCTCAAGCGTTGTTCAAAATATGTGCGGACAGTGTCCTCTATGGTCTCCTTTGCACGCAGATTGTAAATCTGGACCACTTTGTCCTGGCCATAGCGATAAACGCGCCCAACCCGCTGTTCATACCGCATGGGATTCCACGGGAGGTCGTAGTTCACGACAATGTAGCAGAACTGGAGATTAATACCCTCGCCTCCGGCTTCAGTTGAAACCAGAAAGCGCACTGAAGGCTCTTCACGGAATACCCGTTGGCTGCGCCGCTTGCTTTGGGCGTCCGCCGTCTTGCCTTCCAATTCCATGTCACCGTTGATGAGCACGACGCTGTTTGCCCCGTACCATTTCTCCAGCCTTTCCTTGAGAAACTCCTGGGTTCGCCTGTACTCGGTGAATATCAAAACCTTTGCGCCGGGAGTCTCCTTGTCAACCTCTAGCAATAGCTCTTTTAGCCTGTCAATCTTCTTCTCTCGTTCGACGGAAATGCCCAAGAGGTTACCGAGAACACTGATCTCATTCTCGACCATCTCGCGGTCGGTCCTGAGCACTGCCTGCTTTTCATCAATCTCGCCCTGATAACGCTCGTCTTGTTCTTCGTCCTCTTCCGGGGGAAGCTTCGTCAGTTTTTCGTTGAGGCGCGTGAGGCGGCCGTCCAGAGCACTCTTGATCGCACAAACTGAGCTGGCGTTCAGCTTCTGAAAGGTCGTCAAAATGAATCCAACCGCGTGCCGGTCCATCGGATTTTCGATGCGCTCCAGGGAGTTGTAACCGGTGCGGATATAGTCCGCAACAGCCTCGTAAAACTCTCTCTCCTTGGGATACATTGTGAAGCCGAGCGGAACGGTACGCCTGCCCTTGAACACAACCCGCCCCTCTGCATCAGTTACCTTGAGCTTGGGCGTTCGCAGAATCAGGCTTGAATACGGGATTGCATCTGCGTCTCTAAACAAGCCTTCGTCTATCAGTGGAGAAAAATCTACCTTTGGCTCAAGTAGTTTTACCAAATTGATAAACCGAGTGTGATCTGGGTCGCCTGAATGGGGCGTGGCCGTGAGCAGTAGGAGCGCATCAGTGTAATCCCGAAGAGCTTCGGCGAGTTGATAATTCTGCGTCTTCTCCGTCTTTGTCCTGTAGTCTCGCGCACTCAATCTGTGAGCCTCATCGAAAATGATCAAGTCCCACTTTCGATTCTCAAGCAGCGTACGCTTGTGTTCCTTCCTCTTGAGTCGGTCAAGAGAAGCAATCGCTGTCGCCTTCAAGTCCCACATACGCGGGTTCACCGCAGTGAAATCCCGCCCGAAGATTTCGAAATCGGCTTGAAATTTTTCCTTAAACTCCTCCTGCCACTGCCTGGTTAGACCTGCGGGGGTGATAACGAGTGTCCGGCTGGCATTGCCACGCTGAACAAGAGCCTGCCAGATCATCCCAGCCTCGATGGTCTTTCCAAGGCCAACCTCGTCGGCCAGCATAAAGCGGCGACGGGCATCCGACACTACCTTAAACGCGGTAAAAATCTGGTGCGGAAGGATCTCCGTACGGGCATTGGAGAGCTGTCCGCCTTTGTTCAGAGTCAGGAACCGCGCCGCCATCTGCCGGAAGTCGAACTTCCACGATTCGTCCCAATTCCCTGCCATTGCCAATTCGAGGGGCGTGGGGCACACTTCGATCTCGGCAACCTTCAGTAGATAATTGACGGAGCGGTACGGCGGGCGTGAAAAAACGGCTGGATTGAACTCCACTTTGCAGAGGGAATCGCGAACCTTCTGGACCAGGCCCACCCCATTAGCTCGATACACCGAACTCCGGCTCCGCACGCGAACACCCGGTTCGATGCTTGCCCTTGCGTGATGTCGAACGATGAAAGTGTCCATTGGATGGATTATAAAGCTCATCGGTCGCGAGAGAGCAGTTCCGAAGAGGCACTACTATCCCTATCCGGACTGTCCGCGCGACTGAATTGCTCTATTCTTCGTCCTCGTCAGTATCGATTTCTCCCTTTCTCTGTTCCAAAACCGCGAGACCCTTCTGTACGCGCTCTAACTCGTCATTAGTAAGTCCCCACATTTTTGCCACAATCTTGTCGATATCTCCTTCGAGTTCCGTTAACTTGTCGCCTTTCTTGTCGCGTGCTGCAGCATGACAAAGACGCGATTTCTTTGCAAGATTTCTTTGCACCTCGGTTCCTGCATACTCTGGAACTTTCACATGAGATAAAACATGTGTGCTAACCTGCACTTCAATGGCATATGACTGAATGAGGAACCGCGCGGGCGCAGAATTCAGGCACGCGGCTAGAAAAAAGGCTTCATCCGAGGAAGAACAGTCAACTACAATCAATTTCGCATCCGCAACAAACGGAAGCCCATCAGAATCCGGAACGACACAGCACTTAAATCTGGCGCTCTGTTCACGCCAAACTACTCGGTGCGGCGCGAACGTGTAATTGCCTACGTTGTACATGCTCCAGTATGGTTGGGATGATGGGGCGAAGTGCTGCCGGTAATGCGGCCTGTCGAGCAGCCGCTCCTTAAAAGTTTCAAAGTACGCGAATGTCTTCGGGTACTTCTTCTTCATGTAGCTCTCGCTCACAGACTTTCCATTATTCTCATTGTCGTAGGGTATTAAAATGGCGTGACGTGAAAACGCCGTCCAGCGATCAACGTCTTTGCCCCTAAGCAGAGGGCGAACCAAGTCTGCTTCAACGACCTTTGTTACCTGCGGATATTTATTGCGGCCAGCTTCGTGCAAATTACGAATCACGAGTCCATTTGGCTTCTGTTCGACAACCTCGACCCAGAAGACACCCGCTGCGCCGCCACTGTGGGCACCGATCCGAGCCCGGAAAGGTGATTCGCCATGGATCTTTGCCAGTATGCTACGCATACCGGCTGGCAGAGTAATCCAACTTGCCCCAGGCTCGTCACCTAATGGAAACGCTTCGAGGTCCGAGACCGCGAACGCGCTGGCAAATTCACTAATAGGGAGGTCACTCGCTATTCGTCCACTTCCAACAGGCGAAAAAACTCGATATTGCACGGGAAACGGGTTCGGCCTCTTCGAGATTCTTATCGAAACGACAGATGTTCTGTTTGCAGCTCCCTCGAACGGCTGACACTTTGAAAAGTCAGATACCCGCGCAACTTTGAGGAATTTGGTGTTGTCGATTTTCAACTTGCGGAATCCCATACCTCCGCCTGCGGACTTAAAGATAGTCTGCGTAATTACAAAGGCTAGGCGACCGGAATCTCCCAAGAAATGGTCAGCACTAACGAAGAGCATCAGCACGCTAATGTCATCCATTCCCGCCCCCAGCCTCGCGCTCAGCCCTTTCTGCGTAAACAGTCCATAGGTTTTCCAAAGCGGAGCCACGGAATCGCGATAGTCAGACGGAAGGCTTCGCCAGTTAATCCATGGCGGATTTCCCGCAATGTAATCCACTTTTCCTACAAAGAGTGGAGCAAAGTTGTTTTTGATGATTCTGGCCCAAATGCCATTTTTGTTGGCTTTGTCTAGCTTAACGAGCTCCTTATATAGGTCGATATGCGCTTCTACCGAATCTACGGTCAAACCATCTTCATGGCAGCGTGAGATAAATTCTGATGGCGCATAGGCACCTTTTACACAGACTTCGAGAATTCCAGCGTACTTTGCCATGTCATTGGGGTTCGTGGCAATTTCCTTTGGAACCAAAAGATACGGTGGCTTCATGGCACTGCAAGGAACTCTCGCAACCGAGCCGTGGCCAGTGAAAAGATCACCATACTCCGCTGGAGTCATTATCGAATCGCAAAGGTACACAGGAATTTCAACGTGGTCAACGTGGCGCACGAGGTCTTTGATCGCAATCAGATAGTTCGTCCTCGCGGCCATCACTGCAAGAGGGTTTAGGTCGAACCCGATGACATTGGCCAATATCTTTCTGAGGAGATCACCTTCATCGAACGAGCAGGTCTCACGGTTCAAGTCATACCATTTGCGAATGCGATTTATGGCCATAACGAGGAAAGTGCCGGAGCCACATGCTGGGTCGAGCAGGCGCTTATCAGGGTCCCCTTTGTAACCGAGTTCATTCAACGTGTGATCTGCCAACCAGTCAGGCGTGTAGTATTCGCCTAAATCATGCCGAACAGATTTCGGGAACAGATGCTGGTATAACTTCTTGAGCAAATCGCGAGACTGCGCCGGGTCTTCAGAAAACGTACCGGGGTTGTACTCGTCCAGCTTCGTGACCATCTTGCGTATCAGCGACTCGACGGGATCAGTCCATGTATTCAGATACCAGGAGAAGAGATCGCCCTCCAGGAAATTGGTGATCCCCATCTGATGGAAAATGCCTCCGCCTTCAAGCTCTTGGAGCTCGCGCTTGAGTTTGGCCGATGATGTAGCACTTTGCAGCCTCTCCACCTGCCGTGGCATCCAAGGATTGAAGAAACTAACGATCTCCGCAGCAAGCAATTTAATGAGAATGGCGTAATAGCTATGAACGGCAAACAGAAGAGCAGCCGGCTGCGGTTTTCCCTTGACCACATAAAAGTCTGCCAGCTTCTTTACCTTATCGGATAGGTTTTCAACGTCGTAACCGCACACTTCCCCAAACAATATCTTCCACTGACTGAAGAAGACCTCGGCCTTCGGGTTATCGGTGGTCAGGATTTCGTGGTAAAGCGTCCGGATACCATCCTGTGCGAGAAGGCTATCGGAGCCGAAATCGCCGTGCAGGTACTCCGGCTGGTACGGCTTGCCCTTTTGACCCAGGTTGTAAAGAGCCCAGAGGAAGCGCTCCGCAGAATAGCGGTTGACCTCCAGCGGCTCCTGGTCTGTCCATTTGTCGTCGCGGAAGCGGAGAAAGATGAAGTATTTGCCGTCTGTGCCAACCCCAAACATCGAGTTCCAGTTGCGGTTTTCCTCCCGGCGCAGGTCATAAAAGCGCTTCTTTAGCTGGTCAATCACCGCCTTGTTGGGGCCGGCGTCCTTGGTGGAGGAAAGGGTTCCGGGGTTCTTGTATTCGACGATGACGCTGCCGTACACCGAATCAGGCCGTCCTGTTGCGATGGTGACGTTGTGGTGTCCGTCAAGCTTGATCTGCGCTCTTTTTGCAAACTCCTTGAGCGACCCGGCGACCTCAAGCTGAAGGTCCATCTCGGACTTCGCCCAGGCTGCTGCGGCTTGAATCTGTTCGGCCAAAAGCACTGCGCTATGGCTGACAATCTCGTCAAGCGACTCCGGCTTGCGAGCATCGGCGGGCGTCGTACTCATTCTCTTCCTCCGCAGCAGACAGCCGATTTCCGGCTGTGACCAGTTTAGATGGATTCTGCCGGTCCTGTCTTCAACCGGCCGTCTGGACGATCCAAGCGGTAGCCAGGATTACCACCGCGTCGGCAGCCAGTACCCCCGTGCCCACTCCCATGGCAATTGACCAGTTTGGTTGCGGTGGGCCTGAAGCTCCCCCCTCACCCCCGCAATGCAAAGCATGACGGTGCGGCCAATTTACTCATCATAGACCGTCGATCAGCCTTACCGCTCGACCGAACACAGCGCCAACTTGGGAGTCTATGGCTCGTCTTTGTTTTCTCCATCCCCTTCACGGTTAGATTTGTCGCAGTTCATTCAGCTTCGCTGACTTCCATGCAATGAATCCACTACTTCACCGGCCTTTCTTTCATGCGAACTCCTTTGGTTACAGTCGGTTAGTGCGTGGCCTTCCACACTCATACACCTATGCTGTAAGATACATCACAACAAGGAAACCATATGCCCACTGTGAAGAAAGCCATTGCCCGACCAAAGCGCAGAATCGTTGCACCCGCAGAGACACGCACTCAAATCCGGCTAACCGTCGATTCCAAATTCACCAAGAGCCATTTCAGCCAGCTATTTGCTGTGCTCAAAATCCGGCGAAAGAACGCCCTCGC
>Ga0302281_10003216_pt1 | contig 11391 bp, 11 predicted proteins | sample III_Fen_E1_2_FD_198762 | JGI IMG/M metagenome (GOLD analysis project Ga0302281, IMG submission 198762) | Peat permafrost microbial communities from Stordalen Mire near Abisko, Sweden - III_Fen_E1_2 | ecosystem: Environmental > Terrestrial > Soil > Wetlands > Permafrost | place: Sweden: Abisko...
TTATGCGCCAAGGTTATCATGTCTGGTTGCCTCAAATCGCTACCGGACCGCTTGAGGCTACCCGCCTCGTGGTTATGTTTCCAGGATATCTCTTTGTTAAATTCGATTCAAAGGCTGACCGCTGGCGAGCCATTGCATCCACGTATGGCGTCAAGAGGCTGTTCGGGACATCGCCCGAAACTCCCACGCCAATCAAAATCGGAGTGATTGAGGCTTTGAAGGCGCGCTGCCAACCGGGGACCAGCACCTATGACGACCGAATTGAGCCGCCGTCTCTTGAAGGCAAGACCATCAGGATGGAGCAGGGCGTTTTTTCGGGTTTTGAAGGGATTTGCTCGCGGTCAACTTCGGATCGCATCACGGTAATGCTCACAATGTTTGGGGAACAACGCGAGGTGCATATACCTCGGGCGGATGTGACAGTGGTGTAATGTGCAGATCACCGACGAACTGGATCACGCCGAAGCAGCTTTAATCCGCAAGAGTTTCCTGGTTTTTTGCATTCATGCGCTGGCTCCTGTAGGTCAGGCCCCCGCCGCCCATCACCGATTTCTGATTGCTAAACTCCAAGATATTGCGGACGGGGCTGCGCCGAAAAAGCGCACGATGGTTTGCCTGCCGCCGGGTAGTGCTAAAACTACTTACGTTTCACGGCTTTTCCCTGCGTGGTATTTCGGCCACCGGATAAATGACCGCGCCACCACAAGCATAATCGCCGCATCGCATACTGCCGATCTTGCCGAATCGATCTCTAAAGATGTGCAAAACTACGTGCGGGATAATGAGGATCAGTTGGGCTATGGACTGGAAACAGAGTCGGTAGCGGGCTGGATCACCACACGGCGCGGGAATTACAAACCTGCCGGCGTGGGTGGGCCGATCACTGGACGCCGTGCCGATCTTGCCATCATCGATGATCCGGTGAAGGATCGTCAAACCGCTGATTCAGAGGCGGACCGTAATAGGGTGTGGAATTGGTATTCTTCCACCCTACGAACTCGCTTAAAGCCCGGCGCGCCTGTGCTGCTCGTTATGACGCGGTGGCACGAGGATGATCTCGGGGGCCGCTTACTCAAATATCAACCCCACCTATGGGATGTGGTTTCAATCCCAGCCCAGGCGGTAGAAAACGATCCGCTAGGCCGCGAGCCAGGCGAGTGGTTATGGGGCGATGATACATACAATTACGCCGAAGAGTTACGCCATGCGAAATCTGAGGCAGAAATCAATGGCGAGATGCGCGATTGGTCCGCGCTCTACCAGCAAAATCCCCAGCCGCTAGAGGGGGCTCTATTCAAGGCAGTTTTCCTGCAAGTGATACCGGAAGCCCCGGTTGGCGGGCGCGACGTTCGGGCCTGGGATATTGCCGCCACAAAGCAGGTCGGCACCAAAGACCCGGATTGGACGGTAGGAATTCGCCTGCGCCGCATGTACGATGGCCGGTTTGTGGTCGTTAATGTGGTGCGATTTCGTGGCGGACCTGATGAGGTAGAGCGGGCGATCCTAAACACCGCGCGTCAGGACGGCCCCGGCGTCACAGTGGGGCTGCCTCAAGATCCAGGTCAAGCTGGAAAGGCCCAGGTTTTATATTTTACGCGGCAGTTAGCTGGCTATCGCGTCGAATCCTCGCCTGAGAGCGGCGACAAGACCGAACGCGCTGCGCCGGTTGCTTCGCAGGTTAACGTGGGGAATTTTTTCTTAGTCAATGCGGCATGGAACGCCCCGTTTATCAATGAATTCGCCTCTTTCCCGAGTGGTACGAAGGATGATCAAGTGGACGCACTGAGCCGCGCTTTTATGATGCTGACGGCGAAGGCCGGTCCGAAGATTATCTCGGATGAACTTTTACGCGCGCTCTGATGTGGCCGTTTCGCCGTAAGGTCGCTCCGCAGCCGATTTTAACACCCCCCGCCCGCGCCACTCGCGTTGTGGGATTGGACGACGCTCCTGCTGCCGGCGGGTTCGCGTGGGGTCCGCCACCGATTAAGACGCGCGCCGATGTGTTCAAGGCACCCGCGCCGCCCCCGGGGATCACGTTGCCGACAATGGCAATGGACGGCATGGCTTACGATGTGGGTTTGCCGCTGCCGATATCGGGATGGGTGACCGGCGGCCAGTATGGTGTAGGGCTTGGATTTCAGGGTTACCCGTATCTCGCCGAGCAGACGCAGCGCCCCGAATATCGCCGAGGTTCCGAAATCACCGCGAAAGAAATGACGCGGAAGTGGCTGGAACTGAAAAGCACCGGAGAGGAGGATAAATCAGAGCGGATAAAGGGGATCATGGATGATCTCGAACGCTTTCGGGTGCAGGACGTTTTTCGCAAGGCCGCCGAGCAAGATGGGTTTTACGGCATCGGACTAATTTATGTGGATACCGGCGCGTCAGACAATCCCGCCGAACTGCGCACCGAATTAGCGCTCGATCCCGCCAAGATGAAAAAGGATTCGCTAAAGGGCTTCCGCATTGTGGAGCCAATCTGGACCTACCCCGGCCCGTGGAACAGCACCGATCCCCTGCATCCGCATTATTACAATCCGGCATCGTGGCTGGTGATGAGTAAAGAAGTCCATTGTTCACGCCTGATGCGTTTCGTATCGCGGGAATTGCCTGACGTTTTGAAGCCCGCCTATCAATTCGGCGGGTTATCCCTTACACAGATTGCCGAACCATACGTTGAGGATTTTCTATCCACCCGGCGGCACATTCACTCGTTGGTGAAATCTTTCAGCACGCCGATCTTGAAAACCGCGTTTGACGCGATGATTCAGCCTGGCGCGTTGCAGGCGTTGATCAATCGGTTAGTCGCTTTCAATCAGGCCCGCGATAACCGTGGCGTGTTTGTGATCGACAAAGACACCGAGGAATTTGCCAACGTAACCACGCCGTTGACTTCGCTTGATGCGTTAATGTCGCAGGCGCAGGAGCGCCAGGCCACGGTTTGGAAAACTCCGCTAGTCGTGCTTTTCGGGATCACGCCCACGGGAATGAATGCTTCGACTGACGGCGAAATCCGCACCTGGTATGACTGGATCAAGGCGTCTCAGGTGGCGTTGTTCGATGCTAATATCCGCCGCGTGATTGACCTGATCCAACTTAATCGCTGGGGGAACATTGACTGCGGAATCGTTCACGAATGGGTGCCGCTATGGCAGCTAGATGAGGCCGGACAAGCCGCCGTGCAAAAAACAAAGGCGGATACGATGGCTGTTTTGGCTGACGCGGGCGCCATTGGTGCTGAGGATATTCGAGTTGCCGTCGCTGCCGATCCACAATCGCCGTTTCATGGTTTGGAGGGTCCGCCTCCCGAACCGCCAGAAATGGAGGATGGGCCGTCAACTCGTGGCGGTGAAATAACAGCTGAGACGCAATCGCAGGAGCGGCAGGGGGTCTAAGTGCTGAAATCCCCGGATGGCAAGCGCAAACTCCTATCTCCTGTGCGGCCCAACATATCCGTGCAGATGGCCTATCAAAAACGGCTGGATGCGCTGATTGACGAAATGGCACGGTCGGTTCTGTGGTGGATCAAAGCGGCATACCGCGCGACGCCACCACTAGCGGTTGACGAAGCTACCCCGGCGGTCAAACTAAATCAGGAGATGAATAAACTCTCCCGGCGATGGCAGGATCACTTCGATTCTGTGGCGCGGGATGTCGCTAAGCAATTCGCGACGCGCGCTCTAGGACAAGCCGACGCCTCGTTTACTTCGTCTTTTCGCAAGGCTGGAATGACGGTTAAGTGGCATTTTACCCCTGCGATGCGCGATGCCTACACCGCCGTCGTGAACGAGAATGTGGCGCTGATCAAGTCGATTCCTGCGGAGTATCTGACCCAGATTCAGGGCCACGTTATGCGATCCGTCGCGGCAGGCCGGGATATGGGATATCTCGCCAAGGTGCTGAAAGAGCAGTTTGGAGTTACGAAACGCCGCGCGGCATTGATCGCGCGGGATCAGAATGAAAAGGCCACCGCTGTCGTGGTTAAAACCAGGCAGCAAGAGGCCGGAATAACGCAGGCGATTTGGCGGCATTCAGCCGCCGGCCGCCATCCGCGCCCAGGGCATGTAAAGGCCGGGCGGGATAATTTGGTTTATAATGTGGCAGAGGGCGCGTTCATTGACGGCGAGTGGATTTGGCCGGGTGAATTGATCAATTGCCGGTGTTTTTCAAGGTCAATTATTCCTGGAGTTAAATGATGCCCATTCACAGTTGTGAACTTCCCGGCGGCGGCTCCGGCTATAAATGGGGCAGCCAAGGCAAATGCTATCCGACCCGCGCGCAAGCCGAAAAGCAGGCGGAGGCGGCCTACTCGAACGGTTATACCGGTGATGCGCTGGCTTTCGATAAACTCTCGATCCGCTCCAAAGACGTTGACGGCCACTTGCATGTTGATCAAACCCCGATTTCTAAGGCGGTTATCAATGGCTATTACGGTCAAGAAATCCCAGGCTCTAAAGAGATGGGACTCAAGCCGCATCAGTTATACAAACTGCTCCGTGATCCCACCGAACTCAAAAAAGGTGCTGAAACTTTCGAGGGGAAGCCGCTTCAGCTTGTTCACAAAGGCCAATCGGCTACTGACCATGATCGCGCAGTGGTCGTGGGCGCGGTTCATAATCCGCGATTCGATGGACAATTTCTAAAAGCCGATCTCGCCATTTGGGACGCCGACGCAATCAAGCGGATCGAGAGCGGCGAGCAGCGCGAATTATCGTGCGGCTACCGATATACGCCGGACATGACGCCGGGAGAATTTGAAGGTCAAAAATATGACGGCGTGATGCGCAACATCGTAGGCAATCACGTCGCTCTTGTGGAAAAGGGCCGCGCCGGGCCTGATGTAATGGTAGGCGATTCTGAACCTTTAATGGAGAAGTCAGTTATGACTGTGAAAACCAAAGCAGCTTTTATACAGCTTGCGGCTGATTTCGATCAAAGAGCCGCTGGCCTCAACCCGTCACTGGCGATGGATTCGGTTCTGATTGCCACTTATAATGGCCTCGCAGCCGATGCTCGGGCTCGCGCTCGGGATGAGGATGACGACGAAGAGGCCGCGATGGATGAGCCGTTGAAGGTTCCTGGCCTCAAAATGACGCCAAAGGGTGAGGACGAGGCAGAAGAGACGGAAGAGAAAGAGGCCGAGAAACGTGCCCGTGATCGCAAGGCGCGCGACAAGAAAGCCGCCGATAAAAAGGCCGCCGACGCCAAGCGCGCCAGAGACCTCGGTGAAACCATTGAAAATAAAGAGACCGGCGAGGATGAGAACAAGCGCGATGAGAACGAGCGCAAAGAAGCAATGGACGCCGCTATCAATACCCGCGTTGCTGCTCTGATGGCCGCTGACCGTGCGAATCAAGTCGCGGTCCGGGCTGCTGAAGCCCATGTGCGTCCGGTCGTGGGCGAGTTAGCCATCGCGTGTGACTCAGCCGCTCAGGTTTACCAGACGGCGTGCAAACTGCGCGGCATCGATCACGGCGGTGTGACCGATCCGAAAGCACTCAAACTGGTATTCGACACCCTGACCCGCGCCGCACCCACTCGTGCGCCGGGCCTCGCGATGGATTCCAGCAGCGTTAAGGCGATTGCCGCCACCCGTCCCGGCCTCGCCCGGTTTTTGTAAGGATCAAACGCTATGTCATTTCCAAACCAACTTCAGACGTGGCCCGGCGTAGGTGTTGCCGGCGATCGTTGCTCGCTGAACACCAACAATTTCTCGCTGCTTGCGGGTCAAGGCGCCTTCGTGGCCGGCTCTGCCGGTGTCACCATCGGCAACATGGCGTGGGTAGATTACGGGACGGGGATCGTAACCTCATTCGGTAGCGGCCTGATTGGCGGGTTTATTTCCCGCGAACAACAGGGCCTCATTACTCAATATCTCGGTGAGACCAGCTTTCAGGTGGCACCCGGATACCAGGTCACGGTTCACAGCGCCGGCGACTTCTGGGTCAAAAATACCGGCACCACCGTCGCCACGCCAGGTCAAAAAGCCTATGCCAACTACGCGACTGGCGCGATTACTTTCGCCGCCACTGGCTCGCCACCGACTGGCGCTGTGGTTGTGGGCGGCATCGCCTCCAGCACCGCGACGTTCACGGCCGCCATTGCGATTCCGGCGACCCCGGCGAATGCACCCGGCACCATGACGGTAAGTGCGGTTTCTTCCGGCACCCTGTCGGCGGGTGGCACGGTCACCGGCCTTACCAGCGTGGCGGCCGGCACAACCATCGTGACGCAGCTTACCGGCACGGCCGGCGGCACTGGCACGTATGAGGTTTCGATTCCTCAGACCGTCGTATCCAGCACCGGCACAGCAACCAATGGCCTGCTCACGGTATCTGGCACCACCTCCGGCACTCTGTCGGTCGGTCAGGTGATGAGTGGTTCCGGTGTTACCGCCGGCACGGCAATCACTCAGATTGGCACCTATAACGGCACCACCGGCACGGTTTATGTGAATTACTCGCAGACTGTGAGCGGCGGCACCACGCTGACTGTTTACGGTGGTGTGGAAACACGATGGACCGCATACAGCTTCGGCCAAACCGGCGAGCTGGTCAAAATTTCAACCACGGCGCAGGGGTAATCAGTCATGGACATCATTCAATCCGACCCGGCACTGCGCCTTTATGCGGAAAAAGCTGGTATCCATTTTGCTTACGATATGGTCACCGACCTGTCGAAATTCGCGAACGATGCCCAGCCAACACTGATTACCACCCCAGGCGGCGCGATCCCCGCGCTGCTTTCCACCTACATCGACCCCGATGTGCTGGAGACGCGCGTTTCACCGATGAAGTTCGCCGAGATTATTGGCGAAAAGAAAATCGGCGATTGGACAATGGACACCGCCATGTTCCCAATCTCGGAAGGTGCCGGCGAAGTAACGTCCTACGGTGACACCAACCAGGACGGCACGACCTCGGCCAACTTCCAGTGGCCGCAGCGCCAAAATTACCGCTATCAGACAGTCATGTCTTATGGCGATTTGGAAGTGGAAAAGATCGGCCTCACCAAAATGAGCCTGATCGCCGAACTGCAAAAATCCCGCGCGCGCAACATGGCGAAGTTTGAAAACAAAGCCTACGCATACGGTGTGGCGGGCTTACAAAACTATGGATTGTTGAACGATCCTGCTCTCCCCGGCACCATTACCCCAGGCACCAAGGCCGCAGGCCACGGCAACGTGTGGGTGTATAACGGCCAGGTGACCGCGACTGCACTGGAAATCTACAACGACGTGCAATCGATGTATATCCAGGCCATCAGCCAATCGGCAGGCGTGATCGACGGGCTGATCGAGGTTGATGACGAAATGGTTCTCGCCATGCACCCCACCACTTCGGTCGCTATGACCGCACTGGTAGCCCTGACCGGGACGACTTCGGTTGAGGATATGCTCAAAAAGACATTCCCGAAACTGCGCATCGAAACGGCTGTTGAATACAGCACAGCTTCGGGTTATCTTGTGCAGATGATTTTCCCAATGGCCGCTGGTCAACAGACCTCGTATGCCGCCTTCAGCGAAAAGATGCGCGCTCATCGTATGGTGCCTCTGCTTTCGAGCATGCAGCAGAAGGTATCGGGCGGCGTTTGGGGCGCTGTCAATCGTCAACCCTGGGCCATCGTCGGCCTGCTTGGAGTTTAATACATGCCTGCGACAGTAACAGTCGGCAGCAAATTGCCGTGGCCGTTGATCATTCATTTGTTCGACAAAAACGGCGAAAAAAAGACTGTAACGCTTAATGGGGTTTCGCAAGAACCCGGTAAGATGCAGCCTTTGGCGCGCGGTGGCCGTGAGAATTCGGCGGTTTCATCCGGGTTTCGGCACTCGTTTATGCGGGGGGCTTCGGCTCTCACGCATAACGTGGATGCTGAATTTTGGGCGGAATGGTCCAAGCAATACAAAGAGGCCCCGTATCTGGCGAATGGGTTGGTCTATGCCCACAACCAGGCCGCAAGCGTGGAAGCGATGGCGGTTGACAAAACCGACTTGCGCACCGGGCTTGAGGGCTTGGATGGCGCGGCTCCAGCGCCGGGAATCAAGCCGCTCGAAAACCCGCCCGGTTCAATGTAACTGTGTCCTACACATGCTCGCCTGGAATTTATAGCGCGGCCGTAACGCCGATCATAACCTTCAATTTGGCAGTCTGGGCAGCGCAGTTTCCAGAATTCACCGGATTTGTGCCTGAGCCAACCGCACTGATGGATAGCGTTATCGCGTCCGCGTATATCGATCTCGGTTCTACCGGACCGATGGCGAATAACGTGCCTGTTATGACTCAGGTTTGGTATCTCGCCACCGCTCACATCGCGCAGTTGATGCAAGGATCGTCCTTGCAGCCCGCCGGCGCTACCGTTGGGCGGATCGCTTCGGCTTCCGAAGGGTCCGTATCGGTCACCTTGGATATGCCTGAACCAAACTCGGCGCTTGAGGGATGGTGGAATCAGACTAAATACGGCGCTATGGTTTATGCCATGACCGCGCAGTTCCGAGTGGGGTTTTATGTGCCGCCTTTATTGTGTGGCGGCGTATGGCCGAACGTGATCAACCCGCCAGTCACGGTCACCTATCCGTGGCAGAATTAAAAGGCGGCGCGAAACTAAAAGCCTACCTTTCCACTATGGCAAAGCAACTTGCCAAAAAGGATGAGGTGGATGTGGGTTTTCTGCCGGAAGCTACCTACCCCGATGACGTTCCCGTTGCCTACATCGCGGCCATTCAGGAATACGGCGGCACTTGGCAAATCCCAGCGCATCAGGTTGAGGTTTTCCGCCGGTTAAAGAAAAACGGCGAGTTCGCACGCGGCGGCCGGTTTGTCAAAAAGGCGCAGGCCAATATTGTAACCACCCATGATGTAGCGGATTACACAGTTACGATCCCGCCCAGGCCATTTTTTCGGACTATGATTGCGAAGAATTCGCCATCTTGGGGACCAGCGCTCGGGGCATTGCTGGTTGCGAGCAACTTCGATAGCGCGAAAGCCTTATCTCAAATTGGCGACGAGATGGCCGGGCAGTTACAAGATTCAATCCGAGATTTCACAGATCCGCCCAATGCGCCTTCTACCATCCGCAAAAAGGGCTTTAACAAGCCATTGATTGACACAGGCACTATGCTCCGCTCGGTTGACAAGGCGATACGATGAACCTCCACGGCCTAGTCACTGGTGCGATCTCGGCGGTTAATCCCCCGGTGAATGGTTCGGTGCAAATATCCACCGGCAACACTATCGGCGCGGACGGTTCAACTACGCCGCAGTTTGCCACTTACAGCAATGTGTGGATGCAGGTGCAGGCAGTGACGGGGCCGAACCTTCGGCAAGTCCAGGCGCTAAACCTACAGGGCGTGACGCGCGTGGTTTATATGAATGGGTTCATCGAGGGATTGGATCGGCCCGCTGGAAAAGGCGGGGATATTTTGAATTTTCTGGGCGCATCCTGGCTCGTGGTTGGTGTGATCGAGGAATGGGATACCGACGGATGGTGTAAGGTGGGCGTGACGAAACAGGGAGATTAGTGTGTCAGTAACGATCTCCTTAACCGAAGTCCAAATTTTCACCGCGCTGCGTTCTTTCCTGGCGTCAATTCTCCCCTCGGGCGTGACTATCATCCGGGGTCAACAAAATCAAACTACCCTGCCGCCCACTCCCTATGTGGTGATGACGCCGATAACGCGCACGCGGCTGGCAACCAACATCGACTCCATTACGCCGCCCGGCACACTGCCCACCACACAAGATTTTCTGACGCCGATTCGCCTCGATGTGCAGATTGACTGTTACTCAACACCCAATGCGGTTTCAGTGATAGCGGCGAGCGACCTGGCGCAGATCGTGCAGACCCTTTGGCGTGATGATTTCGGAGTTTCGTATTTCGCGGGGCTCGGGATTTCGGTAACACCGCTTTATACCGGCGAACCACGCGCTTACGATTTCGTAAATGATCAGGATCAATACGAATACCGTTGCGGGTTTGATATTTCGATGGAAATTGACCCGATTATCACCGCGCCGCAGCAATACGCAAACGTGCTAAACCCCGCGCTTTTCAGCGTGGTTGATCAAATTCCATAGGAGCGTAATCAATGCCCATTTCCGCAAACCTCTTAGCCCAAGCCATTCCGAGCGTTCTCGCTGCGGGCGGTTCTGGTCTCGTGATGAATGGGCTGTTTCTGACGGCCAACGCACAGGTTCCGACCGGCTATGTTTTGAGCTTTGCCAACTCTGCGGCTGTGTCAACGTATTTTGGAGGCGCATCGGCCGAAGCGGCTGTCGCGCCTTATTACTTTAATGGTTATGACGGATCGACAAACAAACCGGCAGCAATGCTTTTCGCTCAGATGCCGTATAACGGCGCTGTGGCTGCGTTTTTGCAGGGTGGGACGGGCATCACTACTCCTACTGCCATCGCCACGATAACCTCTGGTAACCTCACGGTGAAAATCGACAACGGCGTGTTCGTCGCTACCGCGATCAATTTCACCGGCACCACGACTTACTCAGGCGCTGCCACCATCTTGCAAACCGCGCTACAAGCCGCTGTGCCAACCACGGCCAGCGTCACGGGCTCGATCACCACGACCGTCCTCACCGTGACTGTGGTGGGCTCTGGCGCGCTTCAACCGGGCTATATCATCGCGGGATCTGGCGTCACGTCGAACACCAAGATTGTCGCTCAGTTGACCGGCACAACCGGGGGCGTAGGCACCTATACGGTTTCGATTTCACAAACCGCATCCAGCACCACGATTACCGCGACCCCGCAGCTACCGACTGTTTCGTATAACTCGACGCTGGGTTCGTTCCAGATTGCATCGGGATCGACCGGCGTTTACTCCACTATCGCATTCTCAACATCGGGCACCGGAAACGGTGATGTGATCGACAAATTTGCGTTGTCCGCCGCCGATGGGGCCATTCTCTCGCAGGGTGCGGCGCAGGCGACGGGATCGGGCATCGCTACCGCGATGAATGCGCTGGTTGCCATTCAACCGAACTTTGGCGGATTTCTCACGATCTTTGAGCCAACCACCGCCGATAAGGTGCTGTTTGGCGCATGGAACAATACTCAGAACGATCAATATGTTTACTCAATGTGGGATACGATTACCGCCGCCGCAATGACGGTGGTGCCTGACACCACCTCGGCGCTGGCCCAGATCAAAACCGCGAACTATTCCGGCACGCTGGGCGTGTATCAGGACATTAACACCGCTGCGTTCGCGCTTGGCTGCCAGGCTTCGATCAATTTCAATCAGGCCAATGGCCGAATCACGCTGTTCTCTCGCTCGCAGGCTGGCCTTGCGCCGGTTGTGACCAGCACCACGATTGCCCAGGCGCTCATTACCAATGGGTGCTTTTTCTATGGCATTTATTCAAACCCCGGCAATTC
>Ga0302281_10003220_pt1 | contig 11384 bp, 12 predicted proteins | sample III_Fen_E1_2_FD_198762 | JGI IMG/M metagenome (GOLD analysis project Ga0302281, IMG submission 198762) | Peat permafrost microbial communities from Stordalen Mire near Abisko, Sweden - III_Fen_E1_2 | ecosystem: Environmental > Terrestrial > Soil > Wetlands > Permafrost | place: Sweden: Abisko...
GATCTCAGACCCCCGCTTTCTGGAAGGCAAACTTCCGGTAGCTCCCAGCCCGATCCGACCTGCCGGTCATGTGAGCCTGGTGCGCCCGGTAACCGACTATGTGACGCCGCGCGCACTTGAAACATCCGAACTTCCGGGCATCGTTGAGGGCTTCCGCAGGGGAGCAGAGAATGCGAAATTGGCTGGCTTTGATGGTGTGGAGATTCACGGGGCGAATGGCTACTTGATCGATCAATTCTTAGAGGACGGATCGAATCATCGCACAGACGAACTTGGGGGATCGATTGAAAACCGCGCCAGGCTCATGCTCGAAGTGGCCGATGTGGTGATCTCGGTTTGGGGCGCCAAGCGTGTGGGTATGCACTTGGCGCCGCGCGGCGATTCGAACGACATGCATGATTCAAACCCGCCGGCAACCTTTGGCTACGTGGCGCGTGAGCTAGGCAGGCGCGAACTTGGTTTCCTATTCGCGCGCGAGTATTTTGGACCTGACCGATTGGGACCTCAACTCAAGAAGCAGTTCGGCGGCGTATATATCGCAAATGAAAAATACACCCACGCACAAGCGAATGAGGTTATCCAGGAAGGTGAGGCGGATGCAGTAGCCTTTGGCCGGCTCTTCATCGCCAACGCCGATTTGCCGGTACGGTTTACGAATCATGCGTCACTCAATGTGCCGGACCCAGGCACGTTTTTCACGGCTGGGCCGCACGGCTACACCGACTACCCGATGATGATTGCGTAGCGAAATAATCAATGCATTCATTGTCAAGTTAAATCTGATTTGTGCATTGAAGACGTCGGCGGACAAGAACATGGAGACCCAATGAATGAAACCATCCGCTTATTGCAGGCGCATCACAGCAGCCGCAGCTATAAGGCCGACCCTATCCCGGAGGAAATCCTAGGAGCCGTTATCGAGTCCGCACGCCGTGCTCCGACGTCGACCAACAGCCACGAGATATCGCTGGTGGTTGTGCGCAATCCGGAGAGCCGCGCACGCATAGCCGAAATTGCCGGTGGCCAGCCATGGATCGCGCAGGCACCGGTATTCATCGCGGTCATCGCAGATCTATACAAGACTGGCCTGGGCGTAAAGAATGCCGGCGGAAAGCAAGTTTTCCAACGCAGCCTTGAAGGGATACTGGCTGCGGTCAGCGATGTTGGAATCGCAATGGCGACGCTTATGACAGCGGCACGCGCATTAGGACTTGGCGTCGTCCCCATAGGGGGAATTCGCCGCGACCCGCAGGCAATGATCGATCTGCTTGAGTTGCCGGCGAACACTTTCCCCGTAGACGGAGTGGTTCTCGGCTATATTGCCGAGGAGTCTTCGCAAAAGCCTCGCATGCAGATCGAGAGCTTCCGACATGAGGAAAAGTATCATCCGGAAGTACTGAAGTCGGCGATTGACAAGTACGACCAAATACTCCAGGAGTATTGGCGGAAGATTGGGCGCGCCGACGGGCTGTCATGGTCGGCAAATATGGCACAGCACTATGGCACGTTTTCGCGATTGATCAAGTCTGTCGCGCAAAAACAAGGCTTCACGATCGAGGTGTAATTCGATGAACGAGCCCGGCCAAAACCACCCAGTGCAGCAGACTCAAGAGCACGATCCCGTTTGCGGGATGAAGGTCGATCCCTCGAAGGCGGCGGCAAGCCTTAACCATGAGGGCGTCATCGTCTACTTCTGCAGCCAGGGCTGCGCCGCCAAGTTCCGCGCCGCGCCGGAGAAGTACCTGCTGGTCAAACCGGACGCGACTCCCTTGAAGCCGTCAGCCAAGACAGAGCCGCAAGGGGAAAACACCTGCCCCAATGCATCCGGAGATCAAACAAGCAGGTCCGGGCCATTGTCCGAAATTCGGCATGGCATTGGAAAGATCGACCGCACCCGTAGCCGCAAAGCATACGGAATATACATGCCCGATGCATCCGCAGATTGTGCGCGATGCACCGGGCGCATGCTCGATATGCGGCATGGCGCTGGAACCTCGGGAAGTGATAGCCGAAGGCGACAATCTGTTCTTCGCATTTGTCTACAACGCAGTCGGAGTTCCCCTTGCGGCAGGCGTGCTGTTTCCTCACTTCGGACTGCTTCTGAACCCGTTGATCGCCGCGGCTGCCATGAGCTTCAGCTCCGTCTCAGTGATCGCTAATGCGCTTAGGCTGCGGACGACGAAATTATGAACCCCTGCTGAAAGGAGATCGTTGAGAAGCGAATGTGCGACAAGTGGAATTTCCGGCTTTGATCCTTAGTGGCCAGATATGGACATGGCGTTATGAAAAGGTTTCAGATGGAGATATTTGCGCGTGAGGAAATGTCATCAAGAAGTTTGACAACCGAGTTGCTGAATTGGTCCGCGCGAGTCAACCTCGACAATGTGACGCTTTCCGTGGAGAACAATGACCCCCGTCCAACTCGATGAAGTGATACAAGGTCCTCACGTGCGGGCCGCCGTTGTCGTCGCGCACCCGGACGACGAGACTCTCTGGTGCGGTGGCTACATACTCGCCCATCCGGAGTTTCACTGGCGCGTCGTGACCCTATGCAGAGCATCTGATCCGGACCGTGCCCCAAAGTTCCACCGGGTATTACAGCGATTCGGGGCAGAGGGTGAGATGGCGGATTTGGATGATGGGCCCGACCAAGTGCCGCTCCCAATCGAACAGGTTCAGGAAACCTTAGCCCAATTATTGGCTGAAACCGGGTACAGTCTAATTCTCACCCACGGCCCGAAAGGCGAGTACACACGACATCGCCGCCATGAGGAATGCTGCCGTGCAGTCGTCGAACTCTGGCAATCCGGCCGCATCTGCACAGAGCGGCTCTGGTTGTTTGCTTACGCAGACGGCAATCGAGCGTATTTGCCACGAGTTCGAAACGACGCGGATCGGCGGGATGCGCTGGCGGATAATCTCTGGCTTGAAAAACGCCGGTTGATTACGGACGTTTACGGGTATGGCATCGACAGTTGGGAAGCAAGGGCCGCTCCTCGTGAAGAAGGATTCTGGTGCTTCGACTCAGCACAGGCAGCGGCAAAGCGTACGACAATCAGGGAGCAACAACCGTGAAAGTGCTTGTATTGAGCGAATATCCGGCGCCGGCGGCAGGCTTGGCCCTGCAGGGTGAGCTTTTGTACAGAGGCCTGTCCGAGATGGGCGTGGATGTTCACCCGGTCCACTTGGAATCGGACTTGGAAAAGGAATGGTACTATCGCTGGTTTCAGCCGGATATCGTGGTAGGCGTTGGGTTCTGGGGCCATCTTCCGCATCTGGTCATGCACCCTCAGCGGTTTGGAATGAAGGCTGTGCCATGGCTCGTGGCGGATGGTTATGTCGCTGAACACCGTGAAGCACTGAACGCTCTACCGCTGATCCTGGTCACTTCCAACTGGGTGAAGGAGGTCTACATCAGGGATGGCATCAAGGGAGACAACATTGTGGTGCTTCCTGTGGGTTGCGGCACGGACCTCTACGCACCGCACAGCCGCGATGAGTTAAAGGTCAGGGCGATCCGCGAGGCTTTGGAAATTTCGGATGACCAGTTGATGATCTTGACCGCCGGCGGGGACGGCGCTTCCAAGGGCGCGCAGGAGGTCATGCAGGCTTTGGCGCTGATCGATAGCGAGGTCCCCGACTGGAGATATGTTTGTAAGGTTTGGCCGCAACCCCGTACTGAACAACAAAACGTGATCGACCTCAAGATGGCGGCGGATTTGGGCATAGGAGAGAAAGTCATTTTCTCGACAAATGTTGTGTCGCAAAACTTTATGCCCTACTTGTTGTCCGCCTGCGACATCTATGCCGCGCCTTCGCGGCTGGAGGGATTCGGCATGATTCAGGTTGAGGCGAACGCCTGCGAAAAGCCGGTGATCGCGATCGATGCCATGGCATTTCGCGACACGATGGTCCATGGCGAAACAGCATTTCTGGCGAAAGTGGCAGAGGAAAGAAAAATCACCGAAGCAATCTATGGCGAAGGCCACGACTACGAAAAAAGTCATCGCATCGTGTTTCCAAATCCGCGAACGGCTGAATACCGAGCCAGCGTGCCCGACATTGCCGAATATCTTCTTCTGCTCATGAAGGACAGTGCTCTGCGGCAACGCATGGGAGAAGCGGGTCGAAAACGCGTGGTCAAGTTATTCGACTATCGCCAGGTTGCCAGGCAATTCGTGGAGATCGTTTCCGACAGATTGGGTATTCAGTAGAGAGCAACGAGGCGCGCATGATCGCTCCCTCAACCCAGCACCCCAGCGAGGATTTTATGTCATTCGATGATCAGTCACGAATCGTAATCGAGCAGGCAAAAGAGGCGGCTCTACAAATCCTGCTGCATAACGCAAAGGGACCATTTCAAGGACTGCCTCGAACAGCTGGTTGGGGATACCCGGAACCGTACACTCGGGACCTGATGATTTCTGCTCTCGGCTTTCTGGCCACGGGCAACGAGCAACTTGCGGATGCTCTGGAGCGCACATTGGTGGCGCTTGCCAACAATCAGACATCGCACGGTCATATCCCTTCTCTCGCGCACGATCCAGACAACCGCGGCTCCAGCGATTCGACGCCGCTCTTTCTTTTCGGGCTGGCTCTCTTCAGAATATCGACGAATCAGCCGGAGTTTCTCCTTGAGGCAGCGGAGAAGGCCCTGTGCTGGATGCAGTATCAAAGTCCGGATGATCGAGTGATGGTGTGCCAGTTGCCCACCAGCGACTGGCGTGATGAACAGTACGTGATGGGGTATGGACTGTACGTGAATATGCTGGTCTATGCATATCTTCGCCTTTATGGTGACCATAAGTCCGCCGAGCAACTACGCGGATCGATGAGGCGTCTGGAAGTCAGTGGCGAGGAAAAGAAAAGCTATGAGCAAGAGGCTCTTGTGGAGCCAACCGCGCCCTACTTCGGACTCTATTCGTACAAGATCATGAGCAGCGACCGTTTTGACCTGCTTGGCAACAGTCTGGCAATCCTGACCGGCATTGCACCACCTCAATGGTCTGCAAATTTGCTGACTTGGATAGAGGCCGAATGTGAGGCCATGCGGGGACACGGGGAACTTGCCGTAGATTTGCCGCCGTGTTTGTTTCCGTACATTTTGCCCCATCATGTAGATTGGCTGCCCCGATACGAGCGCTATAACCGGCCGGGCGACTACCACAACGGGGGAGTGTGGCCGTTCATTTGTGGCTTTTATGTCGCTGCGTGCGTTGCGGCAGGTCAGATGGATCTGGCGGAGCGCAAATTGCTGGCGCTGACAGAACTGGTCAAACCATGGCACGAAAACGCGGCGGAGTGGGGCTTCAATGAGTGGATTCACGCGCAAACTGGTAAACCCAGCGGCCGGGATTGGCAAACCTGGTCGGCCGCAATGTACCTATACGCTGCTGAGTGTGTGCGGCAGCGGGGCACACCGTTTTTCGGCGACATACGCGGAGACAATCTGAGCTCAGCAATGTAGCCCTGGATACTACCAAACATACTGGCTGAAAGGCAGCGGGTTTAGTTGCAATTGAAGATCGATTCCGCTTTGCCAATCGAGCACCATTCTGGCGGACAAGTGGCTGCTTGAGTAGCAAAACTCAGCGTACGGAAGGTGTGCCAATTTCAAATTGTCTCAGCGGAGGGTTCACCCCATGGCGCTGTGCCCATTTTTTGTGCCCATCCTGGTTCAAAATTGTAAATAATCTGGAGTGTACAGGTAGCAGTGCTCGGGAACGAGGGAGCGTCTAAGGTGCACAAAGGATAGCAGCTTACAGCAACTGGCAGAAACGGGAGCGGGTGTGGTGCATTCGGCTTCTAAGAACTAATCAAGTTCAACACCACATTGGCCCGGCACGAGCCGAGCTGGGCGCTTTTAACCGAAGGGTCGCAAGTTCGAGTGCTACCTGAAGATCAAATAAAATCAACAACTTAGAGCAAGATTGAGCAGCCAAAAAATCCGCCAAATTCTCAAATTGTGCCCATTTTTGTGCCCACTCTGTTTCAAAATGGATGCCCTGTCCATAGCAATTCTGCTCAGCCGTTTGTCTCCCCAGTGAATTGACTCGACACCCCTCCGATCCTCGGTTGATCGCCGATTTGCGCGAGTTCTCTTTCCGCTCCAATCTCCATTCGCACTGGCCATTTGGTACTAGTGCCAAACGAGAGACAGGAGCCATTTATGGCGGTTTTTTCACGCGGCAAAGTCTGGTGGTACAAGTTCTACTTCGCCGGGCAGTTCATTCGGGAGTCGTCCAAATCAACCTCAAAGACGGTGGCCAAAAATGCCGAAATCCAGAGGCGACGCGAACTCGAGCAAGGCTTCAACAATGTCCAGAAAAAGCGGGAGAATCGTATCCGACAACTGCGAGATGTGGCCGATGAATATCTGGCGGATTACAGACTGCGTTTCCGGGGGGTCACTTTCGCCGAATATGCAATCGGCCACGTGGTTCGTCTCCTCGGCGACGCTTTGCTCGTTGACATCGATGAATCCGCTGTTCTCAAGTATCAAACCGATCGGCTGAAAGAGGCGGCCTCGCCGAAGTCGATCAATGAAGAGGTACGGTTTCTTTTGACCCTCATCGGCGAGGCTGGCGACGTGATCCGGGTCCGGCTACGTAAGAAGAAGAAGCTCAAGCTGCCCGCTCGCCGCAAGATCGGCAAAGCGTATGAGCCCGAAGAGACCCAGCAGATGCGGGAGTTGTCGCGGAACTCGCGTTCTCCCCAAATTCATCTAGCCCTCACGATGGCGCTCAACGCCGGAATGCGCGACGCCGAGATCAAGTCGCTCGCCTGGAGCCAGATTCATCTGGACAAGCACTTTATCGAAGTGGGAAAGAGCAAAACGGCTGCCGGAGATGGGCGGACGATTCCAATCAACTCCGTTCTCCAACAAGCCATTGACGAGCACATGGCATGGTATCGAAAGAAATTCAATGAGATTCGTCCGGAGTGGTTCGTTTTTCCTTTTGGCAGGCCACGCCCCTGGGATCCTACGCGGCACGTGACCACGATCAAAACCACGTGGCGGAACATCCGCACCAACGCGAAGGTGACCGGAAGATGGCACGATCATCGCCACACGCTGATCACCCAACTCGCTGAGGAGGGAGCCGGCGAGGAGACGATCCGCCAGATCGTCGGGCACGTCTCCAAAGAGGTCCTCCGGGACTATACGGGAAGAACACGGGGAAGAAATTCCTCATACGTGCTGCATCTGGCATTGGCTCCCTGGCCACGACGCTGGTCGGAAACAACTCGAACGCCGCGTTCTCCGAAGGGGATCTGCTGCGCGAAAGAGTCTCGGAGAACATAGGCGATGCGGGCGACTCCGAATTGATGAGCCTGAATCTGACCAGCCGCGTGGTGGTCTCGGTCCCGGCCGATACGAAGATCTACATTGTCTTCACAAAGCATGATGAAAGTCAGACTGTATTGCACAGAGTGGCAAGCCAATAGCTCCTGTCATCTTGCTGCGATGCGCCCGGCGTTTGAACCGGGGCATTCTTTTTTGCGCCCACAGAGTTGGGCAGCCGTGTCTCTCGTCGACACGAAACGGCTGCCGGGTGCCGTTTCAGATACTCCAAAGGTTCCAACTGAGGCCGAATTAATGACACCCATTGAGGTACATTTGACCGGTAGACGATCCGGTTGTGTCGTTGCGCGTCTGACTCATTGAAGCGCAAATTGCTCAATGCTCGTTTGACGAAAGATCGTTTCAGATACGTCATTGTGCGTTTTTTTGATGTGGTGCGGATTCGCGTGAACAAGTGAGTTGAATTCCAGGGAGAGCTGCCAAGATGATTTGCGCCGCGCTCGGAGTGAGTTCGATCCTCTCCCTCCGAGTTGTCCGGAGCCAGCGTCATCTCCTGATAATAGGCTTCAAATTGGACAAAATCAGCAATTATTGTGTAAGATAAGACTCGTTATGACTAGAGCTTCGCCATCGATACTGCCTAGGATCTCCCGTCTTCTTGAAGGCTACGGTAGCAATCTGAAGCTGGCGCGCTTGCGCCGCAAATACTCGGCGGAAGCGGTGGCGCTGCGCGCCGGTATTTCGCGCAAGACGCTGTCGAAAGTTGAGAGGGGAGATCCGTCTGTTGCACTCGGCATCTATGCTCGCGTGATGCAAGTGTTGCGATTGGAGAACGATCTGGGCAAACTGGCCGTTGATGACCTGCTCGGTCGCAAACTGCAAGATGCTGATCTGGCGCCCAGGCGCCGAGCGCCCAAACGCCGGTCAGAGCTGATTCCGTTGCATGAAGTTGGCTCCGATAGCCCAAAGGAGTCATTCTGATGGCTCGCTTTGAGACGGTGCAGGTTTACCTCGATATCGAACGGTTTGAGCAACCTGTCCCGATGGGCGTCCTTCATTGCCAGGGCGCCGGTGCTGGAGAGGTTTTTTCATTCGAGTACGACCGAGGATGGTTGGAACGACCAGAAGCTTTTGCATTTGATCCCGACCTTGTTCTGGCCACTGGCCACCAATACCCCGCGCCCGATCGAGCCAACTTTGGTATCTTTATGGATTCGTCTCCGGACCGGTGGGGCAGAGTATTGATGCAGCGCCGCGAGAACACACGCGCCCGAATAGAAAAGCGCAAGGCGCGGGCACTGACGCAATGGGATTTCCTGCTTGGCGTTCACGACCAGACCCGTTTGGGAGCGCTGCGCTTTCGCCCGCTGGCCGGTAGCGACTTCATCGATAGCGACACGCGGCTTGCTGCTCCCCCCATAACCTCTTTGCGCGAATTGCAAAGCGCAAGTCTCAAGTTCGAGCAGCACCTAAACGAGGAAGAGCACCCGGATTACGGACGGTGGCTTGCCCAGCTATATGCACCTGGAAGCTCTCTCGGCGGAGCCAGACCCAAAGCGTCAGTACGAGATGAGGCCGGTGCTCTATGCATAGCCAAGTTTCCGAGCCGGCAAGACGCCCGCGATGTTGGCGGTTGGGAACTCGTGGCACACCGGCTCGCCGTGAAGGCCGGTATTCGCGTTCCCGAAGCAAGGCAACTCCGGCTCGCGGACAGCCCATATTCAACCTTCCTTGTGAAACGCTTCGATCGCACTCTTGCGGGGAGGCGCCTCGCATTTGTTTCTGCGATGACCCTCACACAACGCGCCGATGGCGAAGCAGGCGCCAGCTATCTTGAACTGGTAGACCTACTCCAGTCGCGTGGGGCCAACACCGCAGCGGATTGCGAGCAACTGTTTCGCCGAGTGCTCTTCAACATCCTGATCCACAATACGGACGACCACCTGCGTAACCACGGCTTCTTTATGGATGAAAACGGTATCCGGCTGTCACCCGCCTATGACATGAATCCATCCGTCGAGCGGCGGGAATTGACGCTCGCAATCAATGAAGTCGAGACTGCATGTGAAGTTTCGATTGCGATGGAAGCATGTAAGGACTATGGGCTGCCCGTGCGGAGGGCTGGCGAGGTACTCAAGGAGGTCGGGTCCGCGGTTGCCGGATGGCGAGATGAAGCAAGCCGATTAGGCATTCCAGAGGCTGAGCAAAGCATGATGGCAGCGGCATTTCTGACTTGATCCGACTGAGTGGTTGCCTCGCATCATCTCAACCAGGCGAAAATCTCCGACATTCTCGGCGCCAGGATGCCTTCGCTCTCTGATTTATCCGGTTCCTTGTGATTCGATTCAATGAGTCTTGCGAGCGGCCAATTTCGTTTGGTCACTAACCGTTCCGGTTGTGTCGTTGCGCGTTTGACTCATAGAAATCTGAATTGGTCGGGGAGCATTTGGCAGATGATCGGTCCCGAGATGTCATTGTGCGACCGGTCAATCTCCGTTCCCCAAAAGTATGTCCCTGAGTTCCGTCGACGGGATTCTTCGCAAGGCAATCTCCGCCATACAGGTGAAGTGTCAAACGGTTGCAGGTTGTCATGCGGTTGTAAATAGGCCTTGGCCGAAGCCTGCCCGTTTCCGAACCGACAATCCCCCCTGACGCGTCGTCAGCTGCGCCCCCAAATCTTCGAACTCTGAAGCTTAGCAAAGGAAGCGCCACTTCTATGACCGGCTAAGGGTCGGATTCAAATTGACGGAATCTGTATTGTGCCTCAAGTTCTCTCACGACACGGATGCCACGAGCAGCCGCGTCCAGGAGAGACTCATGAAAACCGCATTGGCCTTCTGGAAAGGCTCAACTGTACTCGCAAGATTACGATCAACTCAACTGCGCCAACTCTTCACGAGATGCTGTTTGATGAGCGTAGCTATTCTCTGTCTTTCCGCCATTCAGCATGAGGCGCAAGCGCAGACTGTGATCTCGCAGTGCACCAACCCCGTTTGCACGCAGGGCAAAGCCTGCGCGTTATACCGGTGTGCTGACCCTCGGCCATGCCTGGACTGCACCCCCCCCCCTTCGGGTGGTACAGGATGTGAAGTCGGATATGCCCTTGGCAATGACGCGGACTTTGCAGGCGGGAACATCCCGAACGTGCTGATTGAATCCACGGATTACTGGACAATCGACGACTCCGGCGACGTTTGGTATGACGGCTCTTCGACAACAGGTCCGGTCCAAGTCACGGCAATCACTTTGCCTCCCAGTTGGGTTCAAACGAGCGGATCGTTTCTGCTCGAAGATCCAATCGCCGAATATGAGGGCTCGATCACGGTAGCAACCTACACATACGAAGGCCTTGAAACTCAGTATTACGCGTGGCCGCAAGTGTTTTACGACGACGGTGATCGGTCGTTTATCAACGTTATCGATCCAGATGGCAACATCGACTTCTACCAATACCCTTGGCTTTCCCTGGGAGCGTATGTTGTCACCGGCATCAATGCATCAAGCGGAGATTTGTTCGAAGGCGGCGGAACTGTCGAGCTTCTCATCGAGGCTGATGTGTCCGCCTAAGTCGTCCGTGGTCCATCTAGGTGGTATCCAAATTCTTATCAATGTGAAGCACCCTAACCCATCGACAAGGAGAAGAATATGCATGTGATGAAGCGGTTCACACTCACTTTGGCTGCGATGACCGGCTTGGGTATCGCACCGTTGACCGGTCAAACCCCGTCGGTTCAAACAGTTCCACTAAGCGCCGATATTGATGTAGTGAACGTGCGCACCCTTCCTGATGGCAACACGCTGCGCCAGGAAAGAAAGATGAAATTCTATCGGCGCGCGGACGGCAGCACGCGGGTCGAAGAACCAACCCGGGTAGTCATAGTCGACAACGGAGCTCACACCGTCACCGTGCTCGATACGGTCGGGAAAGTTGCCCAGGTGCAGAGCGCTTCACCGGCGGCGGCGATCGGGACGAAGCCAGGCGAGGCTCCATCTCAGCCACAGGCAGCCGGGAACGGCTTGGGAGGATCGAGTTCTTCTACGAAGACCGATCTTGGAGCTAAGGTGATTGCCGGCTACA
>Ga0302281_10003222_pt1 | contig 11380 bp, 10 predicted proteins | sample III_Fen_E1_2_FD_198762 | JGI IMG/M metagenome (GOLD analysis project Ga0302281, IMG submission 198762) | Peat permafrost microbial communities from Stordalen Mire near Abisko, Sweden - III_Fen_E1_2 | ecosystem: Environmental > Terrestrial > Soil > Wetlands > Permafrost | place: Sweden: Abisko...
TGCTTCCCGCAACCAATATCAGCACTCAAACCCAGCCTCCTCAAGGCGGTTATTATACGTCGCAGAAGAGCACCAAGAATGAAATCAACTCGATCGGCAGCAGCGCTGCCACCATTTCCCAAACGCTGGCGACCACCAACGCCTTCCTTGTGCAGGAGCCTGTGGCAACTTTCCCGCAGAACATACTCTCCGTTTTTATTGGCGACAATACGGACATCAGCGAGGGAGATTTTGGCGGAAGCGGAAACCCGCTGTCTTACATCGTGGAAAATACCACCCCCAACCCTTTCAGCGCCCCCCAGCGTGATGATTTTTACCAGGTGGTGCCCATTAATGAGTTGGATCCCATTACCGGCCAAAAGACCGGCGCCGGCTATTTTGTGGGCTATTTTCTCCTCTATCCCAATGGCACCGAAACGTTCACTCGCGCCTCGGCGATCACCGCTCCCTCCATCGGTTCTTTTGCCGCCAATCCAACCAATGGCTTCGCCCCGCTCCAGGTCGTCTTTACCAACAGCACCTCCGGCGCCATCACTAACTGGGTTTGGAATTTCGGCAATGGCACCATCATCACCAATTCCTCCGGCAACGCCGTCACCAATACGTATTCTGTCGGCGGCGATTATACGGTCACGCTCACGGTGAGTGGACCGGCGGGTTCCAGCACCAGTGCGCTGACCAACTACATTGTCACTTCACCCAAGCCAACCCTCGGCAATATCACCCTCGCGGGCAACAAATTCATTTTTGGCGGCGCCAACGGACCCGCCGGGACGGAATACCGTATTCTGGAGTCCACCAATCTGATCACTTGGTTCCCGGTTTTTACCAATGTCATCCAAGGTAATGGCGCCTACTCCTACACCAATTCCAACGCCCAGGCCTCCGCCTATTTCCGCCTCGTCTCCCCCTGAGGCATGAAGCAATGAAAATAATGCAAAGCGAAGTAAAGAGTTCCCCCATCCCCACCATCTTGATCGCGGAAAATGGCGCGGGAATCATCGAACTGATCCACGCCAATGGCATGACGGATTACGACCTCCTGGCGGCGGAGGACGGCGCCTCCGCCCTGTTAATGCTTCCGCGCGTCAGCCCCAGCCTGATCGTGCTCGATGTTGATCTGGCGAAAGTAAACTGGTTCGAGTTTTACAAATCGATCCGCAAAGACCACGCCCACGCCCGGACCCCCATCCTGATCCTCATTAATTCGACGGAGGACGTCATCGGCCTGTCAGACTTTTCACTCGGCAACACCGATTTTGTTATCAAGCCCTTCACGCCGCAGGAATTGCTGGTGCGCATGCGGCGGTTGCTCAATTTGCGGCAAAGCACCGATGACGATTCCGGCGTTTTGGAGTACGATGACTTGCAGCTGGATGTTCCCCGTCACGAAGTCCTGGTCAACGGGGATGAAATCAATCTGACGGTTACCGAATTCAAGTTGCTGGCCACGCTTGCCCAGCGCCGCGGCCGGGTGCAGTCGCGCGAACGCTTGCTGCAGGATGTTTGCGAATACCATGCCTCCGGACTGGAAACCCGCACCATCGACACCCACATGCGTCGCCTGCGCAACAAGCTCGGCCCCGCCAATTGGCACTTGGAAAGCGTGCGCGGCATCGGCTACCGCTTTCTCGAGAAACAGCCTGGTCGGACCTGGAAACGCAATTTGCCGTCCGCAGCCCCGCCTTCGGCGATTTCGCGCCGGCCCTTGCCGATCGCTCTCCAGGACAATTCAACAATCCGGTGAACACCAACCGCACCGCCAACACCCAAGGCGATGCCTTCCTTGGTCCACTTATAACCACCCACTCGGCGCCGTCAAGCGGACGGGATAACGCCACCGGATGGTTGGCCGCCGTTTGACCGGCTGGCTCAAAGACAAACAGCTGCGAATTGGCCGCCACCTCCGGCGGGAAGGTTTGGAAAACCATGAATTCGCCATTATTCATGCTTCATCCTCATGAAGGACTTCTGGTTGTTAACCTTGGGTCATTTGTGGTTTCATAAAGCGTGTTGTGAATGCGCAATGAGTAAAGCGAAAATGCGAAGACTTCGGTTTTAAATCTCGACTGCCGCACTCACGACATTGACAATCTCTACGTTGTGGACGCTTCCTTCTTTCCTTCCTGCGGCGCGGTCAATCCGTCGCTCACCATCATCGCCAAGGCGCTGCGCGTCGGTGACCATCTGCTCCAGCGTCTCAAATGAAAAATCAAAATGGCGCAACGCACTGAAATCCTGACCGTGTATGCCGCCGGCTTGATTCAAGGCGTGGCGCTGGTCACGTTTCCGGCGGCGAACGCCGTGTTCACAAGTTCCAGCGACTATGGATTATCGAGCACGGAATACGGCGGCATGTTTGTGCCGCAGGCCGTCATGGCCATTATTTCCTCGCTGCTGGGCGCGGGCTTGAGAAAACGCCTCGGCACCAAACGTATTTATACGCTGGGACTGGCCGCCAACCTGCTGGCCATGACCCTGCTCGTCGCAAGCCGGTTCGTCATGAAGGAACATTCTTTGGCTTATGCGATTTTGCTCGCCGCGACCGCCTGCATGGGAATTGGCTTTGGCTTCACCGTGCCGGCAGTCAATACGTTTGCTGCGGCATTCTTCCCCAAGCAAGTGGACCGGGCGGTGCTGGTGCTCAATGCGCTTTTGGGCTTGGGAACCGCGCTCGCACCGGTTTTTATCGCGCTGTTTGTCGGACTCGGAATCTGGTGGGGCCTGCCGTTGCTGGTTGGCGCGTTGATTCTCGGACTGCTGCTCTTCAGCGCCGGTCAGCCTTTGAAGGACGGCGCAAATTCTCAAGCCGCGAACCAGGGCAAAATTAAAATCCCCGCCCGGTTTTGGATTTTCGCCACCTTTGCGTTGCTCTACGGCGTGTGCGAAACCATGAACGGCAACTGGGCGGTGCCTTACCTGACAAAACATTTTGGCGCGAGTGCCTTCATGGCGTCGCTTGCCCTCGCCATTTTTTGGAGCATGGTGACCGTCGGCCGCCTCTTGTTCGCCGCCATTGGAGAATGGTTTCCCGAAAGAATGGTTTGCCGGGCCTTGCCGTTCGTCATCGCGGCCGCTTTCATCGCCACGGCCTGCGTTCCGAAAACCAGCTCGTTCTTCGGCCTCCTGTCTTTTGCGCTGGCGGGATTCGGTTGTTCGGCGCTGCTGCCGCTGACCATCAGTTTCGGCCAGAAAGAACTGGCGACGATCGCCGCTTCGGCGGCGGGCGGCCTGATCGCTTTCTATCAGATCGGTTATGGCATTGCCGCTTTCGGTGTTGGCCCGTTGCAAACATGGGCCGGACTGGACTTGAATACCATCTACGGCGGAACAGCGGCGGTCGCCCTCGCGATGGCAGTGGTCTCTTTCGTCGTCACCCGAAAATCTTCCGCGCTAGACTGAATTTTAATGATGGAAATGCTCCAAAGGCGGAACCCGCCATGCAAAGTGCATCGTTGGCCCGGCGACTGTGGTCCAAGGCACCGGTCAAGCGGCGATCGTTGCGCCATCCGCCGCTATTCTGTCCCAGGCGGCCGACGATGCGCCAGTTGCAACAGTTTCTCACCCGCGGCACGCAGTGTTTCCTCTTGTTTGGCAAAGTGAAAACGAATAAAACGATTTTCTGGTTGGCGAAAAAAACTTGACCCCGGCACGCCCGCCACGCCTATTTCGCGGACCAGCCAGGCGGCCGCCTCCGTATCCACCGCAAAACCGAGGGATGAAATATCCACCATGACATAATACGCACCCTGCGGAATGGTGAACGGCAGCCCGGTTTGGCGCAGATATCCCAGAAACAAATCGCGTTTCTGCGAATAAAGTTCGCGCAGCCCCGTGTAGTAACTCTCCGGCAATTCCAGCCCGGCCACCGCGGCCTCCTGCAACGGCGCGGCCGCGCCCACTGTCAGGAAGTCATGCACCTTGCGCGCTTGGGCGATGATTTCCGGGGCGGCATGGACATAGCCGAGCCGCCAACCGGTGATGGAATATGTTTTGGACAGCGAATTGCAAGTGATCACCCGTTCAAAAGCGCCAGGCAATGCCGCACAATAGACGTGTTCATGCGGGGCATGGACAATGTGTTCGTAGGGTTCGTCGGTAATCACAAAGGTGTCATGCTTTTCCGCAAGTCTCAGGATTTCCAGGAGTTCGGCGCGCGTGAATACCTTGCCGGTGGGATTGGACGGATTACAGACGATGATGGCCTTGGGGTTTTCCGCGAAGGCGCGCGCCAGATCAACCGCATCAAAGCTAAAATCTGGCGCGTGCAAAGGCACGTAGATCGGTTCCGCGCCGGAGAGAATCGCATCCGCCGCGTAATTTTCGTAGAACGGCGAGAAAACCACCACTTTATCGCCGGGGTTGCAAGCGGTCATCATCGCCACCATCATCGCCTCGGTGCTGCCGCAGGTCACCACCAGGTGCCGGTCGGGGTCAACCGCAAGTCCCGTGAAACGCGAAATTTTCCGGGCCAGCGCCTGGCGGAAACGCGGCGCGCCCCAGGTGATGGCATATTGATGGTGCGGTCCGCGGGTGGCGCATTCGAGCGCGGCGAGCAGCGCTTCCGGCGGCGCAAAATCCGGGAAACCTTGCGCCAGATTGATGGCGCCGTATTGATTGGCAAGCCGGGTCATGCCCCGGATCGTGGATTCGGAAAATTTCGCGAGTCGGGTGGCGGGCGCGGGCATATTGGACCTCAGCTTGGGTTCAGTCAGTAACTTAAACGAGGTAGTAAAGCGACTGTTTTTCACTCTCGATGACTTCGCTTGTGCCCGTTCGGCGGTTGGAATTCCTGCCGAGTAACTCATGGACATGCCGCACGGCCTTGAGCGTGGCGGAATAGATGCGGTCCTCCTCGTGGAAAATGCGGTCTGTCGGCAGCCATCCGCCAAAGCCCAGGTTTTTAAGACCTTGGGACAAATCAGCCCGGACACCCGCCAGCAGCACGGTCACGCCGCGGGCTTCAGATTCGCGCAGAAAACGTTCCAGGCGTTCGAGCAGGACCACATCCGGGTTGCGCGTGCGTTTGACCCGGAGTACGAGATAGTGGATGCCCTCCTTCCGGGTTCGCTGCGTGATTTCGTCAAAGTAGCGGTCCAGTTCGGGGGCGGCTCCGAAAAACATTTCGCCCTCGAAGTCATAGATGAGCAGTTCCGTGGCTGGCGGATCGTCCGCCAATCTTTCCCGCACCAAGCCTTCCGCAGTGACCGTCAATTCGGTGGCCCGCAGCCGCGCCGCGCGCGGAACGAAGAGCAGGATCGAAAGGGCGACGCCAATCAGAATCGAAAATTCGACCGAGATAAAAACCGCGGAGAACGCGGTCACCAAAACCAGCGCTGTATCAAAGCTCGACGCCCGCAGGGCATAGCGGAGCCGCTTCCAATCAATCAGCCTTGCCGCGATCAGGAAGAGCAGCCCCGCCAGGGTGGCCTTCGGAATGAAGCGCGCCAATGGAGCCGCCACCAAAATCGTAATGGCCACCGCCGCCGCGGTAAATATGCCGGAGGCGCGGGTGACGGCGCCCGCCTGATAATTGATGGCCGAGCGGGTCAGCGAGCCCGAACCGGGCAGACTCTGGAAAAACCCGCCGGTCAGATTGGCCAGTCCTTCGGCAAGAATCTGCTGGTTGTAATCCAGCTTCTGGCGGGTTTGATGGGCGATGGATTTGGCAATGGCCAGCGCTTCCAGCACGCCCAGAAAAGCGATGGCGAAGGCGCTGTTTGACAGCTTGGGAATCCAGGACCAATGGATGTCCGGGATGTGCGCCGCAGGCTGGCTGGCTGGCACGCTGCCCACCACCGAAAGCAGCGTGGTTCCGTGCGCGGAAGGCACCGACCAGCCAAAAAAAGCGGCGAACCCGGAAGCGATGACCAGGGCGGCCAGCATCTCGATTTGCGGCAGGTGAAATTTCCGCACCAACTTCCGCAACCCCAGGACGAGCACAATGGTCCCCGCGCCAATCCCCAAGGCAAGGAAGTTGACGGGGCCGCCGTGGGTCAGCGTGTTGCCCAGACGCAACAGGACCTGCTGGTGACCATTGCCCTTGTCATGCAGGCCCAAAAAATTGGCTGCCTGCCCGATCACGATGAGCACGCTGGCGCCCGCCATGAATCCAATCACCACCGATTCGGAAATATAACGGGTCAGGTCCCCCAACTTGAGGACGGCAATCAGGATTTGAATGATGCCGACCATGATCGCGAGCAAAAACATCGCTTGGAAAGCGTCGAGCCGCGCGTCGGGATCAAAAAAGGCGAGCGCACTAAAGACGACCAGCGAGATGGCATTGGACGGGCCGTTGATCAGGTGCGACGAAGACCCGAACAGGGATGCCACCGCCGTGACCACGATGGCCGAGTAGAGTCCGAAACGCGGATCAACCCCGGCAATCAGGGCATAAGCCATGGCTTGCGGCAGGGAGATGGCCGCCACGGTGAGCCCGGCCAGGATGTCCTTCCGGGCAATGGGCCAATTATATTGGATGCTCATGGTCGGGTGGCTCTGGGTTTATAAATCACGTCGAAGATGCCGTTCTCGGCGAAAAACCTGGCTTGGGCGTCTTCCCAATCCTTCGCGATGAGAGTGATCGGAAAAAGATCCAGTTTGGGGAACCGGTCGGCATGTTGGTTCAGTATCGAGAGGTTGAACGGGCGGAAGCCTTGTTGGGCGAGGATTTCCTGGGCCGCGTCCGTGAACAGGAATTCCAGATAGGCTTTGGCATACTCCTGGGTTTGGTGTCGGGTGACGTTGGCATCCACCCACGCCACACTCGGTTCGGCCCGGATGCTCACCGGCGGATAAATGATCTCCAGCTCGCCTTTCGCTTCCTCAACCTCCCGCAGCGCTTCATTTTCCCAAGTCAGATGGACATCCCCGAGTTTGTCGAAAGCAAAGGTCGTCGTCGAATCGGTCGCACTGGCGCCAAGAATGGATACGTGCTGGTAAAGCTGTTTGACATAGTCGCGGGCCTCGTCTTCGCTCTGGCCGCGCGCAAGGACGGATCCCCAGGCGGCCAGCAAACTCAATTTGCCGTTGCCGGATGTCTTCGGATCCGGCGTGATTACCTCCACCCCGGGTGAAATCAAGTCCGGCCAGTCCTTGATCGCCTTGGGATTGCCCTTGCGCACGACGAAGACAATGGTCGAAGTATAAGGCTGCGAATGGTTGGGCAGCCGCTCCGCCCAGCCTTCAGGAATCAGTCCGTGCTTGCGTAGCGCATCCACATCGGACGGCAGGGCGAGCGTCACCACATCGGCCTCCAGCCCGTTGATGACGGCCTGCGCCTGCCGCGATGAACCACCATTCGACAGTTTAAGCGTCAATGGGACGCCCTTTCGCTGCGCGTAATCCGCGGCAAACTGGCGATTGATCGCCTGATATAAGCCTGCCGTCGGCGCATAGGAGACGTTGAGCAGCTCAAGCGTTGGTTTGAAGTCGAGATTGTGCACCGCGACCAGCACCACAGCGATGGTGCTGGCGGCCAGTGCGAACGCGTTGCGCCATTTCGTATTCATGAAATAAAAGCGCGAAGACTGGATCAGTTCTTCGCGGCAAAATAACCATTCCACCATTGATTGCCCAGCACCAGCAGGGTGGCTGGCTGAAGCATTTCTTCCAGCGCCGGGAATACGAGTTCTTCCTCGCACCGGAAATGGTCGCGCGTTGCCATCAGCGCCAGTATGAGCAGGTAAGTTGCCTCCACCGGATCCGCGGCTCGGTGGACACGGGCATAATGGCGCTCCAGTTCGTCCTGAGGCCGCCGCAGTTGATTCGGTGCCCCGTACTCCGTGAGCACGTGATCCAATACGGAATAGGCCAGGTCCCATTCGCTTTCCCAATGGTGGTGCAACCAACCAAGCACCAGGTCGGCCAGCGATGTCACGTCCTCCACGGTTCGAACGCGGTGCAGGAGCCCTTCCATTTGATCGAATATCTGGCCAAGCACCGCATGCTCAAGCGCCAGGGCTTCCGTGATGGTCGCCGCGCTCGCCGGCGTGAGCGGGGAGGTTATCCGCTGCCGGGAATCAACGCCGAACTTCGATTTGCCGGGACCATGGGTCGCCGCCCCCGGACCGATGCCCGGTTTGATTTTGGCCGGTTTCCTCAAGCGCTTATGCGATCCCAGGTTTGGCGGCGGGCCGGTTTTCCCTGGCGGTCCTGTTCCATGGCGCCAAGGCCAGCAAGCTCGCCATGCCGCAAATGTCCGTCACGCCGGCGAAGACCAATCCCACCCCGACAAATCCGGCCAGCAGGAAAAAGGCCGGATGCACAAACCAACCCAGACCCGTGCCGGTCGCCACCAGCGTTCCCGCCACGATCCGAACCTGCCGTTCAATGGAAATGGTTTTTGCCCCCCGCTCCACCGGCAAACCGGCGTCAGCCCAGGCTTTCGTGCCGCCGGCGACAACTTGCACGTCGTCGAGCCCGGCATTTTTGAGTTTTTCCGCCGCTTTGGTGGCCCGAATGCCGGAGGCGCAAAGCAGGAATACCGGCCCGGAATTGGACCCGCGCGCCGCCTCCACCGCCGCCCGTTCCAATACATCCAGTGAAATCAGATGGGCGCCCACCGCATGAATCTCGCGATATTCTCCCGGCGTTCGCACATCCACCAGGATTCCCCGTCCACTGGAAATCACCGCCAATGCTTCGGCAGGAACAATCGTTGTTGTTTGATTTGACATACTTTATTAAGGGTTTGATGGTTAGAGTATCCAGCCCGCCGCCAGGCCGAACGTATCCTGGCTCATGCTCAGGTTCGCGGCTCCACTGAAGCTGCCATCGCCGTTCACCTCTTGCTTAAAGGCGTGGGCGTAAAAGGCAGTCACTTCCCAATGCTGGTTGAACCGCCAGGTTGCCCCGGCGGTCACATGATGCTGAACCACTCCTGGCGCAAGAATGTTGAAAGTTGTTTGGTCGCCGGGAATCGGCTGCGTGCTGTAGTTGTAGCCGAGGCGCAAGGTCAGTTGCTCCGTGGCATCGTAGGCAATGCCCGTCTTGATGGCGGTGACATCGCGCCACCCAAAGCCCGGGCCGTTATTCTGCCCCAGATTGGCCAGTTGCGACGGTGACGACAGTTTGTCCCCCACCGAGTTGATTTCGCTGTACAAAATTTCTTCGACGTCCAACGCAAAGGTGACCTGCTTGACGGGTTTGACCGCCAAACCCACCGCGAAGTTGGAGGGAATGTCGAAGGCGCCCTGCTCCGCGAAAAGATGATCGTAATCTTTGAACCGGGTGGTGAAAATCTCACTTTGATAGGTGACGCCCACGGTGAGCCAGTCGGTCAGTTTGCCGGTGTAGCCCAAGCGAACGCCACCGCCGTAGGAATTGTCGTAGTCGTGATAAGTAATTCCAAAATTTTCCAGACCGTACGCTTTGAAACGTTGATACGCGATGATCGGCGCAATGCCAATGGCGTGGTTTTCGGCCAACTTATAGGTAAGCGTGGGTGCGATGAAAAGCTGGCTGAGGTCCACCCCCGTATGCGTCGATCCAAAGGCGGGGATGTTCCTGTAATCCGTGTTCATTCCGCCATTACCATAGACGGCCAGCCCAAAGTCATAGTCCGTGGTGAGCGAATGTTTGAACCCGATTTCCGGCAGATAAAATTGTTCCTTCCCATTGCCATCATAGTTATTGGGTCCCAGCGAGGCGGAACGGTCGGGCTGAAAATAGGCCAGTCCGACATCCAGCCGATTGTCGAGAAAGGCCACCCCGGCAGGATTGGCGGCTGGGGCCAATGAATCTTGTGGGAAAGCCACCCCGGCACCACCAACGCCTTTGGCTTGGATGCCATACCCGTAGTCAAAGTAGCCGTCGGTGGCCAGGGCCCGACCAGCCGCCAACGCGGTAAGGCCGAAGACGGCGATCTTTGCCGGTTTCAAACGAATTGAGGTTTTCATGATTTCTTTTGGTTGCTTGGTTGATCGCGAAGAACGGAACATTAATTGCCGGATTCCAATCCGGGTCGCGGCCTTCACAGGTTCGGCGTCCCCCGCTGAAGCGTCCAAAAAGTCAGCAGAACCTTTTGCCAGGATGATCGCCAGTGCCGGCGAATCAGCGGGGAAAATGGATTGGTACTCCCGATGGACTGCCAAATCGGGTAACCGCCAGGTCTTTTGCCACCGATCAAACTGGCAAAGCAAAAGCAGGCGCTTTACGCCTGCCGAAACCGCGGAAAACTGGCGATAGTCTGCTCTTTTTGCTCCGGACATGGGATGTCAATTCTCATCATTTGAACCTCCAGTTGTCCGGTCAGCTCTTGGTTATCAGCAAGTCTCAAGCCTCAATTGCTGGATTAATATGCGACATTAAATGTCGTTTTTTAAAATATAAAGTTTTCCAAAATACATTGGATACAGGTTTTCACTGATTATTAATCAAATTCATCAGAAACTTTATAACGACATATTAGGTCGTGCTTATGCGTGTGTCAAATGCTTTTTGAATTTTTATCACCAAGTATGGACTTGTGCCTAACGAAGCGAATTGCTCGATTATTTCGTGGCACCATGCACCCATCCTGCCTCCCCATCAACTTCCGATTTCCGGCCGCCAACACCCATCCCCCTAAGCGGTTGGTGCCGTCCTAGTTCATTGACTGCCCGAACATTAATGTCGCATGAACGCCTGATTAAAACCGGGAACGGACACCGCGACGAGTCTTCTGACTGAACTTTAATGAAGGTTTTACGTCCTATTCATCAGGATGTGGTCTATTGCTTTGCAGCAAACAAACACTGCCATGCAAATATTGCTTGTGGAAGACGAAAAAAAGTGGCCGACATTATTGCGCGCGGCCTCAAGGCGGAGCCCTTTGCCGTGGATGTCTGCCACAGCGGCCAAAGCGGCTGGGAATCCGCCAACACTTACCATGACGACCTGATGACTTTGGATCTGATGCCACCAAGATTGACCACCATGGAGATTCTCCCAAAAGTCCGGCTTAATAATTCGCAAGATCCGATTTTGTTTCCCACCGCCCCACAAAGTTTTCAAGGCCTGACCAATATTGTGGATGTCTATGTCCGGCATTTGCGGGAAAAACTGGATGACACCCATCCCGTCAAACTGCTAAGCACCGTGCGCGGTGTCGGGTACAGCCTGAACGACGGGTCGCAGCCATGAACCTGCGCTCCAGTAGCTTCCGGTCGGCGGATCTGCCGCCCAGTTTCGCGTGTTTTTATCGTTTTGATACCTCTCGCTCCGCCACCGCCAACAGCGCCGGGTTGGGACTTGTCATCATTAAATCCATTTACCCTGCGCAGGGTCCTGAAGTGAAAGTCCGCAGCCAGGCCGGTGGCGGAAGTGCCTTTCACGTGCGGCTGCCCGTAGTCAAGACTGAACCCATTGCCAATCATTCATGAGATTAAAAATTGCG
>Ga0302281_10003226_pt1 | contig 11370 bp, 9 predicted proteins | sample III_Fen_E1_2_FD_198762 | JGI IMG/M metagenome (GOLD analysis project Ga0302281, IMG submission 198762) | Peat permafrost microbial communities from Stordalen Mire near Abisko, Sweden - III_Fen_E1_2 | ecosystem: Environmental > Terrestrial > Soil > Wetlands > Permafrost | place: Sweden: Abisko...
CGGCAACAAGTATCTCTACCACTCCTTCGTCGAGTCGCCCGACATGAAAAATATTTACGACGGTGTGGTCGAGTTGGATGGGAGCGGCGAGGCCGTGATCGCTCTGCCCGACTGGTTTCAGTCATTAAATGAAGATTTCCGTTACCAACTCACGACCATTGGCGGCTATGCTCCCGTCTATATCGCGGAGGAAGTTGCGAATAACCAGTTCAAGATTGCTGGGGGCAGACCCGGAATCAAAGTTTCCTGGCAGGTGACCGGCATTCGCCATGATGCTTTCGCCAACGCGAACCGGATTCCGGTTGAGGTCGAAAAGGCTCCTGCAGATCGCGGGCGCTACCTGTATCCCGAAGTGATCGGGCAGCCCGCAAGCGCGCGAATTGGCTATGAAGCGATCTCACAGCAGAGCGAACAGATTGTGCACCAGGAGCGGCCGAGCCTGCTACGCGGTAACGCCTCGCCGGCGCGGACGATCACTCTTCCTGCTCCGCCGAAACGGGTTCTACCCAAGGCAGCTCCATTGCGGCACGTAGCTCAGTTGTCCCATCCGGCAGCGCAAGCCAGCAAACCGGAGGTCAACCAGAAGTAGTCGCGGTCACCCTCAACCTGCGCTGGTCGCGGCAAAGTGATCACGAAGGTATGCTGCCCCGGGCCGATCTTCCCATCAACGTAGAACGTCAGCATAGAAACGTCAGAAGGAGAATTCCAATGAAGCAAACGATGAAACATCTCATCCTGGGATTGGCCTTGTTCCTGGCAAACTTCGCAAGCCAGGGAATGGCTCAGTCGACCGCTCAACAAGTGAAAGGCATCAACGCGCAAGGCGCAAAGTGGCAGGCATTGACCGATCGGGGGCAGGTGTCCGTGGCCACAAATGCAACCACTGAATACGTGGCGTGGAAGGTTAATGGCAGCGAAAACATCGAATACTCCACGTCGACCGACGGTGTCACTTGGACAACTCCGCTGGTTGTGAAAGGCACCTACCAGCGCCGGGCGTGGAAAGCGCAGACCCAGGGCGTTCCGGCGATCACGGTCGATAACAACACCGGCTATGTATGGCTGGCCTGGACGGATCCCACCACGAGTGATCTCTTTTACTCCACCTACAACGGCGTTACGTGGACGTATCAACAGGCGGTGAGTGGCCAGGGCTGGACGGCCCAGAACTTTGTATCCGGCGCGTCGCCGGCATTGGGAGGCGGCACCGGCATCACCATAACCTGGATTGGATACACGAGCCCCGACCTCTATATCTATTACTCAAACTGGACCGGCTCAGGGTGGTCGGTCCCGCAAATTTTAGGCAATTCGAGCTGGACTGCGAATCCCGCCCCGTCAGGATTTTCCACGCCGGACTTGACCGTAAGCCTTACCGGCGGCTCTGCCATGTATTGGGTGGACTATTTTGGCAACATCTACGGCTCCGCTTTTATTTTCGGCGGGTGGGCCCCTGACACGGTAATCAGCTGCGACAGCTGGACCGCGGAAACCTGGGATGACAATCCTCCGGCTGCCGCAAACTTCACCCTCAATGGTGGAGGAAACGCCATGCTGTTCTGGGTTAGCGCCGCCGGGGATGGCTACCAACTGGCGTACACGTACGAAACTTTTGATCAAAATGGATGTCCGTGGGCCGATCCAGGAACCGTCACTATCGCTCCTGGATCTACTAACGCCAATGGTTACGTCGGGCCGGCTGTCTCTGTGGGATCGCACCTGTCGATTCTCGCGTGGCCCCAACTGGTGGGAAATAGCCAAACCAAAAGCACCGTCTGGTACCTGAACCCGCTGACTCTTCCGGGGCTGAACTAGGCAGCAGTCGCGGACTTCACATCAGAGACTTGAAATAGAAGACTTCGAAATGAGGAGCATGACCATGACCAACTTCATCCATTATTCGTCCGCACCCAGAGTTCTTCGGGCCAACACAACGTTGACGCCGATTGTCATCGTCCTGGCGGCGCTGGCCACAGTAGCCACTCCCCTTGCGTCCGCGCAGACGTTCATGTTCAACCGCGCCGATTTCGTGACGGGTACAGGGCCGGCAGTGGTGGCCGTGGGCGACTTCAGGGGCAACGGCCTCATCGACGTGGTCACGGGCAATAACGACACGGCGAACACTGTCTCAGTCTTGCTCGGAAAAGGAGATGGAACCTTCGCTACTCACGTCGATTATGCGGTGGGTTCAGCGCCGAGCGGTATCTCCGTCGGAGATTTTAACGGCGATGGCAAACTCGACATTGTCGTCGTCTACGGCTTTAACACTGCCAGAATCGGCGTGCTCTTAGGAAACGGCGACGGAACCTTCCAGGAGCCATTCAAGTCGATCGTCGCGGGCGTGCAGGGCGGCAGCATTGCGGTCGGTGATTTCAACGGCGATGGCAAACTCGACGTCGCCGTCTCCGACTACGATTCGCAGACGCTGGGCGTTGACGTCATGCTCGGAAACGGCGATGGAACTTTCCAGGCTCCGGTCACTTACGCAACTGCGGCCGACCCATTGATGGTCATCGTCGCCGACTTCAATGGCGACGGCAAACTGGACCTGGCCACGGCCAACGCGAGTAGCGAGACGATTTCTGTGCTGCTCGGCAACGGTAACGGGACATTTCAGACCCACGTGGATTATTCCACCGCGATCGCCGAAAGTTGTATCAGCCTCGCTGCAGGCGCGCTTCGCGACGATAAGAGGTTGGACATTGTTGCGGGATGCCAAGCAGACGGCAAGGTTGTGGTGCTGCTCTCGAACGGCGATGGCACCTTCAAGCCCGCAAAAGCTTATCCCGTTCCCGCCGGCGTGGACGACATAGCGCTCGGCGACTTCAATGGCGACGGCAAACTCGACGTAGCAGTCACAAATTCGGGAACCTATGACATGGTCTCCGTTTTGCCCGGCAGTGGCTCGGGAACACTGAAAGCCGCAGTCGTGTTCGGCACCAACTACGGTCCGAGTGGCATAGCCACTGCCGACTTCAACGGCGACGGCAAGCTTGACTTGGTTACTGCAGACAACGGCGGCCCCTTCGGAGTCACGATCGCCACGGTCTCGGTTCTGCTGAGCAACGGCAAAGATATGTTCGCAGCGCGCACCGATTACGCCGTGGGCAGTGAAAGCGTTACCGGAGCCTATAGCGGAATCGCGGCGGCGGATCTCACCGGAAACGGCAAGCCAGACCTGATTGTTCCGATCACCTACGCCGACACTCCGTATCAGTTGTCCATCCTGAAGAACAAAGGCAACGGGACATTCGATGCAGCTGTAAACTACGCGCTGCCGATCGGCCCGGACGCCGTAGTGGCAGGCGACTTCAACAACGATCACAAAGCAGACATTGCTGTGATGAATTTCGGAGGCAACGGCAGCATCTCCGTGTTGCTCAACTCGGGTACAGGAACCTTCCCCAGTTACACGACATACCCCATCAGCGGCTACGGCTATGGCATCGCGGTCGGTGACTTCAACAAGGATGGCAATCTCGACATCGTCGCCACTGATCTCACAGAAAATACCGTATCAGTCCTGCTCGGCAATGGGACCGGTGCTTTTCCAACCTTTGCCACGTATGCGACGGGAAGCTTCCCGCAAGGCGTCACCGTCGGCGATTTCAACGGCGACGGATGGCCCGATATTGCAGTTGCCAATCAGAGAGGCGGCACAGTCTCGATTCTGATCAACAAAGCCGACGGCTCGGGCACGTTCCTTCCGAAGGTGGACTACGCTGCCGCGGGAGGAGGGGGACCATGGGCGCTCGCGGCTGGTAGTTTCCGCGGTAACGGCATCATGGACCTGGCGGTGGCGACGCAGAGCGCCTTTGGCGGAATCGAGGTTCTCTTGGGAAACGGCGACGGGACGTTTAAGGCAGCCGTGCCATACGACACGTTGAACAACGCCAACGGGGTAGTCGTCGGCGACTTTAACAATGACGGCAATCTCGATCTCGCGGTCACCATCGCTAATGCAGGGAGCACATTCGGGTTCGTCACCATTTTTCCCGGCAACGGTGACGGAACCTTCGGCGGCGGATCGACACTCACATCCGGCGCATTGCCGTCTGGAATCGTAGCTGCCGATTTCAACGGAGATGGTGGATTAGACCTAGCGACGGCTAATGGGACGACCGCAGGCGACACCGGTTCCGCAACCGTGCTCTTGAACGAACCAGTCATCGGGATAACTCCCAGCAGCCTGATTTTCGCGGCGCAAAAAGTGGGAACCACAAGTGCCACGCAAATAATCACTGTGGACAATCCTGGTGCGACACCGCTGAAGATCACCAGCATTACCATCGCTGGAGACTTCGCCGAAACCAATAATTGCCCGGCCAAACTCACGGTGGGCAAGAACTGCACGATCACCGTGACCTTTACACCCACGCAGGCAGGGACCCGGACCGGGACCTTATCGATCAAAGACTCCGCCCTCAGCAGCGTGCAAAAAATCACGCTGACGGGCAGCGGGACGTAGCCGGCCTCAACGGGAGCAGCCGCGGGCAGTCCATAAGGCCCGCACTACAGCCAGGACAGCGGGGAACCCGTGGCTGCTCAACAGAAGGGAGCGCATCAGCATCATGCAATCTCCGACACGGCACACCTCCGCTCTTTAGTTTTGAAGCTCTCATGGGAACGGGATTCACCAATTTCGAAAGGCATTGCAAAAAAATCGGCAGCTGCGCTATCAGCACGCTTCCGAGATCCGCACTGATCTGCAACAGTTGAAAGTCATCACCAAATCAGCCCCGACAACGCCCCTCCAAGCGGCGGGTTCCCGAAGCAGTGCATGGAGGGTTGCAGTTCCCGCTGCCGTCATAATGCTGGCTCTGCTTGGAGCCATCACCTTTCGTCTGGCGCACAAAACCGCCCCAGCGACGAAGCTCAACGAAAAGGACATTATTGTGCTCGCCGATTTCGCAAACAGCTCCAAAGTTTGACCATCACGTAACTGCCAGTGACTGATGCGCAGTTGCCTGGGATCCGCGCCTCCGTGCTCCCTACTCAGCCGATTGGCGACGACGAAAAGGTCGGTGAGTCCAAGGACTGCAGCGCACGCGGATAAAGCAATATGCCAATCTCCGTTAATCCGTCGGTTGTGGTGATGTCGGTTTTGGCCCGCACTTTGTCGTTTACGCCCATTTACACGCAGCCACTTTAGGGTTCAAAATGCTGAAGCGGAATTGTAACCACAACTCTCGTGTGACGAGACGATCTGTGATTCTAGGCCTTTTACTCAAGCACGGACAATGCTGATGCTCGAAATGCTTGCCGACCAGCGAAGTCCACAATTCTGGCTGACTTAAACACACAAGGAGAATTCCTATGCCTACGATTACAACGAAAGATGGAACGGAGATCTATTACAAGGACTGGGGCAAGGGTCAGCCCATCGTATTCAGCCACGGCTGGCCATTGTCCGCCGATGATTGGGACACACAGATGCTGTTCTTCGGTCAACGCGGCTACCGTGTGATTGCTCACGACCGGCGGGGACACGGACGCTCCAGCCAAGGCTGGGACGGCCATGACATGGATCACTATGCCGACGACCTCGCGGCGCTGATCGCACATCTCGATCTCAAGGATGTGATTCATGTCGGTCACTCGACTGGCGGGGGCGAAGTGGTGCACTACCTTGCTCGCCACGGCGAAGGCCGGGTGGCAAAAGCGGCCATCATTAGCGCAGTGCCTCCCCTGATGCTGAAAACCGCGGCCAATCCGACCGGTCAGCCCAAGGCGGTGTTTGACGGATTGCAGGCGCAACTCGCGGCCAACCGAGCCCAGTTCTACTACGATGTGGCGGCTGGACCGTTCTATGGTTACAACCGGCCCGGTGCGAAACCTGCTCAGGGAATTATCTGGAATTGGTGGCGGCAAGGCATGATGGGAGGTACCAAAGCCCACTATGACGGCATTGTCGCCTTCTCCCAGACGGACTTCACCGAAGACCTAAAGAAGATCACTGTGCCAGTCCTGGTCATGCATAGTGAGGACGATCAAATCGTGCCTTATGTCGCGGCTGGACCGCTGTCGGCAAAGTTGCTGAGGAATGGCACCTTGATAACCTACAAGAACTTTCCTCACGGTATGCCCACGACTGAGGCCGACACGATTAACGCCGACCTGCTAGCTTTCCTCAAGAAAAGTAAGCAAGAGGCCGCATAGGGTTAATCCGGTCTTCACCCTGATGTGAAGGCCGCACGTTCTGACCGACCTATAAAGCAGGCTGTCTCGACTCGGATCCATTCGGGGAGATCGTAATTGGTCTCCCCTGGTTGCCTTTCTGTTCGCTTCTCGGCTTCCACACATTTCAAGCCTTTGTGAAAAAGCCCCCACACGCAACAACGGCTTGCGAAACGCCCCGGCACTCGAGTGACCTCGACGGTCAGGTCCGCCCTTGCAAGGGGAGGAGGATTAAACGTCGTATAATCTCTCGCGCTGGGCCTTCTAGTACTGGACCTGTTTCGATTCTTTAATGATTGCATCCGCCGCGTTACCGGCCACAACCCAACTTGCCGAACCGGCCACGACGGCTTCATCTTCAAACCACAGGAATCCGAAATCGTCGATACACTCTGGAAAATCCGGCTTGATGATGATGTAACCCGGAATCACTGCACCCGGGATGTACGCATTGTCGGCGCGATTGTTGCTGTATGTCTTCGTCTTCGAGACCGTACCTACTCCAGCCACATACGAAGTGCTAGACACCGGGTGTGTGCCCAGAATGTAGTTGACTGCGCGCAGTGTATATTCGGAGCTCACGAGATCCGGGAACGCTTTGTGCAGAAAATACATTCGGATTGCCATGTCCACCACGGCGCCCGAGCCGCCCCAGGTGCCGAGGCTCGGGGGCACGCCGAAAGGGGTGGCGTCCAACTTCTTGTCCAATCCCGCCATGTATGTCTTCACCGCTTCGCGGAATTCATCTTTCGCGCTCGCATCCAGATAAGGCAATGCCCGGACTGCTTTCCAACCTTGGAGGTCCATCTGCTCCGGGGTGATCATCTGAGGGAACAACTCTTTCAGGCGGGACTTGTATGGCTCGGCACCATTGGTGGCGATGGCCAATTCCAGTGCCGCAGCCCACTCGAGTCCGACGTTAAATCCCCCACGGCTAAAGCTCGTCGACGCAGCTGTTTGTGTACTAGTCGTGCCAGAGCTTGTCGGAGCGCCTGAGCCGCCTTGAGCGCCCGAGACCACACCCTGAGACGCAGCCAGCACACCACCGGCTGGAGCCGCTTCGCCTGACCCGCCGCCCGCCGCCGGATTCTTTGTTGGGTGAGCTTTCTCATCGTTCCATGCTTTGACCGCAGTGTCGAGGCAGTCTTTGGCTAGTGCGTTGTCCCAACCTTTCAGCGTATCCGCGGCCGCGGCCAGCGCTGCAACAGCATTCCACTGGAAATACGGATTGTTCGTAGTGAAAATCCAGCGATCGTCCGGCTTGCCAGAGTAATCGCCCTTCGTCTCGTTCGGGCCGAGCTTCGGGTCGTAAATGCGGCCGTCAGTTTTCGACGCTCCGTCGCCCACTTGTGTGTACTGGCGCAGATCTGGCTCGTGAGTGCCCCGAATAGCATGGCCGATGTTGTGGAATTGCGCCAGGATGAGTAGTGCGCCGTGCTTCACCTGTTGCACCGTGTCCGGAATGCCATCGGGGCGGTGCATCTCAACCTCACGCGCCGCTTCATTTACCGTAAGCTCGTCGTACTTGAGATTGAATTCGCGATACGCCAGTGCGAGGCTCTGAATCACACTCAGCTGCGCAGGTTCCTCGAGGTCGAAGTCGCCGGCATCGTACCAGCCGCCCACATTCATCCCGGGGATGTGGTCGCCGCCTTTGTACTTTCCGTCCGTTTCCGTGGCCTGATTCCAGCCGTCGAATTGCTCTCCAACGACAGGCGCCATGCGGCCATCATCCAGGTGCGAAGCGCCGTGCCACACGCGGTAGCCTTCGCGAACAGAAACGTGATCCATCTGCTCGGCAATGTGATGATCGAGGCTGTCCTGCCAGATGTTCGCGTAAACGTCCTGCGCAATGGGAAAGGGCGCAGTACGCTGGTCTGCGTACTCGATCACATAAAGGCCAGGGTCCTCGACCGGCGTGAAATCGAATTTCGAATAGACGTAGCGCAGCCACGGTGTTGCAGGCGTGATCGGGCCCTCGAACATCTGCTTGTAAGATCCGTCTTCAATCAGGCGCAGCACTCTGGCCGTCTTCGGGGCGTTGTACTTCGGGTCGAGTTCGAGCACCGCCACTTTAGAGAAGCCCGGCGCATAACCAACCTGGCTGTGCGCGATCACCGGCGGCCGGGTCCAGTTCGGAATCACGTCGGGCATGATGTGCCACACAATGGCGCCCGTGGTCTTGCCGGAAGGGATCAGCGAACGCAACACAAACCAGCCATTTTGCGCGCGGTCGCGTCCATCGAACAGCATGAGGTTTGCCGTATCCGAAACAACTTTCACGCGGGCCAGCGCGTCGTCGATGCCGAGGTCGATGCTCTTGCCCTCCGCGAACGGCAACGGCTGATTGTAACCCTTGGCTTTGTCCCAGTCCTCCAGGTAGTACGCCTTTTTCGGTTCATTGGGCAGCGGCAAAATTTCCGTCATCGGGTCGTTCGGCGTACGCGGGAAGATGCCGGCTTTGGTTCCGTCGACCAGGTAAGCCTTGCCCATGTAAATCGAGGGCAGAAACTCCAGGTTGAAACCTGCCCGCCCTGCCAGTTTCTGCGGCAGCGGCTTGTCGAGATTGATGCTGACCTCCACACCTCCTGGCTCGGCCGACACTTCCAGCGTGTAATTGAAGTCAAAGGTCGGGAAAGCGAGCTCGGCCGTGAGCCGGCTGTTCGCACTATCCGCATAGCGGCCTTTGAGGGTTGCCACCAGGTCCCACTGCTCCGGCGTTGGCATCAGGCGCACGTCGCCGTTGGTGGCGATGCGCTGGCCGTGGAGAATCATCTCCATGGCCGTGTTCTTCTGGTCGACAAAAACGGGATGATAAGTGCTGTCGTAGAGAAAAACGCTGAAACCTCGAGTATCAAGATAATTCTTGTCGGTCACCTTCATGGCAAAATCCGTACCGAACAGGCCTGGCGCCGAGATCAGAGCCAAGAGAAGAAGACAAACATTGATTCGCGTGAACATAGATTGGGATTGATACTGCTCCTTTGCCCCAACATGATATGACATGCAAACGGCCCGAGCGCCGGTTGTTCTCCACGCGCCGCGGATTTCGTGGCGAGTAGCCAAACGATGAGCGGCGCATGTCCGCGAACAAAATAGTTTGCCAACAACACAGGCTTTGGAACAACCGCCCCGCAAGATTCTCTGCTGGCGCTTCACCCGCGCTCTTTACGACCTGACTTTTCGTGAGAAACGATCGGGAATGCTACGACGGTACGACGGAATAGCGAGGTGAAACCTCTTGCTGCCAGCTAGTCACAAAGCCGCTCTGAGCCGATCCACAGTTGCGCCAGATCTCTGAGATTGTGTTTGTATGTACGCGTTACGAAATATTCCTTCCCACCTTTTACACGAAGCCTGTACTCCCCCGTCGGTAAAGGTTGGATCTTCTCCACGGCCGAAATATTCACAACGACCGAACGGTGGATGCGAATAAACCCGTAGGGTTTCAGTTTCTCCGCCATGGAGGAGAGGGACTCGTGCACTAAATAGGAATTAGGTCGGTGTTCCAGGGAAACGTAATTACCTTCGGCTTGCACTGCCAGGATATCGGCCAAATCCAACAGTACGATGCTACCCTTCGCCTTAAACGCAATTCGTGGCGCATGTCGCTTTGCGACAACCTCCAACTGCCGCAACACTCGCATCAGGTTTGAAGCGTTAGCTCTGATTATCGGAAGTAACGAGGTATCTATAGTTTCGCAGAACTCGTCCGATGTCGATTCAAGAGCGTAACCTCTTCTACTCTTGGTGGAGCAAATAGTAGCCGGGACGACCGTGTTAGCGTGATCAGCTTGTTGAACAAATAGCTCACGTGCGATGGCCTTCTCGTCCTGAATTTCGCGGGCGTTCATGATTAAAACCCCATTCTTCGTTTCGACTTCCCGCTACCCGATGTGATCATGACGAGAGCAGCGCTTCCAGACGCGAAGGCCCGCAGGTTACTTCCGCCCCTTACTCACGGCTGATGGAAAGCTGGATTGCTCGCCGAAATAACACTCAATGGACTGCAACTTTCCGTCCTTCATTCGTATGTACTCCACATTTCGGAACGTTTTGCCGTCCTTGTTGTGGCAAAGATACTTCACAAAAGCGTCCTCTCCGACAGTCGCGATCCGCTCCAGCTCAAAATGCTTAATGAAATCGATTTGTGTCTCCCAGCATTGTGCTTTGAAGGCGCTCTTGCTGATGTGGTCGTCGCCCGCCGCGCTTGTAAAGGTGAAGTTGTCGGCAAGCATGCTGTCCAATGGTTCCCAGTTTTTCTTCTCCCAGCCTGCATACCACTTCCGGACTAACTCCTCATTCGCCGAGTTCTGCCCTCCGGATGGGCTGGCGCCAGCCCATCCGGGCAGGCTCACCGCGCCCACTAATGCGTAGCCTCCCGTTGCGAGCAGATTCCTGCGCGACACAGCAATTCTTGTCATTGCTTTCCCCGTCATCGCTCGTGCTCCTTTCATGATGTACTTTGAACTGCTTCCCATCCGATTCGCGATACAATCTCCTAGCATACAAACCGGTTGGTACGTAAACACGCCGTACCACTCCTTGAGACAACGATGCCATCAACCTTGCTTGCGGTTGCCTGCCGCGCGTAACGACCGCAGCCAGCCCACGATATTTTTGATTCCTGCTTTCATCACTTTCGGATTCTGAGCATTCTTCGCCAGCGACGCATAGCCCTCGACCATCGCGATCAGTAAGCCGGCGGCGTCATCGGGTTCCACTTCGCGGCGAACGCTGCCGTGAGTCTGGCCCTCTCGCAAAATGGACGCAACCGCCTGCCGCCACGCATCGAAGATGACCGCCATCCGTCTCCTGAATCCCGCGTCCAAGGGAGACATTTCCTGCGCCAGATTGTTCAATTGGCATCCGCCCCGTACATCGGCGGGTCGAACGGGTATACGTCGAACAGCGCCGATCAAAGCGTCAATCGGGTCCTTTACGCTCTCGAACGGGTGCACCCACTTGCTGTGGACGTCGGGGGCGATGACCTCATCGATCACGGCATGTCCTAAGGCTTCCTTGCTCTCGAAGTGGTAGTAGAGCGCGCCTTTGGTGACTCCGGCTGCGGCCAGAATGGTGTCCAGGCTGGCACTCTGGAAACCCGATCGGTAGATCTCGCGGGATGCCGCCCGCAGCAGGCGCTCCCGCGTGCGCTCAGAATCGCGTAGCTTGGTCACTTTACGTTTCGGA
>Ga0302281_10003228_pt1 | contig 11365 bp, 6 predicted proteins | sample III_Fen_E1_2_FD_198762 | JGI IMG/M metagenome (GOLD analysis project Ga0302281, IMG submission 198762) | Peat permafrost microbial communities from Stordalen Mire near Abisko, Sweden - III_Fen_E1_2 | ecosystem: Environmental > Terrestrial > Soil > Wetlands > Permafrost | place: Sweden: Abisko...
ATCGTCAGCGCGTGCAAGGTGGACGGCATTCGGGAGGCAGGCCTTTTGTTCCCGTCGAAGTGGTTTCCTCCATAGCGCAGGATGTCAACGGCGTCGCCGGGCGCGATGGTGCTCTCGTAGTTGAATTACGAAGCGGGCGTCGGATCGAAGTATGCCGTGGATTTGATGCGGGAACATTGGAACGTCTGCTGACCGTATTGGACAGGATCTAGTCGGTGTTCGGGTTTGGACCGGCGACGCGGATCTACGTTGCAGCCGGCGCGACGGACATGAGGAAGAATTTCAATGGCCTCTACGGCCTGGTACGCGATCATCTGGGCTGCGATCCGGACAGCGGCCATGTGTTTGTTTTCACGAATGCGCGGCGCAATCGCCTGAAGCTTCTCGTATATGACGGAAGCGGGCTTTGGGTATGCGCAAAGAAGTTGGACGGAGGAAGATTTCGGTGGCCGCAGAGAGACAGCGGGGTGAAGAAAATCGTACTGAGTTGCGAGGAGCTGGCGCTGCTTTTGGGAGGCATTGATCTGGCGCAGACCGAGCGGCGGAAGTGGTATCGCAAGCCTCCGGTGGAAGAACCAAAAGAGTCACTCAAGACCGCATAAACACTGCATATTTCGCATACTTATCCACAAGGAAATCTGTTATTAAAAAGACATCGTGAGCACACCTTCTGAGCCCACTCTTGCCCCGTACTCGGAACCCTTCATGGCCGAGGTCATTGCGCAGTTGGAGGAGCAAGTTGCGTCGCAGAAGAAAGAGCTCGAGTACGCACGGTGGAAGATTCAGGTTCTCGAAGAGCGTCTTCGTTTGCAGCGGATCCAAAAATATGGACCCAGCAGCGAGAAGCTAAGCAATTTGCAACTGGAGCTGCTGGAACAAGAGCCCGGGGTCAGCCGGGAGGAAGTAGTTGCCGAAAGCGAGCGCAAAGCCCCGCCGCCTGTTACGGAACAAAAGAAACGCAAGCATCCCGGACGTCAGACTCTGCCCGCGGATCTTCCCCGCGTGGAACGGGTGATTGCCTGCACGCCGGAGCAGTGCGTATGCGGTAACTGCGGCGCTGAGACATCAGTGATCGGTTACGAAGTCAGCGAAGTGCTGGATGTCGAGCCGGCGCGGTATTTCGTGCAGGTGACCAAGCGCGAAAAGCGGGCCTGCAAATCCTGTCCTGAGCAAGGCGTGACGGCGGCGGCGCTTCCCATCCGGATCATCGATAAAGGTCTGGTGTCGGACCGGGTGATTATCAACACGGTGGTGAACAAGTACTGTGACCACAGCCCACTTTTTCGGCAAAGCGTAGCCTTGTTGCGTGACGCGGGCATCGATATCAGCAGGGCTACGATGTGCGGTTGGGTGATGACCATCGGAGAGATGTTGATGCCGGTAGCCGGAGCGCTGCGGAACCAGCTGCTTGCCGGCACCTACATCCAGGCGGATGAAACTCCGGTCGATGTTCAGACGCACGACGGAAGCGGTACAAACCATCAGTCTTATCTCTGGCAGTACGGGACGCCGGAGGGCATGACGGTTTTTGATTTCCGCATGAGCCGCAAACGCGAGGGCCCGCTGAACTTCCTCGGCAACTTCGAAGGACTTCTCCAAACAGATGGCTACGCTGCATATGATCGCGTGGGCGGTCCGAAGATGGTGCATGCGCGATGTTGGGCTCACGCCAGAAGGTACTTCGTGGACGCGGTCAAACTCAATAAACAGGATGCTGCAGCCATCCGCGCAGTTGAACTGATAAACGAGTTATTCGCGATCGATGCTCAAGCGCGAAACGAAAAGATGGACAATGCCGCACGCCATGCCCTACGCCGCGACAAGGCTCCGCCGCTGCTCGACGAAATCCGCACTCACATCCTCGAGATGAGCAAGACGGTGCTGCCCAGCAGCGCGCCTGGTCAGGCCTGCAGATACACGCTTGCCCTCTGGAAGAAGCTGATCCGCTTCCTCGATTACCCCGAACTGGAGCTCAGCAACAATTTTGCGGAGAACTCAATGCGGCCTATAGCAGTTGGTCGGAACAACTGGATCCACATCGGGAGCGAGCAGGCTGGACCGCGAGTGGCCGCTATCCTCTCCGTGATCGAAAGCTGCCGCCGTCTCAAAATCCCGGTGCGCGATTACCTCGCAGACATCCTACCCGGGCTTGCGAATGCGCCGCGTCAGCGCGTCGCAGACCTTACTCCTGCCACCTGGGCCGCAAGGACGTCATCCATGCGTTTGGTCTGACGCTTACCAAAGTCAGCAGCTTCAGTCCATTTACCAGCAAACAGATCGTCGGCGACAAAGAGTTTATGTGTACCGCCCGCTGTGAGGTAGACCTTGTCTCCCATAACCAGCACCGTCGGAGCATAGTCTTCGACGGGATAGCCAGACGCCTCAATGAACTTCCAATCCATCAAGTCGAGCGAGTGCCAATACCCACCGGACTTTGAGGGGAAGAGCCAGTATTCTCCGTGATAAGTCATCATGGTTGGATCTGCTGCTTCGCGCCGGCTTGGCGCCTCCAGACGAAACCGATAAGGCAAATCCATGGGATTGCAATACGTAACCTGCCGATGACTCTGAATCGCATTTTGGCTAAAAGCCCTAGTTGCAGGCGAAAACTGCACGCTCAAAAGGAGTGTCAACAATCTCAGAGTGGTTTTCATAGCTGCTCCTGTCCGGTTTCGATGGAGCCGGAACCTCTATTTTCCCTCTCGAATACCTTCGAAAAGCGCAATGCTGCGTTCAGCCAGATTGGGAAGGCGGCGGTCGAGAAGTTGGCCGCAGGAACTGCGGCGAGTCTCGTTAGTGCCGTTGGTCCTGGCAAGTGAGTTTACGGTCAGGTAAATAGTAAATGCTGCCACAGTCAAAGATCTCCAGACATGCGTGCCATCGTAGGACCGCACCGTTCAATCACCGATTTGCAAGGTGACTATCCCCAACAAGCTTGCAGCGCACGGGCACATTCTGAAGTTCAATGGATGAAGAGAACCAAGAATGGAATTCGACGCATTCATATTGCTTGCCTCTTTGCGGGCCGGGATTAGCCAGAATCTTCGTTTTGCCTTTCGGCTGCGAACCGTAATATTCCCGTTCCCTCTGGCCTACCCGATCTTCTGTACAAATGGCAGAGTTAGTTTAGCGCGACGGTGATGGGCCCAGTCTTTTTGTACCGCTGTCAACACTGGGTCCAGGAATACAGCTCATTTTGCCCACGTACTGCATTTCGGTGGGGCACAGAACGAAACTGTCATTCTCTTTTGATTGCGCAAGATTTCGAGCTTGACTAATTGCCCCACCTTTAAACCGTCGGTGTACCAAATAAGATCTCTGCACCCGGCGGGTTTCATTGCGCGAAAGCAAAGGCGCAATCCTGGCGTTCAATTTTGCGCAACCTTTAGCATCAGATCTCCTCGGCTCGGATACTCAAATGGTCCCGGCGCCGGATTTGATTTGTTCCTGGCCTTGCCAAAGTAATCAAGGTCAACGCTCACTGACGAGCCGTCAGCCTCTTCATACGGCAGATCCGGAATCGAGGCCCTCCCCAATAGGGCACTGGTCACAAGCCTGCGCGGTTCTGCATCGATCCACGCTTTTTTCAGTTTGATTGCGAGATAAAGTCCGTCTTTCTTCGGTATCAATCGCAGCCCAGGATCAATGTCCGTTTTCACCACGGGGTGCTGTTCAAACCTGGACGGCTTGGCCCCATCGAGAAATACATTTCCCTCCATCATCATTGGCAATGGGACTTTGTCATATACGCTCAAATCGGCGCGCCGCACGAACACATTGTTGTAGAAGCGACTATCTCCGGGCGGATTATCGTGAAATCCCGCAATCGCAGCGGAATGTGCTTTCAAGAATGGCGTTAGGCGGCTGTCGTAAGGGAGCAACGCCAGCGCTCCGCCAAAGAGGTTGTGAACGTAGGCGCCGCCCTGCGAACGATCGCGAAGCGATAAGGATGAGAGGAAGATGTTGTTATCAAAAATAAATGGCCCGTGATCCACCTCGACAAACACGTCCTCATCGTTGTCGTGGAAGAGATTTCCAGAGATACGACTGCCCTGCGCCAGCCAATCCAACCACAGGCCTAAACATGTTTGATAAATGTGATTGCCGGTGATCTGAATGTCGATGGCCCCGTGAAACTTTATCCCCGCCATTTCCGCGCCTGTAAACGATCGCCGTACGTGAATGGCGTAGATGGTATTGCCCGTAACCGTGCTGAAAGCCGCGCCTAAACTGCCGACGATACCAGCCTGTCCGCAGTTGTAAATCGTATTGTTGTGAACGATGTGGTGACCTACGTTTTCTCTTGACCAGCCATTGGCGAGTGCGCGCTGGATGGTTTTGACATAACCCTCGGCGCTGTTAGCCGAAGTGTTGTCCCACTGGTCGCCGTATTTCCCCAGCGCGACGCCGGAACAGATGGAATGACGGATCACGTTTTTCTCGATGATCCAGCCCTTGCTCCAGTGAGTGCCGATCAGGCCGATCTGTTCCGCGGTTGGCGGCGCCCATGGAGTTGCCGCCTTGCATAGAACAAAGCCCCGGACGGTGATGAAATCAATGCCGGTCTTCTCTGGATAAAACACCGTCTGGCGCACGTTGATTTCAACCAGGCGTTTGTTTGGGTCGGCTCCCTTGAACTGTGCCCAGATCGTCGTCGTGTCAGCGTCCACCTGGGCGAACCAGAGCGCCGCTGTGGCGCTGTCCTGCAGAACCTCATCGTGTGTCGCAGCCTCAGCGAGCCATTCGCCATCGAGATAGACTGCGCCGGTATGATGCACACGCCCCTTTGGATTGAACCAATCGCCGTGAATCACATCGCTGTATGGGTTGAAGCTGCCGAAGAAGCTGTTGGGAACGGTAACGGTCCATATATCGCCCTGAATGGGCGTCCAGCCCTTGATCACTTCCGCTCCGCTGATCTCCACACGCTCGCCGGACGCGGCCTGATAGACAATGCGATTTGCGTCGGAAGCGCCGCCGCGCGGAGGCGTTACCCGCTCGCGGTAGATTCCTGTGTGCACGCAGATGACGTCACCGGGCATTGCAACTGCCGAAGCCGCCGAGATGCTCTTGAGGGGGCGGGAAAGCGTCCCCTCGTGATGGTCATTTCCATCTGGAGCAACGTGGTACTCGCGGGCTCCTGAGGCCGGCTTTGCCCGTAGAAGAGCGGAACAGGCTACCGCACCGGCCCCTGTCTTGAGAAAATCCCTTCGCGTCGTCATGTTCTCAACTTTAGTGCCTCCTTCCCATTACGCGCTTTTTCGAATCTGAAGAAACCGATTCGGGCAGATCGGGGACAACAATGTCTGACAAGCCCACCCCGGGAGATTGCGGCGATGAAAACCAGTGCGAATCCTAAAACGGGCGAATGCATGCGAATGAGCCTTTCTCTTCAATACCGCCGCCGGCGCAAAGTTCCTTTCCTTAGAAGGTATTTCGTTGGTAACAACCAGCCTTTGCCCCTGATTGGCGTCTTGCAGAGAACGCATTCCACAATTGCAGCGCAAGACAGAACCTCCACATCGAGCCCTGTTCAAGGTTCCGACAACCCCAACTTCATAGGGCAAGTGAGCGGGGCCTGAGACTATTTTGGCTTTTTCACTGACAGGATTCTGACCGGGCCGATCAGCCCAGACGGCAGCAAGGGCGTAGATGAATTGAATTTGTGGATGTTGGTCTCGGTCAGCCGCGACTCTTTTGGCGAGCCTTCGTCTCCAATCAAACGGTTAGGCCAGAGATTAACCACAGTTATCTCAAGATCGTTGCCAGTCACCTTCAGGACGCCCGTCAATTCCACGCGTGCGGGCCTGGTCCAGGCAACTCCAAGATCAACACCGTTGAGACGCACCGCGGCCACTTCGTGCAATTCGCCCAGGTCGAGAAGCACCCGTGCGCTTTTCGCCTGGGCGGTCGTCAGGTCAAACCTCTTTCGATAAAGGGCGGAGCCTGAATAATGCTTGATGCCAAATTCGGGCCGTATCGTCCAATCGACGAGTTGATCGAAGATTACCTTCTCTGGGCCGCCCCACTTCGGATCAAAGCTCACCTCCCAAGGTCCGGAAAGAGTGTGCAACACTTCATCAGCCAATGGATAATTCGCCTTGGCCTTTCCAGCGGAATGTGCGTCGATGTGTTTGCGAAAAATGACAAACGTCGAGCCGCACGGGCCAAACTCCAAGGGAACAATCGTGCGGCCACCTTCTTGGCGAAAGGCCATGGCGTCGCGCATCGTGCCCGTCACCGGATCCCATATCTCCGGCTGCTTGCCGGATACGCGGAATGTGCACTCCAGTTTTTCCTCAGGTTGCCAGTGACTGGTTACGAAGTACATGTCGGCGCCCTCCATCTTTCGATGGATCCAGTAAATCGCGCCACCATCACTAAGGCCGTTATGCTCAAAGTCTGGCAGTTCGCCGGAGTCCAATAATGTCTGCCGTGCGGATTGTCCCGACACCAGCCAACCTGCGCCGATTTTGCGCTTGATTGTGGCTGCACTGCCCCGGTCGCTACTCCACAATTGCGCGACCAAAGCATCGAATCTCTTCTCTTCGTCTGGATGGATTGGGAGCCCTGCGAGTCCCGTCGGTTGTGGCCCTACGACAGTAGCACCCGCTTTGATTAAATCTGCCACCTTCAGGAGCGCGTTGAGGGCCATCGGTTGGCTGTCTGGCAACACCAGCACCCTGTAACTCATACCGTCCGGTAAAACAATGCGATCATCTTTGACGGTCATCCTGTTCAGCAACACATCCGTATTCGAGCAATCGTAGTCATAGCCTTCGCCCAGTGTGGGATGAATCACCTGCATCGGATCGCCATCTCCGAGGTTGTCACCTGCATAGAAGATCGCGTCTGCGACGAACTTCCCTTGCTGCAATAGATAGCAACATCGCGCGAGGTAAGTGTTGAACGCCGGCGACTGGTCCCACCAAGTCGTTCGCGCGTTGTATTGCGTGCCCGCATAATAAACGTATCCGGGCTTGGCGGTCAGGGATGGCGAGTGGCTAAAATTGTGAACGCAGATGCGATTGACGCCATCGCAGAATGCGCGGTCCGCCACCGGCTTCAGATCGAAAAGCGATTCTTCCCATTCCGGCCCTATGCTGGTGAATGCCTCGTCCATATTCACCGGCATTCCGTAGATGTGGCTGGCGCAAGCGCCGTTACGCACCCAAAACCGGTTCTTGGGCGCGGGGCGATGAAAACTCGGCACCCAAAACTCAGCCATTGGCATGTCAACCCGGCTGAGGTTCTGAAGCAAGTCGGCGGTGTGCAGGTTGGGGCCAGCTGCCTCAGAGAAAAAGATCAGACGATTCTCTTTGCAGAGTTTTTCGAGATGGCCGTAATGGCAGTCAGCCATCAAATCGCTGGTCGTCAACTGATGATCGCGCCGAATCCGTTCCCGGGTCGCCGCGTCGGACATTTCCGCTCCCGCAAGCACAGGCAGGTAAGGAATCAGATCGTAACCACGACGCCGTTTGAATTCTTCAGGAAAATGTTTTGTCCATGTGAATTCCCCTCCCTCCCAACTGTCGTCCTCAATACCCATTAGTCCCTTGCGCTCTTCAGGCAGCATTTCCTTTAGTAATGGACCCATGGTGACGGCCCAAACCTGGTCGGTAGCTTCGCTGCTCATGGCATCGGAGAAGAATCCGAAACTGTCGCGAGCGTCGGTTGGAATCTGCGCAAATCGGAGGATCTTCCATTTCCCGGCGGGTGGATTCCAGGCAATATTCCCGCCGGCATCCATCTTCGAGGTGAGGTCGACGACCTCGTCCGCCGAGAATCCGGCACGATCTGGAACCGCAAGGACGGCCACATCGTGGAAAGGCCGCTGTCCAGCAGCCAGCGCATCATCTGACCAGTGGTTTCCTCTTCGCAAGGTATGAGTGGTTGGCAACGGCAGGATTCCATTGAACTCAGCACTTCCATCGACCGCCGTCTCGCTCCAGGCCAATTCCTGGTTCCCATATTCGTCGGAGATATGTCCCGACGTTCCAGCCAATCCCATGGCCAGGCAGAATTTCAAATTCAGACGCGCCGATTCCTTTGCTACATAGCGAATGCGCTCCCGCCATAGCGGCGTCCAGGCTTGCAGCGGCGGGAACGGAATAGGCGTGTTGTAACAACCGGTATACTCGCCCTCTTTTACGAACTCGTATTCAAATTTGTGATCCTTGTCGACGAGATTCATTCTGGGCACGGTAGGTGGTATATTCCCCGCTCCGCAGTCATAAAGAATGAAGCCTGCAATTCCCTTGGCCTTCATCTGCTCCAGGTCATAGGTCATCGCGGCGGGCGTGGTATCAAAATTAAGCCACACCCAATAAACCCATGGCGCGGCCGATTCAGGCGGATGGGCAAAGCCCTTCGGCAGCTCAGCTTCAGTGACTCGTGCAACGGCCTGCCGTTTCGGTTCTGCGGGACCGGCAGGCGACTCGCTGGGGCTGCTCTCTCGAAGTCCAATGCCCCGAACCGCTCCGCTTATCATTGGCGAAGCCGCTGTCACTGATGCCGCTGCAACCACCCGTTCCAAAAACTTTCGCCTGTCCATGCGCCACTTCCCTTTCGATGAATGTGTGTGAATAAGGACCATTGAGTGAAAACAACGCGACGCACCACTGTGCCGCCGGTCAATCCTTTAAAAACCAGAAAGAGCGCAATAAAATCCGTGACCCACCACTACCTTGGTGGGTCACGGAAGGAGGCTACGAACCACTTCTATAAATTGCTCCTAGAAGTTAAAGCGAGCAGTAAGTTGCAAGGTGCGCGGGTCATTGGCCTGCGTAGCAGCCACGGATCCGAACGACGTGCCGCCAATGCTGTTGCTCGGGTTGCCGAAGTTCGGAGTGTTGGCGACGTTGTACACCTCACCGCGGATTTCAAAGGTGTAATTGTCGTGCAGTTGGAACGCCTTGAACATCGAGGCATCGAGAAGCGGGTGGACGTGGAAGCGGACGCTTTCCATATCCGGGCCGATCGTCGCCAGCCAGAATCCCGATGGATTCTGCTGGAACGCCGGAGTCGAGGACGCACTGGCGCAAGCACCCGTGCCCACTTTGTTTGTCCAAACCGGCGCATTGTTCACGATGCTCACAGTCTGGTAGCAAGTATTGAAATACTGCCCGTAGGTTCGATTCGAAAGTTTAGGATTTGCGATCTGTGTGTAGCCGCCCGGAGTTGAAACCAGGCCACCGTTGGTTTCGCGCAGAACCGTATTGAGCTTCCAGTTGCCGACAATCGTCTTTCCCACATAGGAATGAAGAAGCGTCGGTATCTGGTAAGTGGCGATGAAATTTTCAATCCACGTCGGACTCGAGTCCTGGTAGCGGAACAACTGGTTGAAAGTGTTTTGGCCCGCGTTCAGGTAGGAGTTCTGGTCCATCAGCTTGTCCCAGGTCACGTTCCCCTGGAGGCTTAATCCGCGGCTCATGCGCTTCGAAGCGGAAATCTGCAGAGAGTTATAGAGTTGGCTGCCCACCGACGCGAAATTGTCCGTGACACCTGTGAATTCCGGATAAGGCAGCAAAAGAGTTGATTGCAGGATGGTGGCCGTGTCGATCGACGACGATGTAGGCAGCAAAGCCGCCCCATACATCGGGTTCGTCACCTTTGTATTCAGGTAGGAAGCTTGCGAAAGGTTGTTGTAGTACGAAACCGGGAGGCCATTGATCGACTTATTTACTTCTTCGCGCGATTCCTTCTGCCCCACATAAGCCGCTGACAGCAGGACGTTCCACGGGAATTGATATTCCGCACTTATCGACCACTCGGTATCCCGAGGTTGAACGTGGCTGGGATCATTGAAAGAGACGCTTTGTCCGAGCGCGGTGGCCAACCCCAGGGAGCTGCCCGAGGGGGCGACGACACCGGACGGGAATGGATTCGAGAGAGAATTCGCGGGATGGATATTGTCAGTCGTAGCTACATAGCTTGTGGAGGCGCTGTAACCGGTACTGATCGGGGTTTCCAGCGTGTTCAGATAAACAATGCCGAATCCACCGCGAATCACCATATTCCTGGTTAATTGATAGGCTCCGCCGATTCTGGGCTGCCAGTTGCTGTAGTTCTTCGGATACGGAGTGCGATTGCCGTAGGTTACGTACTGTAGGCCGCCGGGCAACGGAAGACCGGACACCTGGGCCTGCATAGGATTGATGCAGGTTGTGCAGAAGCTGCTGACCATGCGGTTGTAGCGCTCGGTAAAGGGCGATTCAAAGTCCCAGCGGAATCCCAGATTCACCGTGAGCCTATGCGAAATGCTCCAGTCGTCCTGAACGAAGCCGCCGTAGTAAACGTCCTGCAGCGCGTAGGCAATATTGTTTCCATAGCTTCCGCTTGAGGGGATACCAATCAACATGGCCGCCAAAGCGTTTCCGGAATTGGTGTCACCGTTCACGGAGCACACTTCGCCAGTGGGGCAGCTCGGGTTTGAATTCTTCTGTGTAAACTCGCGATTGAACGTATAGTTCCCGAAGCCGCTTTGCGGGTTTTGCACGTCATACCGGTCAAAGTTGCTGTCGAATCCGAGGCGCAGACTGTGCTTGCCGCGCACCTTCGACACCACCGCGCCTGGAGCGATCATGGCAAACGTGCTGACCTGGCCGTTGGCTCCTTGTGCGAGTCCAAGGTACCCGCCAAGGGGATCGGACATCGTGATTCCAGGGAACGATTGATAAGTGACACCGTTGGGATTGATGCCTATCGAGCTCAGGTTGTATGTGAGGCCTTTGTAAACCAGGCCGAAGGGGTGATAGATCAAACCGATGTGCGACTCAACGGCGAGTGTCGGCGACACCATCCAGACATCCTGCAGATGGCCGCCCACGTTGTTGCGGTAAACGGTATAGTCCATGCCCGTCTGGCCGATCGCTGTCGGGAAGCCGTCGTTCGGCACCAGTTGATTCAAGATTGCTTTGAAAAAGGACGCATTCATCTTGTTGTTGTTCGAGAATGAATGATCGACCCTGCCCACGAGGGAAAAGTACTTCTCGTCATACGTAAAGCCGCTGGTCGGGATATAGTTGTTCGGCGACGAACTCGTAGGCGTCGCGTTGGGTTGCGGGAACAATGCCATCAATGCCCCGCCGACCGAGGACGAATAGTAGGACGACGGAATCTGATTGTTCAAAAAGGGAACTCGGTCCCCGTTTGCGGCTGTAGGCTGCGTTGGATCGTAGAGTTGCTGCCCGGCTCCCGGTGCGCAGATGCCGCTCACAAAATTCGAGCAAAGTCCGGAGAAATCTCCCTTGCGCTGGGCCGCAGTTGGCGCAATTCCGTTGACCGTGGCAACCGATGTGATCGGCAGCTTGGCCTGGACTCGCTCGTAAGCCACCATGAAATAGGTGCGGTCGTGCGCGTTGTA
>Ga0302281_10003239_pt1 | contig 11344 bp, 16 predicted proteins | sample III_Fen_E1_2_FD_198762 | JGI IMG/M metagenome (GOLD analysis project Ga0302281, IMG submission 198762) | Peat permafrost microbial communities from Stordalen Mire near Abisko, Sweden - III_Fen_E1_2 | ecosystem: Environmental > Terrestrial > Soil > Wetlands > Permafrost | place: Sweden: Abisko...
TCTCGATCAAATCACAGCAACGGTTGGCACTCCCAAAGACAAACCTGATTTGCGCTGGGACACGAATGGGAAAACGCGAGCGCTCATTTGCAAGTGGGAAGAATCAGCAGCAGCCTCTCCCATTGCCAACAACAAGGTGCAATTCACCAACTATGGCAAAGAGGGCAAATGCAGCGATTGTGGAGAGTCTGACGAGATTATCTATGCCAATGGTCAGTCTCGCAGTTGCTTTGAGGAAAACCTGCTGGATCGCATTCAGCGCATTGAAGGCAAAAACGCAGCCACGGCCAAACCATTGCATGCGCTACTCAAGGCAGAAAGAAAGCTGGAAGCTCCCCAGCCCAGTGCTGGAGGCGGACGCAGCATTCCCACTCCATTTCGCAATCAATTGCAGGAACTCGTCGATGCAGTTATCGCAGCCGAATCACTTCTCGGCATTGTTCCTGATGATGAAAACGACGACGACGAGGACGACGACGATGAGGAGGGAGAGAATGAGGAAGAAGTTGATCGCCCCAAACGCAAGCGTGAAGACAAAGACGAAGACGAAGAAGAAGAAGCTTCCCTTGTGGATGCTGATTCATCCTCCGCTTCTTCTTCATCACCCGAGGATGACGACGACGACGACGACGACGACGAAGACGTTGAATTGGATGAACACCAGCTGAAACGCATGCGCACTGCCATGGAGATTCTCGATCTCAAGCTGGACGGTTTCAAGTTGGAAGCGGACCTCGCTGAATTGGAGGACATGTACGCAGAGGGAGCCGAGCGCTTTTATGATGCTGCCCTGGCCAAGGTGGCTCTCATTCGCAAGGAAGACATCCTATTTGGATTGCGACGAGGAGAGGACTATCATTGGCCATGGCGTTTCAAGACGCTCATTGCAGCAGAGGGCAAGGCCCAAGAACTCAACGCGCACGTCACGCATAATCCCTATGTGGTATATGATATCAAAATGCACCAGGCACAAGAAGAGCAAGGGCAATGAGAGAGTAAAAAGATGAGCAGCAGCAATACTCTTGATCCCAAAAGGCGGTGCTGCAACCTTTTTGATGCAGAGGCCTACAATGGTGTTGTCATATCGCTGGCAGTGATCATCATCATTCTCACGCTCATTGTGGTGATTATCAACACGGCCATGGCTCCCTCTAGGGATTCCGTCTTTCGCGTGGCTGGCATTGCCACTGCAGCTCAAGTGGTGGGAGGTCCAGGCGAGGCGGGAGCCGTTTATTCTTACCAGCTCATTTTCGATTGGAATTCGGCCAGCATATTATACATGGTCCAGAAGCTTGAAAACACCACCACCACACCCACGGGTCTCTACATTGCTGGTCCCATGCTCCCATTTGCCAACACGGGTCCTCTTACTGGAGCCCTATGCGGAGCGCCCACCGTTGCCTGTGACACTACCAGTCTGCCGGGTGTGGTCATGGGTCAAGTGGAGGGAACGATTTACAATGGAATCGTCATGACAGGAATTGATGTGAGGCCTGTCATTGAAGCATATCGCCAGATGCCAGAACTCTATTACATCTACATTTTGACGAATGGCGTTCCCACCTTACCAGGTGCTGCACGCGGTCCATTGTTCATGTTTTCAGGATTTCCTTGAAAAAGACAATTGAGTAAAAAGTTAAGGGTCTCAAAATGGATACCGCTTGTTCAATTACATTTGCAGGCGGCGTTTGCAACGCAATTATTGTGGTGGCTTCCATTGCTGTCCTCATTTGGCTAGACTCAAAAGTGAGCAACCACCAGCATGGCCCTGACTATACCATGGTGTTGGTCATGTGGATCGTTATTATTCCTGCAGCATGTGCCAGTACATGGGTTTGCGCTCAGCCTTGGGCCTATGACTGGAAAGCGTGCAACGCATTAATGGACGCCAAAAGGGAGATTGCTTTGCGCTATGAGCGACAGCAACAACTGCAAAGGGAAGATCTTCAGTGGTTGAGAGAGTTGCGCGAAAGAGAGAGTAAAGAATCTCTTTAAACCTTCTTCTTTTTCATTTTTCCGTGTGCCACTTGTGCTACGCACTCGGCGCTGCAAATAATGGGTGTTGTAATATCATCTCTGTGGCGGTGGACCTTATTGGGATGAATCAAATAACAGCCGGCGCAAAGCTCAATACCACAAATATCACAGGCACCCTGTGTAAGTTTGTGAGACGGACACATGTTCGTCACATTCTTGTCTATGCAAAGGGGACACGATTTAGCTGGATCGCGCGTAAGGTCAAGTGACTTGCAATACACGCTACCGCAGGATTGCAATTGCACATCACAATAAACGCATTGTAATGGTTTTGGCGCGGTTGGTAGTCTTGGCATGCAGCAAATACTACAGTATTGCAAGTAGTGGCGATCAGCCCGAGAAATGGTCATATAATATTCGCGCAAACGATCCAATTCCTTTGTTTTGCGTCCCATCTCGCTCTCGCTCATGGCCTGCACTACTTCATTTGCCAGGGTACGTGCAAAGGAGTTCATAGAGGAGGAGGGTCGGAATAATGGAACACCTCTGCCCCTGCACTTCTTGTTTTCCCCCAATTGGAAAACAAAAGGGCCCCTGTCAACTACTATTGAAACCTGCTGTTGATGATGATGACGATGATGATGATTGTGATGCAGAAATCCACGAGACGGAACTTAGGTTAGCCAGGGACATGGAAGAAGACGATGAAAAGAAATGAAAAAAAGTTCGCTCTCTTTTATTTCAGGATAGAACTGTTGTCACCAACGGTCAGATAAATCGGCGGGTAAAGAGGTGCTTTCAAATCATCCACAAAGAGTTGGAGCATTTTGGTGACCACTCGGCGCTCGAGCAGCAAAAAGTCTTGCACTTCTTGCAGGCGATGTACTTGCAAAGCCAATCCGTCGCTACTACTACTACTACTACACTTGTCCAGTGTCACCACGATGATGAATGGCAGCAGCAATGAGAGAAAAAGCCATTGATGTTCAACCCTCATCTTTGGGGAAATTTTTTGTTTATATCCAAGCTTTTGCCGTCTGCACCACACAACGCAGCTGCACAAAGGACTGCACAAAGGGAGTAGCGCCTGGCCATTTCCATTGCATGACTGGTGTTTGGGTGGCCCAAGGTTCTCCGCCACAGAGAGCGCTCCACACGATGGGTAGTGGTTGCCCTACCACGAGGGCATTGAGTTCTGGAGTGCGAGCTCCTTGGATGGCACTACTGATGTAGCCTTCCACGTGGTAAACCGCATGGCAAACTGCCAACATTTGCGCAATGCGATGGGGAACAGCCACACGTCCATTGAGTATGCAATAGCCAGCATTGACTGGGATCGATGCGGCACCACTGCAAACGTCAGGCCAACTCTTGGCTGCAATGCCCTCTGGCGCTGGCTCTGCAAGCAGCTCTGGCTCTGTGCATAGCGCATCATGAAAAGCGGACAACTCAGGGGAAGAGCCAGCAAAAAGTGCTTGCATGCGTTCGTACAGCTTGTTGGCCAGCTCTTTCATTTGGCTCATGAAGGCATTGGTATCACGCTTCAAATGAGCAGTGCTAGTGGCTGAGCGCACAAAGAAGGTCATATCCACTGCTCGCATGAGAGCGGGGCCAAAGTCCAATTGCGGTGGCTCTGGGGCAGGAGCCATAATGGGAGGTGGTTTGCCAAACAATTCAAAATAATCCTTTTCAAACGTGTTGGCAAGCGCAACGCCACCATCTTCTACCCGTGCCAATTTGGCTCGCATCTGACGCTCCTCCTCAGCAGAGTCATCGGCTTTGGCATCACCAAAATGAGCGTATCTTGCGTGCAGGGCTCCTCTCTTTTCAGCGCTCTCTTTGACGCGTTTGGCCCGAGGCTTTTTGGGTTTGACGACAGCAGCAGCCCCTCCTTTCATTTCTGACTTCTCAATCGAGCCACGACCTCTGCTCCAGTAATGGGAGCGTCTTGATCGTAATACTTGCTCACGTACATGGAGTCCTTGCTGAGGTCCATCTTGATGTTGCGTCCCTGAAAGTAATCAATATGAGCATTGGCAATGGCTTGCTTGGCAAGCTTCTCATCCCATTGGGGGTGCGGCCTGAGGCATGTTCACAAAGAAGCGCGCCACACGCTGGTTCTCCCATAGGGCCTTGAGCAGCGTGAGCTTATCAAGTCCTGCAATGTTCACGTTTCGATCAGCACTCATCTACCCCTTAATCAAAGAAAAAAGATGAGGGCTCGACTCAAAGCATGGGAACAAACTCGCTACGCTGGAATATGGGCCATTCGTCAGTTTGGAAAGCGCTATGTTCCAAAGGGAGTGCAAGACATGATCATTGCGTATTTGGCCTGGGAAACTGCCTATTGCTGGCGATGTCTCAGATGTATGCCCGTATGCTTGGTTGCTGACATTAAGGTTTGGCTTTGGGAAGATGGCCGTGATGAGAAAAAACCCATTTGCGGTGTCAGTTGCAGTCCCATTATCAAGGGCCCAGTTCATATTTCAAATGTTAGTTATGGAGGACGCCGGGCAGTTTATGAATACGGGTTTGTGCAGGAATGGGGTGGCAAAGAAATGCGGATTTACAGCTTTTGGAAAATGGATGAGCAATCAGAACTGACACCTGATCACATGCGCTGTGCATGGCAGTTTCTTTCACGATTGGCGGGTGCTGACGAGCCAGCCCCACATTTTCGACACGAAAAGGCCATTGCCTTAATAACAGCAGATCGAAAGGCTGCTGCAAGAAAGGCAGGACAAGCAAGAGCACAAATGATTGCAGAGGAGCGCGACAGAGAAAGGGCTAGACGCCACATAAAGGGAAAACGAAAGTAGAGGGGGGGATGGATGCCGCCGACTCTGAGTGCGCCATCTGCTTTGAAGACATACTCGGACGCACCTGCCTCCCATGTGGTCACAATGCCTTTTGCGCACCTTGTGCAGCAAAGCTCAAGGAATGTCCCCTTTGTCGCACTGCAATTGAGCAACAACCAGAACCATTGCTGTTGCACTTTGCGATGATCAATGGGAAGCGATGGGACACCACCTGTCACCCAGATGAAACGCTGGGTGGGATAAGCGCAACGTGGAAGTTGGGAGCTTTTGTTGCATTGTTTGCAGGCAAAAGGCTGAGCTTGGATGCACCAAATTGCTACGCTTCCCATCTCTAGTGGTTGTACGATTCACATTGTGGGCAATGTGCGAGGGGATTAAAAAAAAACGAAAAGTAGAGGGCGGGATGGCTGATCCTGGTGCTCTTGCCTTTGAACTCTTTGTCCATGCATGGTGCACCCATATCATTCGCTGGCCCGAATATGGAAGTCCATCTCCAAACGCTGATAGAGAGGACTTGCAGCATTGCTTGGAACTCTGTCATATTGCATGCCATTATCAACCGGCCAGTCAGAGCTATTACCTGGAGAGAGCACGGTACATTATGTGGCTCCTGGAAAAAGAAGAGGGTCAGCATTAGTAATGGAGCCCATCATCATGGACGAGGACAGCAGCAGGGAAAAGTTTGAGAGAGATGCCATTGAGATTTTAAAGTCCAAGCAATTTGAGGCCGAAGTACAGCATGCCACTTGGAAGGCTGGAGATTTGCGAAAGTTGAGGGAGCCTGTCAAACGCAAGGGATCAGCATCCACATCTGCTGCTACTGCCACTCCATCTGCTGCTGCTGCTGCAGCCCCCAAGAAACATGGACGCCCCCAGCTACCCAACATGGACGGAGGCATTGCCAGTGTGAGCACCAAGAAAAAGGCGGGAAAATAAAAAGAAAGGATAGATGAGGGGTTCCAATGTATGGGGTCCACACCCAGCCTATGATCCAGACACTTGGTTGGAGATTGAAATTTGGCATTCTTCAAAATCAGCGGCTCGCGAGCAAACTAATCGCCGACGAAGGGAAAAGCGAAAAGCTCTGAAGAAGCGGAAAAAGGAGACTGACTGGGCTGAGGAGGCATCACAACCGCTCATTGCCTTTAGTTGGGATGGTCCGGAACATACGTTGCCCATTCAATATTACCTCACTGGAGACGCCGAGCTTAAGAGACTCCAAGTGCTATTTCCTCAGTATAAGTTTCAATTTGGCAAAGGCTATCGCGATGTTTGTAAGCATGATTATTTTCTGTGTTTTTGCAAGCGCTGCAAATTGATGCCGTGGCAATTGACGCCAAATCCATACCCAACGCTTGCGCAGATGCAAATGATGTACCCTGGCGAGGTGTTTTTGCCATCTGACAAATTCAGCAAGGGAGTACGTGTGTTAATCGGTGGAAAACCAGAGTATGTCTGTTGGCATAAGCTAGTGCGTCGTGTATGTCCTGCTTGCGGAGGCGGTAGTCTATGTAACGCGCATTGGAATGTCAAGCTTGCTTGTGGAGACTGCAACGCTGAAGGAGTATATTGTGAATGCAGAATCCGTAAGAGAGCCTGCCCAACACATGGTGGTGAAGACCTTTGTACTCTAAACATGGAAAGCCAATCATGAAAGCTTATTGCGTTGCCTGTCCTGGAAGTAAGATTTGCAAAAAGTGCAAGCTTACTCAAACAGTCAAAGATGGACTTTGCACGGCATGTCAACCAGATTACGTTCCTTCCCTTTAGGGCATATCCAAGGAAGGAAGCATGTATTTGACACGACTTAAAATCGCGCTCGGCATCAACGATCTACAGTACAAATACTTTGACGCTACCGCGAAAGAATGGAAGGGTAGCGAGTATCATTTGCCAGAATGGCGAGCCAAAGGAGTGGATGGAAAACACATTGATCCCCACACTGAGCAAGTGATATTGGAAGAGTACCTGGGCGAGGACGTACATGGTCATCCAGGGCGTTGGGGACCGGATGAAATGGGTACAGATCGATACGGCCGTAATCGCAAGGCTCTCTTCTATGAGACTGAACGCAAGATGCATAAGCTCAAAAGCTTTGGATATCGACTCTTTTATGCTTGGTGTCTAGATGTCAAGCACCTGGCCCCTGGCCAAAGCGTCGTTGATGCGCGCCGTGAGTTTATCGACAAGCTTGAGTGGCAATAAAAAACTCTCGTTTTTGATGAGTTAAAACAACAGTATTATTTATCCTGTAGCTCGGAATATGAACCCAACGGCTTTCGTGGTTCTCAGTTCAGTGAGCGATGTCAAACGAAGCAAACCTGCCGCCCGGGCAGAAGTAAGACATTTTTTTGAATATTTTTTGTGCAATTTCTTAACCCTCCAAAAAAAAAGCTATGACTTCTATGGTCATGGTTTGGCTGCTGGAAGTGATTCCATCTTCCAGGCCTTTTTGGGTATCCCTTCTCGTCCAGAACAGGGATATTCATACAGCCAGAAGTCCATGTCCAAGTACAACATGCCAGATGCATACATTGGAAGGAATGAGTACATTCGCGACACGATTGAAGATCTGGCGATCACCGCCAAATGGGACTGGGTAAGACTTTTTAATCCCGCTCGTAACATAAGTTTTTGAAGTCTAACACTATCAAAAAAAAGATGACTGAGCGTATCTTGATCTGGTTCAGAACGGAAAATATCCACGTATCGTGGAGCGAGTGGAAAGTTTTTCTTCTATCATATTCCGAAATATCACGAATTCTAACACTTCTCTCCTAACAGGACGAACAATCCGCGTAAGTCTTATGCTCACTAGTGTTTTTTTCCCAAACTAACGCGATCAAAAATAAGATTTCATGGGACCTACGCCCCATCAGACCACGAGCAGGCTGGTCACTTCGAGGCGTACCGTGCACAAGGCCAGCATCATGCGTCGTGGTATCGCCACTGAGTTTGAGCATGACTTTGTCAAGGATGCGTTTGGCCGCAGCAAGTTCATCTCGTCGCTGCAGCAAATGGCACGTTCTTTTCAGGAGACTGCCAATGTGCTGGGCATGCGCGAACTGCTGGGTTGCCATCGCAATCAGCACGAATTTGCCAAGCAAAACAATGTGCCAAGCGTGGCAGATCTTGATGCATACCACGAGCGCGATGTGAACCGCTTCATGACTGTGCAAAAGGACGTCAATGGACTTTCGCACCTGAACATGGAGATTGATGCAGAGATGGAGCAATGGGGAGTGGAAGGGGTGGACACTTGGATTGTGGATCGCAAGGTCTTTGAGTATGCAACCACTGTGCCCCCTGAGGCTTGGCAGTGGTGGTTGGCTGGACCCGACGGACCAGGGCGCCTCAATGGCACCGTCAGCAGCGGCACTGCTGTGGCCAACACCATGGGAAGCGTCAAGAACCTCACTCCTCCTCGCATGGTCAGCAATTCGGTGGTGGTGCTGGCCAAGTCCCAGTACCAGGAGCTGCAAGGGAAAGTGGAGTTGCTCAGCCGATCGCGCGAGATTGGCATCTACAACTTGATGGTGGATCGCGTTCGCGATCACAGGCAGTATTCAAGCGCCAGCCGAAACCTGAAAGTGTACGACAATCAGAACGACAACTGGGCTGAGATTGAGTTCATCGAGGCACTCAAGAATTGCGTCGCATTTGACAAGGAGACTGGCAAGTTGCTGCCTGCCTTTGGACAGGGTGCCAAGTTGCGAGCAGGCACAGGCGCTGATGTGTTGGATGAGCAGGATTGGTGCTCTTTCGCAGTGGCCGACAACAGCAAGGCCCGCCATGATTGCGAGTACATTGGGGACATGTCAGCCAATTTCTTGGAGATGCGCCACATTATGAATGGAGCGCAAACCGTCTTTGATGGCCTCACACAGAATGGAGAGGACAAGGCTGCCGTCACGCTGCTCACCGCCACTGCCACTGCGGTGTTGGCACGCAACCAGGTTCTTGTCAACAATCCCAATGCACCACTCAATGCATTGGATTTGGCCTCAGCGAACGAGGCCATTGCCAACATGTTGGGTGCAAACAACTTGCTTTTGAATGGAGCGTCATTGGATGAAAAGTTGCGCACTCAATTGGAGCCCACCAGCAACTCTACCATGGTTAACGCTGGTCTTGTGACAGCCACTGACTCTGAGGCAAGCCATCGCGCTTTTCTGATGGACCTGCTGGGAGCTGCTGTGCCTGATCACCACAAACCCAAGTTGGAATCAATTGTGGCACGCACCCAAGACTCTTGGAGCGATCGCGCTCGCGCCATCAAGGAGCTGGTGTTGCACATTCAGAGCGATGAGCCTGGTTCCATCGAGGCCATGCCTGATTCAGTGCATGTGGATCGCTGGTACAACAAGAACTATCAGATGTACGATACCAAGGTTAAGTCCAACGCTGCTGCTGCCGCTCCCATTGCTGGTGCTGCAAAGAAGTCTTCTGCCTCTGTTGTGATTGGAGCACCCATTCCAGCTGGCTTTCGCGCTGTTCCCAGCGGCAAGACGCTGTTTGAGCAAATTGGCTGCCACAGTGCTTTTGCTCCTGGTGCTGCAGGCACCACACGCGCTGATCGCATCAAGATGCGTGATGTGGATACTTCAGGAAAAGGCTTTGCTCGCCCCAACCTGGAGAAGCACATTCGTGCCATTCTCACTGCAAGCACCAACAATGCTGTCATGAAGCTGTTGGCCATTGCCTTTGTGTGCACAGAGTTCAACATGAAGCGCTTCATCGAGATGGCCCAGCGTCACATTTACGTGCCCATTGGTCTGCTGTTGGTGCGTGCCCATTGCACGTACAAGACGCTCACCGGTGTCAAGGTGGCAAGCGGAGGACGTGCTGGTTACACAATGTTTGGCCATTCTGATGTGCAGATTGCCCATGATGCTGCTCGCAAGGTTGGAATTGCCCATTACACCACCTACCTCAGCGCAGTGGTGACCAACCCCAAGCTGGTGTACGTGGTTCAAGACATGATGTCTATCGCCTATCAGGGAGGCATGGACGTTACCTTCTGGCCCAGCGCATCAGCCTACAAGAATGCGCACAACCGTCGTCACAAGAGCATCTTGTGCTTGCCGTTGCCTCCCAACATCAAGAAGTTGGAGAAGAAGGTTGACGTGCGCGGTCGGTGGTTCACAGAGTACCAAATGGGCCTGGTCAGCGATGAGCGCTACGCTCTCGATCTGTACCCTGGTGCCCCACGCATGAATGCTCTATGCGGTTGGTCTGAGGCGAACCGCAAGGATCTGCAATCGAGACGCACTGGTGGTGCAACGCGAAATTTCGTGGTTTGGCAGGGCCACGAATGGTATTTCAACTCAAAGAATGGCACTTGGGATGACTGGACCCCCGAGGCTGGACACATGGGTGATGCCGTGTACCCTGGAGTTGGAAAGATCCGTAACGGTGCCCAAAAGTTCATGAAGCGAGACATTGACTTTCGCTCGATGGTTTCGGCGTATTGAATAAAACGTCTTGTGCAATGAACACGAATGACGGAAAGGGTCAGTTCTCAAGAGACGGAAGAACAACCACATCCCCCACCTCCACCTGATCCCCCAGGTGATTGTCCTGAATGCGGAGGCCATTGCTTGGATCATTATGCTGAACAGGCCATGCGAGAGTCGGAGAAATGAAAAATAGTGTCTTTTATAAATCCACTCTTGATCTTGGTCTATCTACTAGGCGATCATATTGATGCTGATACTGAGGCTGAGGCTGAGGCTGTGGTGGCATAATGAATTGAATGGCAGGCGGTGAGGGTGGCAGTGGGACTTGTCTGGCTAGCAACTCCATATGACGCTCGTACATGCGTTCCGACTGCTGGCGCTGAGCCCTATATTGCCAGCCTTGAAAGAGCAAAAAAAGGGCTCCTCCCAGTAGGCCAAAGAGCATCCAAGGAGAGCCTATCACAGAGTCCCAAAGCGTATAAAATGCTCCTTGACGCCATAGCTCGCGAAATGCGCATGCCTCTGGAGATATGGCATTCTCCAATTTGGCTTGGCGACAGGCATCTTCCACTTTGGGACCATGTGAATAACGGGCATCTGTCGTGCAAATGCTGTTCTGCAACAGCATGGCATTTTCAATCCAACGCTGAGTGCATTGAGCATGAAGATCAGCTAGGCGCAGTCCCTCATGAATAAGCAGGGGGCCTCCCACCAGCAAGAGTAGCAAGAATGGGACAAGAATCATTTTTTTACTGTTTACACAAAAGAAAAGAGTCTAATAGGGTCGATGTCACATCAGTCTTATCGTGCCGCTTCTTTCAAATATCCAGTTTGTGTGCAAGGAACGTCATACCGTTCTGCTAGTGGTGTGCCTGGCGTCACGTATAAGGAACAGAGAGAAAGCATTTGCTATATTCCGCTTTCTGTGGCAGCATCCATCAATCAGATTGAGAATGCTGAGGTGTTCAATGCAAACTTTCCTGGAGCGGTCATGGGCAACTTGCCACGTTATTCGTTTCGTGTTGGCAGCGCTGATATAGTGCATATGCTGACTGGAGAACACTTGGGATTTGGTGGATGTGCAGCCTT
>Ga0302281_10003247_pt1 | contig 11329 bp, 12 predicted proteins | sample III_Fen_E1_2_FD_198762 | JGI IMG/M metagenome (GOLD analysis project Ga0302281, IMG submission 198762) | Peat permafrost microbial communities from Stordalen Mire near Abisko, Sweden - III_Fen_E1_2 | ecosystem: Environmental > Terrestrial > Soil > Wetlands > Permafrost | place: Sweden: Abisko...
CAGCACCGTGCCGCCAGTAAAATCCACGCCGAAATTCAACCCGCGCGTGACGAGAAAAATGACGGCAATGATGAAAGTAACCAACGAAATGCTGGTGGTGTAGCGTCCATAACTCATGAACGGAATGTCTTGTTTGATGCGGAAAAATTCCATGTCGTTTCTTCCTAGCCTATCGCCACTTTAGTCAAACGCGGCTTGTGGCCGTAAATCAAATTCACCAGCGCGCGCGAAACCAGCACCGCGCTGAACATTGAGGTCAGGATACCCAGACACAGCACCACAGCGAAGCCGCGTATCGGACCGGAGCCGAACATGAAAAGCGCGATGCCCGCGATCAAGGTGGTGATGTTGGAGTCGAAGATGGTGCCGAATGCCTGCTCGTAGCCCGCATGGATGGAGGCCTGCGGCGTATTGCCGTTGCGCAGTTCTTCGCGGATACGTTCGTTGATTAGCACATTGGCGTCAATCGCCATACCCAAGGTCAGCGCGATACCCGCCATACCCGGCAAGGTTAGCGTAGCTTGCAGCATGGACAGCAGCGCCACCAACAATAGCAGGTTGGCGCCCAGCGCCAGCACGGAAACTCCGCCGAACATCAGATAATAAGCGATCATGAAAATCGCGATGGCAGTAAAGCCGATCTGAGTGGAATGAAAACCACGCGTGATGTTGTCCGCACCCAAGCTGGGGCCAACAGTACGCTCTTCCACTATCTCCATCGGCGCCGCCAGCGCGCCAGCGCGCAACAGCAGTGCAGTGTTCCGGGTCTCTTCGGTGCTCATGCTGCCGGTAATCTGCACACGCCCACCGCCGATTTCCTCGCGTATCACGGGGGCAGTAACGATTTCGCCTTTGCCTTTTTCAAACAGGATGATTGCCATGCGCTTGCCGACGTTCTCGCGCGTCGCATCCTTGAACTTGCGCGCGCCGATGCCATCCAGATTGATGTGTACCGCCGGTTCGTTATCGCGGTTGTCGAAACCGGGCTGCGCATCGCTAATGCGTTCGCCGGTAAAGATCACGGCCTTCTTCACCAGCAACGGCGTACCGTCGCGCTCTTTGAACATTTCGGTGCCGAACGGCGCGGGAGAGCCCTCAACGTAATGATGCTCTTCATCTACCAAGCGCACTTCCAGCGTCGCGGTGCGGCCAAGAATATCTTTCGCACGCGCGGTATCCTGCACGCCGGGCAATTGCACCACGATGCGGTCTGCACCCTGCTGCTGGATCACCGGCTCGGCCACACCCAGTTCGTTGACACGGTTACGCAAGGTGACCAGATTTTGCTGCACCGCGGAATCCTGAATACGTTTTTCTTCTTCAGGCTTGAGTGTAGCAACCAGCAAAAATTCACCGCCCTCATCCTTGTCGATAAGAAACAGCCCGTTGAAGTGTTGCTTGATTTCGGCTTCGCCCTTGCTGCGCGCTTCCGCGTCGCGGAATTTGACTGTCACCACCTTATCTTCACGGTTCACACCGGAATAGGCAATATTCTGTTCACGCAAGGTGCTGCGAATATCGCTGGCAGCAGCCTCCAGCGCCTTATCCAGCGCGCCTTTCATGTCGATCTGCAACAGGAAATGCACCCCGCCGCGCAAGTCCAGACCCAGATACATAGGCAGGGCGTTGATGCTGGTAAGCCACTGCGGCGAACGCGGCAACAGGTTCAACGCTACCACGTAATCCTCGCCCAGATTGGTTTGCAGGATGTCCTTGGCCTTGATCTGGCTGTCGGTATCGGCAAAGCGCGCCTTGACGCTGGTTGCGTCCAATGAGATCGCATCGGGATTGAGGCTGGCGGCCTTGAGCGCGTCTTCTACCCGTCCCATCAGGACACTATCCGCCTTGACGCCGGAGCGGAGCGGCGACACCTGCACCGCCGGGGATTCGCCGTAGAAGTTGGGCAGGGTATAAACCAGCCCAATAACAAGTGCGGCAAGAATCAGCAGGTTTTTCCACAGCGGGTATTGGTTCATTGCATTACCTATAAAACGTGATGACGGCTTAAAACAATAATTTGTTAGACCGTTCGCCCTGAGCTTGTCGAAGGGTTCTGGTTGCGTGGCTGGTGGTTCGACAAGCTCACCACGAACGGTTAAATGAGCAACATTGGTGTTAGATCGCCTTGATGGTTCCCTTGGGCAGCACGGTCTGCACTGCACTTTTCTGGACATGGATCGTTACGCCATCGGCCACTTCCACGCTGACATAGTTTTCGTCCACTTTACTGACGCGCCCCAACAGACCACCGGCCGCTACTACCTCGTCACCTTTTTGCAGGGAGGCTATCATGGACTTCTGTTCCTTCGCACGCTTCTGCTGCGGGCGCAGGATCAGGAAATAAAACACGACAATCAGCACGAACAAGGGCAAGAACTGGAAAATGCCGCCATCTGGTGTTGGGACCAGACCATCGGCGTAAGCATTACTGATAAATAGGTTAGTCAATGACATCTTGCAATCTCCGGTAAAAATCAAAGGCGCGCATTCTATCATGAAGCATTCCGGGACGAAGCAGCGCGTGTTTGCCTGAACTCTGCAACAAAAGCATCAAATCGCCCCGCTGCGATGGTCGCGCGGATTTCGCTCATTAGTTCTTGATAGTAATACAGGTTGTGGATCGTGTTCAGGCGCGCGCCGAGAATCTCGCCGATGCGGTGCAGGTGGTGCAGGTAAGCACGGGTGAAGTTGCGGCAAGTGTAACAGGCGCACTGCTCGTCCAGCGGACGCATATCCATGCGGTATTGCGCATTCTTGATCTTGATGTCGCCGTGACGGGTGAACATCATGCCGTTGCGCGCATTGCGCGTAGGCATCACACAATCGAACATATCTATGCCCTGCGCAACCGCATCCACGAGGTCTTCCGGCGTGCCAACGCCCATCAAATAGCGCGGTTTATCCTGCGGCAATTGCGGCGCAGTGTGCTGAAGAATACGCAACATATCTCCCTTCGGCTCGCCCACCGATAGCCCACCAATGGCATAACCATCAAAGCCGATATGTTCCAGTTCACGCAGAGATTCATCGCGCAAGTGTTCATGCATCCCGCCCTGCACGATGCCAAACAGTGCATTGGCATTGCCCTCGTGCGCTTGCTTCGAACGCTCTGCCCAGCGCAGCGACAGGCGCATGGAATCGCCGGCCTGCTGCTCGTCCGCCGGATACGGCGTGCACTCATCAAAGATCATCACGATATCGGAGTTCAGCACTTTTTGAATACGCATGGATTCTTCTGGCGACAGAAAGCATTTATCGCCATTCACTGGCGACTGAAATTTCACTCCCTCTTCGGTAATCTTGCGCAACGCCCCCAGACTGAACACCTGAAATCCGCCCGAATCGGTGAGGATAGGCTTTTCCCACCCCATAAAACGATGCAGCCCGCCATGCGCCTCGATCACTTCCAGACCCGGACGCAGCCATAAATGAAAAGTATTGCCCAGTACAATCTGTGCGCCGATTTCCTGCAACTCAAGTGGCGACATCGCCTTCACCGTGCCATAGGTTCCGACCGGCATAAAGGCGGGGGTTTCGACCACACCATGGGCGAGGTGCACAGTTCCGCGACGGGCAAGGCCATCAGTTTTATGTAAAGTAAATTTCATGACTTTCTTTCAATCAACATCGCATCGCCATAACTAAAAAAACGATACTCCTGCTCTACAGCATGGCGATAAGCAGCAAGCATTTGATCCATTCCACCGAAAGCGCACACCAGCATCAGCAGGGTGGACTTGGGCAAATGGAAATTGGTAAGCAGCACATCCACCACCTTGAAGCGATAACCCGGCGTGATGAATATATCAGTCTCGCCCTCTCCCGCTTTTAGCTCACCAGCCTGCGCCACGCTTTCCAATACCCTCAGGCTGGTGGTACCGACGGCGATGACGCGCCCACCACGTGCCTTGGCCTCACGCATCGCATCCACCGCAGATTGCAGAATGCTGTAGCGTTCGCTGTGCATGACATGCTCATGCGTATGTTCCACGCGCACCGGCTGGAAGGTGCCCGCGCCGACATGCAGGGTGACATAGACGATGTGGGCGCCGCGTGCGCGCAGGGCGGCGAGCATCACTTCGTCGAAATGCAGCCCTGCCGTGGGCGCGGCTACCGCACCAGGCTGGCGCGCGAACACGGTCTGGTAGCGTTCTTCATCTATGGTATCGGCGGTGTGGGTGATGTAAGGCGGTAACGGCAACTGGCCGTAGCGTTCCAGCAAAACAATCACATTCTCCGTGCTGTCGAAGCGCAGGCGATAAAATTCACCCTCCCGCCCCAGTACAGTTACGGATAAATTATCAGCTAATAACAAACGGCTACCCATCTTGGGCGACTTGCTGGCACGAACTTGCGCCAGCACTTCATGCTCACCCAGCACGCGCTCGACCATCACCTCGACCTTGCCGCCGCTCTCTTTTGTCCCGAATAAACGCGCCTTCAGTACGCGCGTGTCGTTGAAAACCAGCACGTCATGCTCCCTCACCAGTGTGGGCAAATCGGCGAACAATCGGTCTTGCCAGTCGGTTCCGCACACATGCAACAGGCGGCTGGCGCCGCGTTTTTCGGGTGGGTGTTGCGCAATCAGGCGCTCAGGAAGCGCGAAATCGAATTCGTCAGTGCGCATTGCAGAATGTTGCCAATATGTGAAAAGACGCCATTGTAGCTTGATGAAGATGGCTGTTTCATGGATAATTCGCGGCTTCCTAGAGGCCGGGATGGCGGAACTGGTAGACGCGCTGGACTCAAAATCCTGTATCTGCAAGGATGTGGGGGTTCGATTCCCCCTCCCGGCACCAGACAAGTTTATTAGTAAGCTTGTCAACCAAATAGGAAAGCCGTGCGTTATTGGCTTCTGACATTAGTAATGTCATAAACGTTTATCAACTACTAAAAACTGGAGTTTAATATGAAACTGTTGTCCACACTGATCGCTGCTGTATTCGCTGCTGTTACTTTCTCCGCTGTTGCTGCTGATGCGCCTGCTGCTGCCGCTGCACCTGCTGCCGCCGCTGCCGCTCCTGCTGCCGCTGCTGCACCTGCTGCTAAGCCAGCCAAGAAGGCAAAGAAGCATAAGAAGGCAAAGAAGGCCGCCGCTCCTGCTGCTGATGCTGCACCAGCCGCTAAGTAATTTAGCACAAGCTTAAGAAAGGCAGGGGCAACCCTGCCTTTTTTATTTTTTCCGATAAACTAACACCATGATCTGGAAACCCAACGTTACCGTCGCCGCCATCATCGAGCAAGATGGGGAATTTCTGCTGGTGGAGGAACACACTTCGCAAGGCCTGCTGTTCAACCAACCTGCCGGGCATCTGGAAGCCAACGAATCGCTGCTTGCCGCTGTGGCGCGCGAAACGCTGGAAGAGTCCGCATACGAATTCGAGCCGCAACACCTGATCGGCATTTACCGCTGGCACGCACCGGCATCCAATACCACTTACCTGCGCTTCGCTTTTAGCGGACGCATCCTCACCCATCACCCGGAGCGCACGCTGGATGAAGGCATAGTCCGCGCTATGTGGATGACGCCGGATGAAATCCGCGCCACCCAAGCGCGCCACCGCAGCCCGCTAATCTTGCGTTGCGTAGAAGATTATCTCGCCGGAAAACGCTACCCGCTGGAACTCATCACGCATTATGACTAACGAGCAAGCTCGTTCCCCGCTCCCCAACCCTCTCCCGCCTGCGGGCGAGGGGGCAAACGTGAAAAGCAATCTTCAATCCCGGCGCATCGTCGTCGGCATGTCGGGCGGTGTGGACTCTTCCGTCACCGCGCTGCTGCTGAAACAACAGGGTTATGAAGTCATCGGCCTGTTCATGAAGAACTGGGAAGATGACGACAATGATGACTATTGCTCATCGCGTCAGGATCTAATCGATGCGGTCTCCGTTGCCGATACCTTGGATATTCCCATTGAAGCGGTAAATTTTTCCAGCGAATATAAAGATCGCGTGTTCAGCTATTTCCTGCGCGAATACGAGGCTGGTCGCACGCCCAACCCGGACATCCTGTGCAACTCGGAAATCAAGTTCAAAGCCTTTCTGGAACACGCCATCGACATGGGCGCAGATGCCATTGCCACCGGCCATTACGCGCAAATCCACGAAGTGGATGGCCACTACCAACTGCTCAAGGCAGCAGACGCCAGCAAGGATCAGAGTTATTTTCTGCATCGCTTGAACCAGGCGCAATTATCCAAAGCGATGTTCCCGCTGGGCACGCTGCTCAAGTCGCAAGTGCGCGAAATCGCGCAGAAACATAATTTGTCCAACCATGCCAAGAAGGACAGCACCGGCATCTGCTTCATCGGCGAACGCCCATTCCGCGAATTTCTCAACCGCTACCTGCCCACCACACCCGGCCCGATGGTCACGCCCGCAGGCGACGTGGTCGGGCAGCACATGGGATTATCGTTCTATACCCTCGGCCAGCGCCAAGGGCTGGGCATCGGCGGCGGCAAGGATGGTACCGGTGAACCGTGGTTCGTAGCAGACAAAGATATGATCGGCAACCGCCTGATCGTAGTGCAAGGCCACAACCATCCCGACTTGCTAACGCAAAATTTAGAGGCGATGGAAATGCACTGGATCAGCGGGCATGCGCCCCAGCTGACGCGCAACTACGCCGCCAAAACCCGCTACCGGCAGGCCGATGCATCTTGCCGCATCACGGCAATATCCGGAGACCATGCCAGCTTTACTTTCGAAGAAGCCCAATGGGCAGTTACTCCGGGACAGTCTGCTGTCGTTTATGATGGGGCTGTTTGTCTGGGAGGCGGGATTATTGGAAGTCGCTGACAGATTCAGCTTGTCAGCTCAATGGCTGTTCAATCAACGGCCAAGAAAAACATTAAGCCTCGAAACACCCGCAGAAAAACTTAACGCATGTATCGCATCGACCGGTTGAGATCGCCCTCATAAAAATGTCATAACCAACGGTTAAACTTCCTAGCGCCAAGATGGATTGCTAGTAGCCCAGTTTTACTGCAAATACGCTGCTGAAATCAGCGGCGTAGAACCATGGGCTTGTGCTTAAGTAATACGGGCTGATCAGTAGTGAATCAAGCAGAAATCAATATGGATATAGTTATACGTAGATCGACAATGTTGCTTGCCTGCTTCCGTGGCTCACGCGTGGCGTGCCACATCATTTACGGAATATGGCTAGCCTGTTTTTTTCCGGCACTGGATAAAAGTATCCAGCGGCGCACCCAGAAACTTTGGTCACGGAAATTACTGGATATATTGCATGTAGGGCTTGAAGCACAAGGTTGTCATTATCCGGCGGACATGCACGGTCGCCTGCTGGTTGCCAACCATATTTCCTGGCTGGATGTAATTGCCTTGAACGCAGTTGTCCCGGCATGTTTTGTCGCAAAATCCGATGTCAAGAGTTGGCCGCTGCTAGGCTGGTTGTGCCATCGTGTCGGCACCCTGTTTATCAATCGCGACAACAGGCGTGACACCATGAGCATCAACCGCAAAATTTCAGGGTTCCTCAAGCAGGGCGAGTGCGTCGCCCTGTTTCCGGAGGGCACCTCCACCGATGGTGAGTTCCCCGGCAAATTTCATTCATCGTTGCTGCAAGGCGCGATTGATGTCAATAGTGCCATCTGCCCGGTCGCCATCCGCTATCACGACGGTGCAGGCCACTCCAACGGCGATGCGGCCTTTGTGGGTGACATGAGCTTCGTCCAGTCGTTATGGAAAATCCTGTGCAGCCCATCGTTGCACATCACTCTGGTTTACTTGCCGCCACTCCCATGCACCATAAAAACCCGGCGCTTGCTGGCTTCGCAGGCTCAGGGGAACATTCATATGGCTTTGGCCACCTTCTCACCCAACCACTCAGTCTGCGTGCCGAATGCAGCCACGTCTCTCAGATGGAAGAATGCCATCTCGCCGATCTAGTATTGAAATTTCATCAATTCTTAAACTTCCTGTAATTTTATGGAAACACATCGTCACTAACCTGTCTCCACATTACCTAACCAACGGAGACGACGATGTTAAATTTGCTTCAACAACAACATCTGCCGCATAGCAAACTTGTACTTGGCATGGCGAGAACCGTGACAGAGATTGAAGAAGCACAACGCTTGAGATACAAAGTGTTCGCCGAAGAGATGGGCGCCAATCTGGTCAGTGCCCATGAAGAGATAGATCGCGACATTTTCGACAGTTATTGCGAACATCTGCTGGTACGCGATAACAGCAATAATAAAGTGGTCGGCACTTACCGTATCTTGCCTCCCGACTGCGCGCGGGCCATCGGCAGTTATTACTCCGAAACTGAATTCGACCTGACACGCTTGGCGCATCTGCGTGACCGTATGGTCGAAGTTGGGCGCTCTTGTGTGCACATGGATTATCGCGTTGGTGCAACCATCACCCAGTTATGGGGTGGCCTTGCGGATTACATGTGCATGCACAAACATGAATACCTGATCGGTTGCGCCAGCATCAGCATGAAGGATGGCGGGCATAACGCTGCCAGCGTTTATAACAAATTGCACAAGCAATATGCGGCTCCCGCAGAATATCGCGTATTCCCGCGTTGCCCACTGCCGTTGGAGGCATTGGATCAAACGCTGGATGTCAGCATCCCGCCACTGATCAAAGGCTATTTGCGTCTCGGAGCTTACATCGGCGGTGAACCGGCATGGGATCCGGATTTCAATACTGCCGACCTGTTCATCATGTTACCCATGTCAAGGTTGAATGAAAAATATGCCAGGCATTTCATTCGCTAGGCCAGACACTCACTGGCAGTGCATTGGAAATTTTATTTCAGGATATGCTCTGACTGACGAGAAAATAAATATTGAGCACACTCGCAAAGTGTCGTTTCAAGATTAATTTTTCCACAACAAAAACTTAATAATTATTAAATATTTTCCTGCCATTCTGTCGGCATGAAACAAAACGTTACTCTCTATTCAGGTGTTGGTCAGCGATATGTCATATAGGCATTCGGATAACCAAGTAACAGGTGTATCCATTCTGGATGATGTTTCCCAATCTGTCATTTTTCCATCTTTAAAATGACAGAAGTCCGGTCAATATTCCTTTCTGATATCCATCTCGGAACCAAGGCATGTCAGGCAGAACATTTGCTTGAATTTTTGAAAGAATATTCATCTGAAAATATTTTCTTGCTGGGTGACATCGTCGATCTATGGGCAATGAATAGGGGAACCGTTCACTGGACTCCGGCCCAAAATACGGTTGTGCAAAAACTGCTTCGGCGTGCTCGGCACGGCGACAAGATTTTTTTTGTCCCAGGCAACCATGATGAGGCCATGCGTGAATACGCTGGCACATCGTTTGGCGATGTTGTTGTTGAAAATGAGATTGTCCATACCGCCGCTGACGGGCGCCGCTACTTGTTATTGCATGGCGATGAATTCGACCAGGTGACGCGCCATCACAGATGGGTGGCCATCTTGGGCGACAAGTCGTATGACATGCTGGTGAGCCTGAACATTTATTTATCCTGGCTGCGCAGGACTTTCCGGCGTCCCGGATATTGGTCCCTCGCTGGTTATGCCAAACGCAAGATAAAAACCGCCGTCAGCTTTATTTTCAATTTTGAAGATTCCGTCATTCGTCATGTGCGTGAACGCAAGCTGGATGGTGCTATTTGCGGTCACATCCATTGGCCGATGATAAAGGAAGTCGATGGGCTTGCTTATTTGAACTGCGGAGACTGGGTGGATAGTTGCTCCGCAATTGTCGAGCATATTGATGGGCGCATGGAGCTTGTCGCATGGAATACAAACCCGAATCCGGTCCAATAATCAACACAAGAAGAGTTATGGAAAGTCCGCATAAAGGCAAGACTGGGTTCACACGTTTATTGAATGCGTTTCGTTATTCATGCGCGGGTATCAAAGAGGCGCATCGGAATGAGGATGCCTTTCGCCAAGAAGTGTTGTTGGCAGCCTTCCTGTTACCGTTGGCGTTCTGGCTTGAATCGGCCGCCATCGGACGCGCCCTGATGATAGGTAGCGTGTTGCTGCTGCTCATCGTTGAGCTGCTGAATTCGGCCATAGAAGCCACAGTTGACCGCATCTCGCTGGACGACCACAGGCTTGCCAAACGCGCCAAGGACATCGGCAGTGCTGCGGTACTTATTACCATTATCAATCTGGTATTAGTCTGGATGTTGGTGCTGCTCGGTTAACATGAGGAAAACCATAATCGCTATCTATCAATACTACGGACACCCGAGATGAAAATACTGTTCATATCCGACGTCTATTTTCCGCGCATCAACGGCGTTTCGACTTCCATAGAAACTTTCCGGCACGAGCTCCGCAAAATCGGCCACACGGTGCATCTGATCGCGCCTGATTATCCCGGTTCCAGTTCCGATGAGAGCGACATCATGCGGGTGCCTTCCCGTCAACTGCCATTCGATCCGGAAGATCGACTGATGAAGTTCAACTGGGTGATGGCGCACCTCGAAAAATTGCGCAGCGAGCATTACGACATCATCCACATCCAGACGCCATTTGTAGCGCACTATCTCGGTATCAAGTTATCGCGTTTGCTGAGTATTCCCTGCATAGAAACTTATCACACATTCTTTGAGGAATACCTCCATCACTACATTCCATTTGTACCCAAGGCATTGATGGGGACGGTGGCCAGGCGATTTTCTCGCCATCAAGGCAATAGTCTGGATGGAATGGTGGTTCCATCGCGCCCAATGATGGAGGTGTTGCGCAACTATGGTGTGACGACGCATGCGGAAGTCATCCCGACCGGACTCGAACCGGAAAGCTTCGAGCCGGGTAACGGGGATGACTTTCGCATGAAGTACGGCATTGCATTGAATCGCCCAATGTTACTTTTCGTCGGTCGTGTGGCACACGAGAAAAATATCGGATTTTTGCTGCATGTGGTTGACCGTGTCAGGAAGAGCATTCCCGAAGTACTGTTACTGATCGCCGGTGCGGGACCGGCGCGTGAGGGACTGGAGCATGAAGTCAACAAATCGGGTTTGTCTCAAAATGTCATGTTTATCGGTTACCTTGATCCATACCGAGCTGAATAGCTGCTATCACTCGGCGGATATTTTTGTATTCTCTTCGCGGACAGAAACTCAAGGGCTGGTACTGTTGGAAGCAATGGCGCAAGGCGTGCCTGTAGTGTCTACCGCCGAAATGGGTACTCGTGACGTACTTCGTGAAGGCGCAGGTGTCTGGATTGCCAAAGAGGAGCTGCAAGACTTTTCCGGCAAGGTCATCATGATGCTGGGGGACGCCGGTGTCAGAGCCCGCCTTGGCGAAGCCGGGCGCGAGTATGCGCATGGGTGGTCTGC
>Ga0302281_10003249_pt1 | contig 11323 bp, 10 predicted proteins | sample III_Fen_E1_2_FD_198762 | JGI IMG/M metagenome (GOLD analysis project Ga0302281, IMG submission 198762) | Peat permafrost microbial communities from Stordalen Mire near Abisko, Sweden - III_Fen_E1_2 | ecosystem: Environmental > Terrestrial > Soil > Wetlands > Permafrost | place: Sweden: Abisko...
AAACTCTTCGCCACCGTGCCGGACTGGGCGGTGTAGCCAGACAAAAACCGGGAACCCCAGGGTTTGCTGGCTTTTTTGAAAATTCCCGGGGAAGTTAGGCTAGACGTTTGTTTTCCCCAGTGCCCCGCCGCCAAACCAGGCTTTTGCGCCCGGACAAATTCCTGCAAAATGGATTGTGGTGGTCCCGCGGTTCTTGTTATACCGGCGGTGATGAAATGGTTTATCTGATGTCAAATGAGCGACGAAAAACAACCTTTTACGGAGCAAGTCACCCGCGCGCAGCGTGCTGCAGGCAACTCTGGCAATGCCAGCCTCACCCGCTGGGGCTGGATCACCGCCGGCATTTTGCTGGTCATGCTGGTGGCGGCGCTGCTGCTGTGGGCGGTGGCCGAGGGCAAGCTGCGCGGCTTGCAGTTGACGCGGACCAAACTGGACGAATCCACCACCAGTCTGGCCAACGCCCTTGCGGAACTGGAGAAAGACAAGGCGCAGATCGCCACCCTGCAAACCCAGGTGGATGATCTGCAAAAGGAGAAGGAAATGGCGGTTCAATCCGCCAAGGGCTTGGAGGATGAAATGCGCTCCGATCTGGAGTCCAAGGATGTCACCATTTCCAAGCTGCAAGGCAAGCTGACCGTGAACATTCTCGACCGCGTGCTGTTTGAATCCGGCGAAGCCGTGCTCAAGCCGGCCGGCGAAACGGTCATGCGCAAAATCGCGGCCCTGCTCGCGGGGCATCCCACGCTGAAGATCCATGTCATCGGCCACACCGACAATGTGCCCATCCGCAGCCGGTTTGCCAGCAATTGGGAGCTCTCCACCGCGCGCGCCCTGGCCGCCGTGCATTTTCTCACCGAAAAGGCGGGGGTGGACCCGCGCCGCGTCGGGGCCGTGGGCTATGGCGAATTCCGGCCCATCGCCGACAACGCCACGGCGGAAGGCCGGGCCAAGAACCGCCGCATCGCCATCACCATTTTGTCCGACGAACTGGCCGGGGTGGATACCGTGCCAGCGGAGAAACCAGCGGCCCCCGCGCCCGTCGTGGCGCCCGCCGAGACGCCTGCGGTGGCCCCGACCGATGCCCCGCCGCCGCTGCCGGTCGTGGTGACGCCGCAACCCATGCCACCGGTTCCCGAGCCCCCCGCCCTGGAACCGCCGCCGCCCACGCCGCCGCCGCAGAACTACTAACTATTGACACTGGACAAATCCATTATGACAACCAAAAAATTGGGAGAACCCTGTGCGGAAATGGAAGCAACCTGCTGCAAATAAAATGTTGACTCGACTTTACCTCGGCCTAAAAATCATTCCATGAAACCACGCCTGACCATCCAATCGCACAAACCGAGTTTGGGTGAATAATACTGTTAGGCCGGATTCACTATGAGAACATTTCAACGCCGATTTTTAGGATTATGCCTGCTGCCCATTTTGATGATGTGCCTGGATGATGGGTTTACCTTGCTCCAACAGCCCGCTGCGTATTGGTCAGGCGACTACTCGAAGGCTCAAGAAGGCGATGCGTGGTTCTATCACTTGATGGCCATCCATCCTGCGGCGTTTATTTCGTGGAGGGCAGCGACAGCTCTAGTCACTGTTGGCATGATCTTATTCATGCCACAGACGCTCGCGTTGATCATCAGCATTGCATACACACTGGGCCATTTTGTTGGCGCGTCCACATGGCTGCTGTATGGCGGATATTTTCGTTATGGTCACAAGATGTTTGCTGGCCTATGTTTGTTGACGGCTATATTCATGGCCGTTGCAATTCGGTGGGGTTGGCGAGCAGAGCCACAGTCGGATTCACCGGTAGGAGTTCGCTTGCATATCGGATTGCGCTGGGCGTTGATTTTGCTACTCGCGGGCATTGCTGCTTGGATGAATCTATGGAAGGAATGAAGCATCCGCCTAACAAGTCGCCGGAGCCAACCGCCGTTGGCGCTTGCCGTTCCGCTTTCGCGGTTCACGTCGCGAGTCGGCGGTGGCTCAGCTTTTTTCGTTAGGCCTTACATAGCTGCTCACAGACAACATATATGGCACTAGATCAAGCGATAGCCACATTAGCAGCACCAGTTATCACACTGGTTGCCGGAGTCGTTGCAGGCCGCGTTTCTGCGATTCGCAGGCGCTCGCAAAGCGCGATTCCTATTGATTCTGCTTCTGGTGTGATTGGAGTATATCCAAAACTACCAATGGAGGAGCTTTCAGATGAGATTTCTCAAGCCCGTCACGTAGAAATTCTTCAGACATGGGCCGATAACCTCATTCAGCTTCAGCCAGCATTTCAACAAGCTGCCAATGCCAATGCAAAGATTCGCATCTTACTTATCAGCCCCGACTCAATAATGTTGAAGTATCGGGCACATGAATACAGGGATGGGTCAGTTTCGTTTGAGACACTCCGAAACCGGTTGATAGATCAGATACAAGACATGAAGGCGTTTTGTAGGCAAAACAACATCACGAACAATGTGCTTATTCGTTTATACGATGGGACGCCAGTATTATCCATTTATCAGACAGATAAGATTGTGTATCTCGGCAACTTCTGGCGACGCGGTTCCGCAATGCAATGCCCACAACTCAAGGCGAAAGATACAGGCTACTACCCAGATTGGGCTACTAAACACTTTGACGCGATATGGGATGATAAGAACACTAAATCGGCCTAACAAGTCGCCGGAGCCAACCGCCGTTGGCCCTGTCAGTTCCGCTGTCGCGGTTCACACCGCGAGTCGGCGGTGGCTCAGCTTTTTTCGTTAGGCATCGTTCGCACGCATGAAGACAGAAGAGCACAACAAGGGAGTCTGCTTTCAGGTGCCAGACGCGACCTATGGCTATCTTTGTCGCGCTGTCTTGACAGTTCCCGGCGTTGTTTTCACGAAGCGGCGACGTTTCTTTTGGTCTGGCATGGATGTCGGTGCCGAGTTTTCGTTTCGAGGCCACGATTTCGAGATTGAGACCGATTCGTGGGATGGCGCACTTTGGATTTTAGCGAAGGACAAGCAAAAGCATGAGGTTGAGATGCAGGAGTTGCGAGACGCAGTTGAGAGATTTACGATTCCTGGCGGGCCGGTGATGGTATTTTTTCGACGGATTTTATCAGAGACTTTTACATGACCACGATGCCTAACCAGTCGCCGGAGCCAACGTGGTTGGGCGCATCAGATTTGCGCTTGAGCGTGTAAAGGGTCGCGTTGTCAAAGGGAAAAGGGGTCGGGGAAAAGGGGTCAGACCTGGGTCAGACCTAACTATTGACACACGGGCGGCTGGTCTGGTAGGGTTTGGGCATGCCGCGCAAACTGCGAGTGGAATATGCGGGGGCGATATATCATGTGATGAATCGCGGGGATCGGCGGGAGTTGATTTTCATGGATGAGTCGGACCGTGAAAGCGGCTTAAGGATGCAAACCAGCTTAAGCGATACCGAGCCCTAAGAGGCCTCCTTAAAGTGATTAAGCGCGGTGGTACGATGCTATGGCTTGGAATTGACTTCATATGGGAGCAAATAATAAATGACCCAACTCTAAACCCTGGCTGTAATCAGGGGCAAATGACATGAGCAATACCAGAACAAGCGACGGTATCATGGAGGCAGATTGGGAGGTTATTCAGGTCCTCGCTGCGGATATTGCAAATGTTGTAATGGCCCAGAATTACGGAACTGCAAGAGTAACTACTGAAAAGCTTCTCTCCCAAATTTCGCGGCTCGAGGAAAAATATGGTAGACTGCCGAGTCTCTTGGCAACGCGTGCCGACTGTATTGATGACGAAAAGGAAAGGATACAATTATTGAAAGATGCTTAGAGGGACAAACTTTTCGTTTTTTTAGTCAAATCTCCTTTCATACATAAATAGAGCGGGGCAGCACGAACCTCAAATTTCCATGTTGCCAGGATGATGGCTTTGAGATGACGCCCTTTTCCTCGAAGCCGAATGTGTGAAGAAGTTTGAGGCAATGTTTATTTTGAGGATGAACGACGCCAATGACTTGTTCTGCGCCAAGTTCGTTAAATGCGGCAGGAATCAGAATTTTGCAGACCTCGCGGCCGAAATGTCGGCCCCGATAATCCTGTGAGATTACGACTTGAATTTCGCGGGTTACTTCTGCGTCGGGATAATCTGAATCCAGGTATTGATCGAGCGCAGCCCGACCTGCGAATTGCCCGGTGGCTTTCGCTAAAACGGCAAGGGTCTGGCACCGAGACAATTTGGACTCCACCCCACGAATCCATTCCTCACGCGGCACGCGAGTGGGACCGTTCAAGTAACGCTTTACATCCGGGTCGGACTCAATGCGATACATCTCGCTTAAATCTTCTGCTTGGAGGCATCGGAGCATGACGCTTGAACCGATCTTTGGCAGAGTTAAAATGTTCGGATTGTCCATCGTTGAAATTCAAACGCCAATTGCCCCAATCGTCCATCCCAAAATGATTTTGGCAGCGACATTTACCTGGCCCGGCGCGGCCGACAATTCGGGCTGGGGCGATCGCTTCATTCGACGCGGACACATTTTCCATAGATGCCGTTCGAGCCAATCCAACCGTTGATGCGACCGCGATTATTGCCAATCTGAAATCGCTCGCCCTGTCTGGCTTTCACGAGATGAAGATACTGAAAGCCGTTCACCTTGCACAAGACGATGTCACCGATTTGGAGATCGGCCGCATTGACTGGCACCACCGTGCACAACTGTCCGGATTCAATCTTCCCGCTCATGGAATTCCCGCGGGGACGAAACTGAACCGTCTCTCCTCTTCTCAGCTTGTCGATGTGGGGAGTGGCCCAACCCATACGCTTATGCGGAAGGTAGAAATGTATGCCCTGCCGGATCCGCAGCGTGAACCGCGACAGCGGAACGGCCAGCGCCTACGGTTGATGACTTGTTCGGCGAGAAGTTCATGGAATACACAAAATAACAATGCAAATGGCCGCCAAAATTAAAGCCGGTGGCCACCAGCGTGCCAACACTGCTCCAACTTGAAGTGCCGCCCGGACGGGCTCCCGCTCGAACCTATAAAAACCAACTGCTGAAAAAATGGCCAGGGCAAGCAACATCCGAGACTGGTACGGACTTAAATGACCAATCAGAGAAACCGAAAACAAGGCGATCCCTCCAATAATCCCGATCGCGATCAGCAGACGCCCGCGAACGCTCGATCCTCTGGCTTGCAGGTTGAGACCATAGAGTACGCAGCCGACTGGCATATTCGCCAAAACCGTGTAAGCGGCAATCACCCAAGCTGCATAAACTTTCTTGCCAGCTAACGGAAGGGCTGGCGGCGGTGGATTGTCGGCGGATGTCATACGCTCAGATCGCCCAAAGGGTACCCCATTATTAGAGGCTGTCTCGGGATGCTGAGGGCCGCTTGGGCCTCATGTTCCTTCCCGTTCATGAAGAGGCCGAACATTGTAGTGAGCCAAGGCTGAGTGATTTATCCCAGTTCATTGAGTTGTTTTAGCCATTTGTATCTGATCCGTCGAGTGTAATTTGGGTGATGGCGTCGGCGAGAGCCACATCCTATTTGGTTGAATTTCAAATCTCAAATTGGTGATCAGGCCAGCAATGAAATGATCGGAAATGGCTCACCACCGATCCAGTTCAGTGCCCGCGAGGATGAACGGGCCGACTGCTTTCAGGTCGTTATCAACCACGGGTTCGCTGAGGTAATATTCGTAGCTGCCGTCGCGGGGGCGGCCGGCGGCGGTTTTGAAGCCCAGCCCGGCCACGGAACAGCAGTGGGTGAGGGACCACTGGCCATTGCCATCGTTGCGGAGGAGATGGTCCACGAGCCCGGCATAGCCCTTGGTGATGGCAGGCACATACTCGCGGGACAGGTAGCCGCGATTGACGCCCTTGGCCAGGGCGGCGACAAACATGGCGGAGGCGGAGGCCTCCAGATAATTGCCGGGGCGCCCGCCCTGATCCAGCACCTGCCACCATAGGCCGGTCTGGGCGTCCTGCCATGGGACGATGCCGCGCGCGGTCTTTTGCAGGGTGGCCAGGATTTGCGCGCGGGCGGGATGGTTCGTGGGGAAGTAGTCCAGAATGTCCACCAGGGCCATCACATACCAGCCTTCGGCGCGGCCCCAGAAATTCGAGGAACAGCCGGTTTGCGGATTGGCCCAGGGCTGGATTTTCGCGGCGTCCCAGGCGTGGTAATTCAAGCCGGTTTTGGCGTCGTAGGTATGCTCATCAATGAGGCGCAGTTGCCGGGCGACGTCGCTGACGCTGCGGGATTGCGCAAAGACCTGACCGCACTCGAGGTGGAAGGGGGCGGCCATGTAAATGCCGTCGAGCCACATTTGATTGGTGTAGCGCTGCTTGTGCCAGAAGCCGCCCTCCGGCGTTTGAGGCTGGGAAACGAGTTGAAAATCGAGCACTTGGGCCGCGTCACGATACCGGGCGTCGCCGGTGAGCCGCCAGAGGGCGAGGGCGGTTTTGCCGGAGTTCAAGGAATCGAGCTGGAATTCGTTGCGGTTATAGGTGCGAACCTCGCCGTGGAACCCCACGAACGAGCCGATGGCGTTTTTGGAAAATTGGACGTAGGGGGACTGGATGAACGGCGGGTTGGCGGGCGAGCGGCCGGCGTTTTGCGCGAGGGTTTCGTTGAGGTGCAGCAGGGACAAGGTGAACAGTCCGGCGGCGTAATCCCATTTGGCGCGACCGTTGGGCTTCCAATCGAGCGAATCGCCGCGGCGCGCGATTTCGGAATCGGCGAGCCGCTGGGACCAAGTCAGGGGCGAGGCGCCGGAGAAGGTTTTGGGGGTGGCGGGCGGGGCAGGGGAGGGGACCGCTTTGGGGGTGGCGCAACTGGTGCATAGCATCAGCAGCGTGGCCAGGAGGGCGGGGGAATGACGAATGACGAATGGCAAATGACGAATGATTGCCCAAGCACGAATGACCGCAGGCTGGGAAGCCTGCGCTACAAGGATTTGCGTGGTTTTGGCCGGCTTCATTATGAAATATCCGGGTTCGGCATTCGGCATGCGGCTTTGTCATTTGCCAAGGTTCACACCGCCTCCTGGCCGCCGCCGTCGTGGCCTTCGCCGTCGAGGTCGATCAGGATGTCGCGCGGTTCGGCGCCTTTGCTGGGGCCGACAATGCCGCGGCCTTCCAGTTCATCCATGATGCGGGCGGCGCGGGTGTAGCCCAGGCGCAGCCGCCGTTGCAGGAGCGAGACGCTGGCTTTTTGCTCGCTGCGGATGACTTCGATGCACTGCTCAATGATTTCCTCATCCTCGTCAATGCCGCTTTCCACCTCGGACGCCGCCGACTTGGAAAGCTGGTTGTGGATTTCCATTTCGTAGCTTGGTTTGCCCTGTTTGGCGATGAAGTCCACGATGTTTTGCAGTTCTTGATCGGTGATGAGCGCGCCCTGGGCCCGGTTGAGCTTGGCGGAGCCGGGGGGCAGGAACAGCATGTCGCCCTTGCCGAGGAGCTTGTCCGCGCCCATGGCGTCGAGAATGGTGCGGGAATCCACGCGGCTGGCCACCTGAAAGGCGATGCGCGCGGGGATGTTGGCTTTGATGACGCCGGTGATGACATCGACGGACGGGCGCTGGGTGGCGACGATGCAATGAATGCCGGCGGCGCGGGCCATTTGGGTGATGCGGGCGATGGCCATTTCCACGTCCGCCGGGGCGACGAGCATGAGGTCCGCCAGCTCGTCAATGATGACCACGATGTAGGACAGCTTTTCAGGAATGATGATGTCCTCCTCGCGGGGGACGATGATTTCCTCGTCAATTTCCACGGCAAAGCCATCCGAGCCGGGCTCCAATTTTTCCTTTTTGGCTGAGAGCGGCAGTTCCAATTCGGCGGTGGGCAGGGGCTTGTTCTTGGGCCGGTCATTGAACGATTTGACGTTGCGCACGCCGACGCGGGCGAAAATCTTGTAGCGTTTTTCCATCTCGTTGACGACCCAGCGGAGGGCGAGAATGACTTTCTTGGGGTCGGTGACGACGGGCACGACGAGGTGGGGCAGGGCGTTGTAGAGCTGCAACTCGACCACCTTGGGGTCAATCATCACGAAACGCAGTTGGTCGGGCGAGAACCGGTAGAGCAGGGAGGCGATGATGGAATTGATGCAGACGGATTTGCCGGACCCGGTGCTGCCGGCGATGAGCATGTGCGGCATTTCCGCGAGGTCGGCGATGATGGGATGCCCGTAAACGTCCTTGCCGAGGGCGATGGGGATTTTGGCCTTGGTGTTGCGCCATTCATCGGATTCAAAGAGGTCCCGCATGATGACCTTGGTTTTGATGGCGTTGGGCACTTCCACGCCGACGGAGGATTTGCCCGGGACGGGGGCGAGGATGTGAATGCGCTCGGCCTTGAGGGCGGCGGCGATGTTGTTGGTCAGGGCGGTGATTTTTTCGAGCTTCACGCCGGGGGCCGGATGCAGTTCGTAACGCGTGATCGTGGGGCCCTTGGTGATGTCGCCCAGGGAGACTTCAATGTCGAATTGCGCGAGGGTTTGTTGCATCAGGCGCGCATTGGCCATCAATTCCTCCTTGGATTCGGTCGGCTTGACGGTCATGTCCGGCTGTTGGAGGAAATCCATGGAGGGCAGCTGGTAGTTGCCGATCATGGGCACGGAGGCGACCGTCATGGGCTTGGGCTTGCGGGGAGCGGGCTTGGGACGCGGGGCTGGGGGCGGCGGCGCGGAGCCATCGGCAATGATGATGTCGGGCTCCGGCCCGGGCTCGCCGGCTTTGGCTTCATCGGTTTTGGCTGCCAGCGGCGGCTTGCTCTCGGCAGGTTCAGCGGCCTTGGGCTCGTCGGTTTTTGGGTCCGGTTTGTCGTTCGATTTGCGCCCTAAAATTTCCTCGCTGGTGGCGGCGCGGACCTCCTGGGCCGGGATGACTTGGCCGACCTGGATGGGGGTGGTTTCCTCCCTGGCATCGGGAGTTTTGCGGGGGCGCGGGCCGCCTTTGACCGGTTGCGGCACACTCAAATCGCGCACGGTGGGCTCGGGCACTGGTTTCAGGTCGGCTCCCAGGCCGCTGGGGGTCTTGTCGGCCTTGTCCGTCTTGTCGGTTTTCTCTTCCTTATCGTCCTTGGTGCGACCCACTTCCTCTTCGAGCTTGCGCTTTTGTTGTTCCAACTCCCGGGCGCGTTTTTCCAAGGTCAATTCTTCGGCTGACTTGCCGGCATCCTCCGGGTTGGTGCCGCGCCTGCCCAGCAGGGCGCGAATCCAGCCGCCCAGGTGGAAATTCGTCAGAAACAACAGGCTGATCAGGCCCAATGCGGCATAAAAGATGGTGGCACCCCGGCCAAACAAGACAAACCCATATTCCCAGTTCTTGGTCTGGCCGTAGGTCAGATACCCCACCATGCCGCCAACGCTCAAAATACCCTTGTCCAGATGAAACTGGCCAGAGCGTCCGCCCTCGTCCCACTGGTACAGGACGCCGGAGATGGCCAGCATGAGGACGCCCGACCAAAACAGAGACCACCACAGGCGCTGGCGCAGATAATGGAAGAGGGAGGTGAGATAGCTGATGGCAAAAACCAGGGTGAGCCAGGGCAGGGCATAAGCCGCCCCGCCAAACAGCCAAAAGGTGTCGTAGGCCACCCAGGCACCGATGGGCCCGATCCAGTTGTGGGTCGGCTTGTTGACGTGGGTGGTGAGAAATGAGATGTCATTGCTGTCAAACGACAGTTGCGCACAGAAGAGCGCGGGCGCGACAAACAGAAGGAGCACGCCGATGACGTCGTTAATACCAGAATGGGAACCGGGTGTGTCACCCGACTTTCTTGCCATGCCAGCAACGTAACAATTCGCGGCACGGGTTCAAAGTTGAAAAACGACGTATCAAGATCTGCTTTCGCACCATTTTTTCACAATTTGTCCATTGCGGACGATTGCGATTCCGCCGCGGCCGGCAAAGCGATGCCAACCTCCTCCATCCCATTCCCAGAGTTCGTCTCCCGGTTGCATTTGAGCAGCTATTTCCGAGGTGCGTTCCTTGATCTGAGGTTCCAATTGCCGCCTCATTTTGGCTGCCACATTTTGATCCAAAAATTGAGCCAAATGTTGGTTCACCCAAGCTTCATAGGAGATTGGTTTGCGGAGAATTCGGCACAAATCAGAGTTTTCCGATACCCATCGTTGACGTTCTGATCGGCATTGACTGCAAGCCCAATTCTTGTCGGTAGCAAAAGGGAAAAGTGATTCTAGTGCTTGATCGTATTCGAGCGTATCTCTTATTTCGGACAGCTCTTCTCTATTTGAGATGGCATCCGTTAGCTCGTCGTCATGAACATCGCAAATGCGAAATGCGGCCATGATCTCCTCACAATTTATAGCGCCATCAGTCTTGGAAACAAATTCCCGCCATAATTGTTCCTGCCAAAAGAAAAGGCGTCCTTTCCTTTGGCATTCTTGGTTAATGGTGCGAACAAACTTGCAATAACGGTCTTGCCCGGCGAAACACCTGAATGATTTTCTTATGTCTGCAACGTTCATAAAGCAATCCAGCTGTGTTGATTGAAGGTTTTCAATATTCGCAACTGATCCGATTGAATCACATTCTTCCACACTAATCCATCAATCCATCAATCCGGGTGCCGTGGCTCACCCGCCAAACGCGGAATATTTCTTGATGCCCCGCCGCCACATCCAGCGCGCGAACAGGTAGGCCGCCAGCACCCACATCAACTGGCAGCCCAGGCCCCGCCACAGGTCGGCCCCGGCGGACTTCCCCAGATAAATGCTGATCGGAAAATAGAGCTGATAGGGAAAGGGGGTGAAGGCCAGCACCGTCTTGAGCGCGGGCGGCAGAATGTCCAGGGGAAACAAATGGCCGCTGGCCAGATATTCAAACGCAAACAGGATGAAGATGAAGGTGGAGATTTCGAGCAGCCAGAAGGCCAGCATGGCCATGGCGTAGGAGATGAAGAATTGCAGCAGCGCCGTCAGCAACAGGGAAACCGGCAGCACCAGCAACGCCGTCAGGCTGGCGGGGGGCAGGGCGTATTGGCGGAAGCAGAACAGGAAGGCGGCCAGCGGCAGGGCGGCAACGGCAATAAAGGCGATGCGCCCGGAAAAAAACAGGCAGAGGCGATACCACAAGTAATCCACCGGCTTGAGCAAAAACTGGCTGATGTTGCCTTCGCGAATGTCGGCGGCGATCTGCCAGTCGTCCTCGTTGACCGCCGTCAGCACATCCACGACGGCGACCAGCAGATAATAAAAGAGCATTTGGGCCTGGGAAAAACTGCCGCTGCCGCCGGTGTGATTTTGGTAGATGGTCCTCCACAGCGAGAGCATGGCAAACAGCGGGATGAAGCTGAACAGCGTCCGGGTGA
>Ga0302281_10003250_pt1 | contig 11322 bp, 8 predicted proteins | sample III_Fen_E1_2_FD_198762 | JGI IMG/M metagenome (GOLD analysis project Ga0302281, IMG submission 198762) | Peat permafrost microbial communities from Stordalen Mire near Abisko, Sweden - III_Fen_E1_2 | ecosystem: Environmental > Terrestrial > Soil > Wetlands > Permafrost | place: Sweden: Abisko...
CCAACCAGCACATCGGCGTCCTCCTGCTGCGAAACCGTCGCGATCTGAACCATGATCGCTCCCGACAGCGCGGATTTAAGCACTGGAGCGGACTGTGCAGAAACCGGCGCGGGCGTGGTTGCCGCCGCAGATAGAGCCGGCTTCACGACAGGTTGTCCGGGATTTGCGTCTCCGACAGAAGTCGAGCTTGAGTCCTGCGACGTTGCGGCCGGATTTACGCCGGAAGAGGACTGATCTGGTGCGGCGGGCTGTGGCGGGGAAACCACCTGCGAAACGGCGGAGGGCTTGGCTAGAGAACCTGCGGCCTGTGAAGACGCTGGATCTCCTTGTGGCTGGGTGGACGTCGAGGCTTCGCGGGTGCTGTGGCTGCCCATCGAGTAGCCCAGCCCGAAACACAGGCCGCAGAGCAGCACCAGGCCGAAAAAAAGGCCAAGCAGCAACATCGGGCCAAGCGTCACTTCGGTGTCAGGCCGGCGCTCGACCGGCTCTCGCTCTTCCTCGTCAAAAATTTCGTGCATTGAGAGCCCTTTTGATTGACGACTATTTTGTTGATCAGACCCGACGAAGAATGGGACAGGTTTGGATTTGTGCTATCCCACCCTTCGCAAAAAACGCGAAGGATGGGGCACCCAACCTTATTGCTGTATTCAATACAAGGTGGCTTATTTCTTTTCCGCCGCTGCCAGGGCAGTCGCGCTCAGCTTGTTGAAGAGCGTCATCATCTCCAGCGGAAGCGGGAAGACGATGGTGGTGTTCTTCTCGACGCCGATTTCCGTGAGGGTTTGCAGGTAGCGCAATTGCAGCGTCATCGGCTCGGTGGCCAGCAGCGCGGCGGCGTCCACCAGCTTCTGCGCGGCGTCGAACTCGCCCGATGCGTGAAGAATCTTCGCTCGTGCTTCGCGCGCGGCCTCGGCCTGCTTCGCCATGGCTCGGAGCATCTGCTCGGGCAGGTCAACCTGCTTCACTTCGACGGAGATTACCTTCACGCCGAAAGGTTCGGTCCGCTGGTCGATGATGGTTTGAATCTTCAGATTCAGCTTGTCGCGATGGCTGAGCAGTTCGTCCAACTCCACCTCGCCCAGCACCGAGCGCAACGTGGTCTGCGCGAATTGCGATGTCTGATAGACGTAGTTGGCCACTTTGATGGCGGCGTCGTTCGGATTGACCACGTAGAGCGTGACCACGGCGTTCACCTTGAGGGTGACGTTGTCGCGGGTAATCACGTCCTGCGGCGGAACCTCGAGCACGTCCTGGCGCAGCGAGATGCGCACCATCTGATCGAAGGGCCGGAAGACCAGGATGATGCCGGGGCCTTTGGGCGTGGTCAGGGCGCGGCCCAGCCGAAAGATTACCCCGCGCTCATACTCGCGGAGAATCTTGATGGAGTTGAGCAGGTAGAGCACGATGATGGCTAAGAAAATCAGAACCGGCATGGACAGATCAGGCATTGGACTTCCTTCCTAACTTACGAGGGAATTGTACTCCTTATGCAAGAGCCTGCGGTGGCTTTTGCGGCGCCGCTGGCTCCACGCGCAATAGATAGTTCTCCAAGCCCACCACGCGCAACGGCGCGCCGGCTGGCACGGGCTGAGAGGCCACGGCACTCCAGATTTCTCCCTCGACCAGCACGTGGCCTCCGGGCGTAAGCGGCTCCATGGCCGAGGCGCGGCTGCCCACCAGGGCCGATGGGCCAATGATGGATTTTCTGCGGCGGGCGCGCACCGCCAGTCGCACAAGAAAAACTGTAATAGACCCGAAGGCTGCGCTGACCGCGATGGCTACCCAGGGGCTGATGGCCATCTCCGGCACCGGCGCGGCAACCAGCGTAAGCGTTCCGAATGTGAGGCAGATGATGCCCGCCGTGGCCAGCACTCCGTGGCCACCAAACTTGGCCTCCAGCAACAGCAGAATCAGCGCCGCCACCAGCAGCAGGATCGCGGTGAATCGAATGGGCAGCAGGTTGAGAGCAAAGATGGCCAGCAGCACCATCAGTGTGCCCAGCGCTCCGGGAACAATGGTGCCGGGCGTGTTGAATTCGAGATAAATCAGCAGCGCGCCGCCGATAAGAAACAGCAAAGCGATGTTGGGATCGACCAGCCATCCCAGCAACGCTTCGCGCATGGTGGGTTTCAGCGTTTCGATGCGCGGGTTAGCCAGATGAAGCACCAGTTTGTTGCCGTCCATGCGGGTGATCTCGCGGCCATCGAGGGCCCTGAGCAACTCCCAGTCATTCGAGGCGGTCAGGTCGATGAGGTGCTTGTCCAGCGCCTCCTGCGCGGTGTAAGAGTGCGAAGTGTGAACGGCGTCTTCGGCGGCTTCGGCGTTGCGTCCCCGGCGCGTGACATACGAGCGCAAAAAGGCTTCCGCGTCGTTCTCGATTTTCTGGCTCATGGTCGCGTCAGGCTGGCCGCCGAACTCCATCACCGGGTGCGCCGCTCCGGCGTTGGTGCTGGGAGACATGGCTGCGATGTCGGCAGACTCCAGTAGGAAAAATCCGGCAGAGCCGGCGCGCGCTCCTGCTGGAGCCACATAAACGATAACCGGAACCTTTGAAGAGAGAATCGCCCCAGCCATGGTGCGCGTCGAGTCAAGCAGTCCGCCCGGAGTATTCAGCTCGATCAGCAGGGCGCTGGCGCCGTCGGAGTTGGCGTGAGCAATGGCCCGGTCCAGCTCACCTTGTGTGACCGGCTGAATGGTGTCGGAGAGGATAAATTTATCGACCAGTGGCTGCTGTGCATAGGCCGAAGCCACCAGTCCAATGGCCGCAACCATGCCAACCAGTGTTGCAAACCCAGGTACGCGCTGAATCATGGTTTGCTCCTTAAAGCTCGGCCTTTGGCGCTTTTCTCAACTCTCTGATAACTCCACCGCCAAGCCATATGTAAAACACTCCAACAAAAAAGATAGTCGCAAAGCACAGAGGAACCACGAACCGATTCTCTTCAGGAGGAAAGAACCCTTTGCCGCTCCAATAAAGAAAAAGCGGGGCGAAGCTAACTGCCACTCCTTGCAGTGCCGCCACAACCCAATAGAGAGGCGATCGCACGATCTTGACCCATTTGGAGTCAACTTCGATAGTAACTTTACCCATGCCAAACCCTCCTTGCGAAAGAGGCTACCGATAAAGCATTTCCGCCAGGTTCTCGACCTTGCAACACTCTTTGTCGCGATCGGGAAACCGTATTACTTCTTCTGCCCTCCGCTGGCCTCGATCTTCTGCCAGAGTTCCAATGCTGCCTTGTTTTTCGAGTCGATCTGCAATGCCGCGCGGATGTTGTGGAGAGCGTCGTCGCGGTGGTTGGCCGCAAGGTCCAGCCGCGCCATCACCAGGTACGCCTCAATTGACGGCATCAGTTTCAGCGATGTAACGGCCTCTTTGCGTGCGGCCTGGGCGTCGCCGTCGCGCTCACGAATCTCCGCCAGCCCGGCGTGGGCCGCGGCATCCTTGGCGTCGGCGGTCACGGCGGCTTGATAGAGCCGCTCCGCCTCAAGCAACAGGCCGTGATCCAAATAATCATGAGCCTGAGTGGACAGCATTTGCGCGCGCTCTGGCGGCGGAAGAGCTGCCAGGCGCGCGGCGCCCATCTGGTCCATCATGAGGGCGGCCTGGTGGAATGCGGCGGCGTCAAAGCTGCGCTCGATGCGCTCCAGCGGATCGGCCTTGCTCCCGGCTTCCGCGTCTGATTCTCCTGCCCCGCCGGACTCTTGCGCGCCGGGCGTCTTTACCGGCGCGGGTTTAGCCAGTGCGGCTTTAACAGGCCCGGGTTTGCCGGTTTCAGTCCAAGCCTTCTGGACCGCCTGGGCCTCGATGTCGTTGGGACGCAAGCGCAAACATTCCGCCAGCTCCGTCAAGGCTTCGGCGGTGTTGCCGTGGTGCTTGAGGCTGACCGCCAGGTTGAAGTGATAGTCGGCCTGCTCGGGGTCGGCCGCCGCAGCCTCTCGGAAGAGCGGAATGCCGTCTTTGCCGTTGCGGGCTAGCGCGACACCTTGATTATTCAGGACCTCAGCCAGAGGCAGAACGCGTGCCACGCCGGCAAAGGCCTCCTCGGCGTGCGGGTAGTCGCCGGAAAACAGCAGCGAGAGTCCGCGGAAGAAGCCGGCCTCCAGAGCATCGTCGGCACTGGTCTCGTTGCCGCCCACTTTGGCAAAAGCCTTTGCCGCCTCTTCGTACTGCTGGCCTGCATAATCCTCGCGGCCCAGCGCCATCCAGGCCGGAGAAAACTCCGGGCTGAGCAAAACGGATTGATTCAGGTGGCGCAGGCGCTCCTGCTGGTCAGACTGGGTGATGCCGCGAATGTACTGCTCGAACGCGGAAAGGTTCAGGCCAGAGCCAGCGGCTACAAAAGTCTCTTCGGAGACTTTGAAGCCGGGGTCGAGCTGCCGGGTAAGCTTCCAGGCCAGCGAGTCGAAGACCGGGATCAGGTTTCGCATCTCACCGCGGGCGCTGACCGCAGCAGTCATGCGTAGGTGGGGCACGTCCACCAACTGCGCCTCGGCCACAATGCCCGTGCCGTCGGTCACGTAGCTGCCCACGACGATCGAATCGGCGTCCAGCGTCTCGGCCAGCTTGAGCGAACTGGCGCGCGAGGGGTGAAGGCCCTGCGGCAGCCCCAGGTGGTCCAGCGCGTATATGCGGTCCGCGCGGCTCATGGGGGCAAAGCCCGCCGAGGCCAGGCGGCGGCTCAAAATCTCCGCGGAGGCTTCGCGAATCCACTCCAGGCTGGGCTGGCCGGTGCGGTTGTCAAAGGGCAGCACCAGCAGGATGCGGCCATGCTCTCCAGCGGCGGGGCCAGCTTCGGCAGCGCTCTGGGCGCGGGCAGTAGTTGGAATGCAAAGGGCCAGCGCTGTACCCAGCCCAACAACGGCGGCCAGTTTCAGAACCCGGCCTGAACGAGATGAAGAAAATGTATGCACAACACGCTGATTATAGGCGTTGCGGCTCACGTGCGGGAGAGGTCGCAGGCAAGAGTCGAGCAACAAATGCGGGCAGGATTTTTCCGCGCTGGCGCTTTGCAATTGAAGCTGCCGCATTAGGACTACCTAAAAATTAGACAAAAGTAATCTTTTGCCCCCTCGATTCTTGACGATTTCTTAATTAAGCCCGCCCATTCCTATAAATGGCCGTGGCAGACGCTGTTGCCGGGCGACGCGAGTCATTTGCCGGTTGTGGCGAGGGAACGTTTCACGCCTTGGAGGAAGTTCCAGATGCAAAGCGCGCGCAAGTTCATGCGACGGTGGAGCGTGATTCTCCCTGCGGCCCTGGTGCTGGCATGGGTGCCGGCAGTGTTGGCAGCTCCACCTGCGCTCATCAGCCTGAGCCCGGCTTCGGCCACAGCCGGCAGCGGCGAATTCACGCTGACCATACACGGAACCGACTTCACATCGGCCTCGATCGCGGCGTGCAACGGCTTCTCGCTGCCGACAGCTTATGACGACTCCACACAACTTGAGGCTGCGGTTCCCTCCAGTATGATTGCGAACCCCGGCATGGCCACGGTCACGGTGACAACGGATGGCGTTGCTTCTTCCAGCTCCACCTTGACCATCGATCCGCCGCCAGCGATTTTCGGCTCCAACCCAGCTTCGGCGTTTGTGGGCAGCGCGCTCTCGCCGAACATGAGCGAAACCAAATCTACTTCGACCTGGGATGCTGCGGCCCTTGCGACCTACAAAAGCGCCACTCCATCTTCAGCAGCGGCTTCCGCCAGCCCCGTAGCCGCTAGCGTTCCGTCAACCGAAGACGCGCTAGCCGCCAGTTCGTCCTCGCCCGTCATCACAGCCAGCAAGGCCGCCGCGCAACCAGCGGCCGCGGTTCACAGCAGCCTGGTCAACACCATGGGCGGAGCCTTCTCTGCGTCCGCGATGGACATCACTCTGCCATTGCCCACAATCTCCAGCCTCAGTCCAACTTCAGCCCTGGCTGGCGGCGTGGCCTTCACATTGACGGTAACCGGCTCGAATTATCTCTCGGGAACGGGAGCGACTGTGGTTTACTGGAACACCACCGCGCTGACGACCACCTTCGTCAGCTCCACCGCACTCTTGGCAGCCGTACCCGCCAGCCTGATTGCAAGTCCCGGCTCGGTCAGCATTACAGTCGTCACCAGCAGCGGGACCTCATCCGGTCTTGCCTTCACCATCAGCCCGGCGCTGCCGGCCATCACCAGCGTGACCCCAAGCAGGGTGACCGCCGGCGCGGCCGCATTTGCAATCAGCGTTGTCGGCCAGAACTTTACTTCGGCCTCGGTCGTCAATTTTGGAGCGACACCGCTGGCCACCACCCGCATGGCAGGCGGAACGCTCGCCGCGCAGGTTCCTGCCAGCCTGGTCGCAACCGCCGGCACGACTAGCGTGACAGTCACCACGAACCAGGGGACATCGGCTCCGGCCACCTTTACCGTTGCGCCACCGGCTCCGGTGATCGCCCGCCTCAGCCCCAACTCAGCCGCAGCCGGCGGAGCTTCCTTCACGCTCACCGTCACCGGCACTAATTTTGTCCCGGGAATGAACATCCTGTGGGGAACTACATGGGTGGGGTCAAGCTGCGCCGTCATCAGCGCGACGAAGTTCGTCTGCACGTCCCAGACCGATCCGGCTCCCAGCGTCGAGGTGATTGAGCAGTAAGAATCCTGGCCGGGAAGCTAGATTCGTCAGCGTCTGGTGAATGCGCGAATGGAATGGCTTTGTATCAGGGCACGACTTTTAGCCAGCCTTGAGCGCAGTCGAGTGATGTCGCTAGTTTTGTATCAGGGCACGACTTCAGTCGTGCCGAAAACGGCACAAAATCATCGCGGGCTTTAGCCCCGGAGGGAGAGTCTATTCATTGTGTCAGGGCACGACTTCAGTCGTGCCGAAAAAGTTCCAAAAATACTGCGGGCTTTAGCCCCTGAGGCACGCCTTTCAATTCCATTCGGAATACCAAGTCTTCTGGGGCGAAACAAAGTAAACGGCTAACTCGCTGACTTGCTGACCCGCTGACCTGCCAAAGGCCATCCCTCACGGGGTGGCCTTTCTATCTGTGCGGCGGAATAATGAGTATTAGGACAACCGCAATTCGCCCAAACTCGAGGGGTTCGGACTTTGCCTCAGGGCCGATTGGTGCGCGCCCTGAGCGCTATGGCGATTTTGCGGAAATCCAGAATCCATCCTGGCGACATGGGCGTTTATCGGGAACAATGTTTTTCTGCTTGGAAGGCGGTTCAATGCGGTTGAATCTCTGCCCATCTCTGGTTCGTTATCGTCCAGAGCTCATCACAATTTTCGACCGAAGGAAATGTTTCTGGATTCGATCTCGTTAGGCTAGTGTTTCCTACTCGTTCTCTGATAACGTGTCTTTCAAAAATCTGGTCATAATATGTATCCCAGTCGCTTGCTTTATTGGGAACTGGATAGCGACCGCTCCATTTAAATATTTCTTCCAAAAGCTCTAACGTCGCTTTTTGGCTCTCCGTGAAGTCTACTCCCGCCTTATCTGCAAGACTTCGTAGCTTGTGGTTTGGGGGAGCCGATTCTCCTTTTACAACGATAATCGCCTTCAACAGTAGTTCAAGGGATAAAGCAACATTTACAAGGAACACTCGGGTGCCCCCTTGAATTGAATCCTTATGTTGCGCCAAAATGCTGGCACCCTCATGAAAAGAAATGGCTGAGTAATACCAAGACTCCTGCTTTGATCGCTGGTTAGCGAACGTGTAGCCCGTGATTTCGCGAATTTCTTTTCGTTCCATGTGATTGTGTTTTGGCTCCAATCTTACACTCAGGCAGAAGCGCTTCGGCAAGCATTAATAACGAAAAGTCGCCCAGTATACAGATATTTGGCTGTCGATTGTCGCGAACAGCCCTTCCCGCGTTTCCAGGGATGCCGCCAGGAAACGTGCATTGGCGATTTGGCGGAAAGCCATAATTCCTCCTGGCGCAATCGGCGTTTGCGGGGATCTATCGAGATTCACTGTTTGTCCTGTGGATTTGGACTTGTCTGCCGCGCCGCAATTATCTCGGTAATCTTCCGCAGCGATTCATCGCACGCTCTACAAAGAACCCGAAAGTGCACTTTGTAGCTTCCATGTTCATTGAGCGCCTGCTGTCTGAGCTGCGTTTGCGTAGATTCTCCAACAGCATGGCCCTTTAGCTTCGACCGAAGCTCATGCAATGTTCTCAGAGGTGAGACAACGCTCTTTGCTTCGTCGCGGTCTTGGCCCCACTCGGCCAGGCATTCCTCCGTTAGGATCAATGAGCCAACTTTCGGGTCCGGCTTTTTGCCCAACTGCAATAGTTCTTTTTTGAACCATGCCTTCTCGAATGGCTCGACGATGAGCTGATCGAGATGCAGGATTTCGTTGGCCCATTCGTCGGGAGATGCGGTAATCGGGTAATGCGACCGACCGATTGCATCCTCTGAGTGGAGGGTCCACCACGGGACTTGCTCATCCTTTAGTTTTCGTACATGCTCTTTCATACTTTCAAGCGGGTCGTAGGGGTGTTCCCAGCACCCTTCGAAATCACTCAGGAAGGCTCGACGAGAGATCGTTCCTTTTGGTGCCTCGTTGTGAGCCTTCCAATGTAGTTGTTCCTCATATGGTAGATTCCTCAAATAGGCGAGATAGGTATGGACTTGACCCGCCTCATTAACGTCGTAGTTCTTGAGATACCACGTTCCGCGGCAAAATATGGTTCTTTCTTCCAGTCGGTACTTCTCTGAGTCGGCTTTGTACTTGGAGAGGACTTCGGGTCTGAAGAAAGCAGGGCTGACCTCGAAGGGAAGATCGGATGGCGTAAAATAGTTCGCGGTGGCACCGGGCGCACAGGAAATTTCTTTGACGACTTGGTTTTTCCAATCATGTGCGATAAACGTGGCATATTGTGCATTTCTCTTGGAGCCGGGGTGGAATTCCTCCATGATGTCTTCTTTCGAGACTTGGGAGCGTACGACCTGACATCCGCGAATATAGCTGGCATTTCCCGTTTCAATATGGGTCCGAAAGAACAGATCGCCCATTGGGGTAGTGGGTGCGTCATGGCCTTCTCTCCAGCCACCGAAGCGCGAGAAACTGGCCCTTGTGAAGTCGAAGGTGCGCACTATGGTGGAGTCGGTGAGCGTTGCATAGCGATCCAGAACCTCTCGCGTGACGGTCACGATCGTGCCGCCGTACATTTGTCCGGCAGAAGTAGGTATCTTGATTATGCGAACGACATCTTCAACGTCTCCGTGACGATCAAGGCGGCAATAGGCCTTTCTCTCCTCAAGATAATGAAGATCAGAAACATGCAGGAATTTCTGGAGAATCTCGAAATAGCGTTTTTCTCCGACACGCCCTTCAAACTCACGCGCGAAAATCAACTGTTCCCCTTTGTCGAGGGTTTCACTGCCTGTTCCATCAAGAGGCGGCGATATGGCAATGGAAGGCCTCGGATGGTAGGAAGTGACGACGCCCCAACCGAGATCGTATGGATTGCAATTCCACAGCATGAGGTCATCAATATTCGGCGGGGTAACATATTCCGACGGAACAAGCATTGCGTGTATGAAGACGTTCGGGAGACTTGCGTAAAGAACAAACTGATCGTCGCGTGTGTTGTCTTTCAGGAATGCAATCGCATCCTCTAGCTGGAGCCAGGTGTTGAACGATGTCTCCTCGGTCGGGGGTATCGACATTTGCTTCAGCGCATCGACAGGGGTAGCCATGTTCACTCCGCTCACATAATTCTATTCCCATCCGTCATCCATAACCCATCTGTATTCTGTTGGTAACGCACGTTCGCGGGATTCGTCCTCGGAAGTCGCCAAGGCTTCGCTGATCAGCTTGCGCGGAATTCTGGGTTTACGGTAACAGCCCATAGCGCGAAATGAAACCATCTGTAGGGCACAGCAGACCTCATCAGGCATTCCTGCGCCACTTTGTCCAAAAGCCCGCTCTGTGCAAAGCGAGGGCGCAAAACCAATACCGCCCCTTCAGCACGCAGAATGCCCTCAGCCCCACTGCAGGTGGTTTGCCGAAGATTACCGTTCCTTGGCGCACACTGGCAGATAGAAGAAATGAACACTGAATCCCTCATCGGTTCAATCTGTCAGGCAGGGGCCCGGTTCGCACCACCCCCGAAAAGCGAGGTGCCCCCACCCCCGTCGAGCAAGGAGCACAAATTTCCCTCAAATCCTTGCAGATTATTTGTAACCCGTTTGGAATCAATGCCTGTGCAAAACTTTTCGCCGTCAATTTCTCCCGCATCGTGAGATTTGGCCTCTGAAAATCACCGGAAAAATCTGTTTTTTGCCCGTAAAACGCCACGGAAGCACCGCTCCACGGCTTTTCCGCTAACCCCGCTAACTCCGCTAACACACGCGCAGCGCGGCTAACTCCGCTAACTCGCACTACGGCTTTTTCCCCGGCAACGGCGTCGAGCCATTCACCACGCCGGCCGCCGAGAGCGTCGGCACCGTTTCGTTGTCGTTTTTAACCAGGATGGAAATCCGCCGGTTCGACGGATCGAGAGGATTGCTTTTCACGCGCAGCATCTGGTCGGCGTAGCCGCGCACCTGGGTCACCTGGTTGACTCGGACACCGTCCTGCTGCATCAGCCGCCGCGCAGAGTTGGCGCGGTCCGCCGACAAATCCCAGTTGCTGTAGCCGGATTCGCTGGGGTACGGCGTGGCGTCGGTGTGGCCCTCGATCAGCAGGGAATTGGGCAGCGTTTTCAACTCCGCCGCCAGCAGCGCCAGCAGCTCCTGTCCGCTGTTGCTCAGCCGCGCGCTGCCGCTCTGGAAGAAGGTTCCGTCCTTGCCCTCGATCAGTTCAATGCGCAGTCCCTCAGGTGTAATTGTGATTTCAATCTGCTTGGACAGTTTCTCGAGGTCCTTGCGCGCCTTGATCTCCTGCTCGAGCTTGTCTTTGAGCTTTTGCAGTTCGTCGGTGGGCGTCTCGGCGATGGTTTTTCCGGTTCCGGTGAGGGTGGTGCCCATCAGTTTTCCGGTGCCCTTGGGGTCGTTGAAGTAGCCGGCCACGGCCTTCTTCACCTGCTCGCTCGAACTCATCAGCCAAAGGACGATGAACAGCGCCATCAGCGCAGTGACAAAATCGGCGTAAGCCACCTTCCACGCGCCGCCGTGATGGCCGCCGTGGCCAACGACTTTCTTGATGACGATGATCGGCGGAGTTCTGTAGGCCATGATGCCTTATCTCTCCCTGAAGGGGCTTGCTTGCCTCATGCCGCCGCTTGTTCCACGGCGGCCGGGCGGTTCTTGCACATCTGTTCCATCTCGTCGAAGCTGGGCCGCACATGCGCGGGAATCGCGCGCCGTCCCATTTCGATGGCGATCATGGGAGCCGA
>Ga0302281_10003252_pt1 | contig 11320 bp, 7 predicted proteins | sample III_Fen_E1_2_FD_198762 | JGI IMG/M metagenome (GOLD analysis project Ga0302281, IMG submission 198762) | Peat permafrost microbial communities from Stordalen Mire near Abisko, Sweden - III_Fen_E1_2 | ecosystem: Environmental > Terrestrial > Soil > Wetlands > Permafrost | place: Sweden: Abisko...
ACCGCGCCTTCGCTTGGCGTACGGATCTTCTTGCTTTCCTGGATACGAGCATCTTTTTTGTTGAGTTTGCCGCGCAGATAGAACAACTTGGCCCTGCGGACTTTACCCGAACGAGTGGTTTTGACTTCTTTGATCATCGGTGATTGATAATAGAAGGTTTTTTCCACGCCCACACCGTAAGAAATTTTGCGGACCGTGAATTTCATTTTGGAACCCGAACCCTGGATCGCCGTAACCAAACCTTCATAGATCTGAATACGTTCCTTTTCGCCTTCCTTTATTTTCAAGGAAACCTTTACCGTGTCGCCCACGCGGAAGGGAACAACCCCTTTGCGGATAATTTGCGCGTCTTCAATTTTTTTAATTGTTAGATTCATCTTTCGTCTCCTGCTTCTTTCACCTGCCAAGCTGACTTGGCTAAAATTTGACGGAATATCAGGGCTGTTCACCCATTTGAAGCTCTTTTTGAATCTCAGCTAAAAGCTTCCGGTCTCCCTCCGTCAGGGAAACCTTTTGTAAAAGATCAGGCCTTTTGAGAAACGTGTTCCTGATCGACTCTTTTCGGCGCCAGTGCTCAATATGAGCGTGGTTGCCGGACAACAGAACCTCCGGCACATCTAATCCTCGATAAGAGCGGGGACGAGTATAGTGCGGATAATCCAACAATCCATTAAAAAAGCTGTCCTTCTCAACCGAGTCCCGGTCTCCTACAACCCCCGGTAGAAATCTTACCATGGCGTCTACCATGACCGCCGCGGCCGGTTCCCCGCCGGTTAAAACAAAATCTCCCAGACTGACTTCCTCATCAATCCGGCTCATCACTCGCTCGTCCAAACCTTCATAGTGACCGCAAACCAAAAGAAGAGACTTTTCTTTCGACAACCTCTGGACCATCGCCTGATCAAATATTCGCCCCTGCGGCGACAAAAAGATCGTCTTAACTTTTTTTCTTCCCCGTTTAATGGAAACCATGGCTTTCATTAAAGGTTCGGGTTTCATCACCATCCCGGCTCCGCCCCCATAAGGAACGTCATCGGCGGTTTCATGTTTATCGTCAGCCCAGTCACGCAGTTGGTGAAGCCGAAGATCAACCGCTTTTTTTGCCACCGCCCGCTTAACCATACTGACTGTAAAAGGCCCCTGAAAATATTCAGGGAACAAGGTCAGAATATCAATCCGCAGTTTGCTCATCGATCTCTTCCGGTAAGTCCACCACCACCAGCTTGGCTTTCAAATCGATCTTTCGGATCATCGACTTCAAAGCCGGCACAAGCACTTCCTTGCCGTCTTTTTTAACTACTAGTACAGCGTTGGCCAAACCTTCCATGATTTCTTCAATCATGCCCAGCTTTTTGCCTTCCAACGTCTCGACCGTCAATCCCATCAGATCATCCATATAAAACTGATCTTCAGGTAATGCCTCGCGGTCTTTCGAAAGAACCGCGACATAAACACCGCGAAGCGTTTCTGCTTCTTCAGGCCCTTCGATTTCTTTAAACCTCACCACCGCATCGCCGTCGTTATGCGCAAAAGCCCGCATCACCGTTACTTTTTTTAATTCCTTGCCGTTCTTCACCAACTTCAAGTTTTGACAAGAAGTAAGGCGGTCAACACCGGAACAAGCTAGATCAATCTTAACTTCACCCTTGAGACCATGGGGCCTCACAATGGTTCCTAGTACAACGAAACCATCTGCCGGATTTACGGATAAGGAGCCTGGAGTGTTATTCAACGACTTCGAGGGAATACTTCAATCCATGCTTGGCGCAGGAAGCCGAAACCAAAGTGCGAAGCGCTTTGATCGTGCGGCCTTGCTTGCCGATGATTTTGCCGTAATCTTCTTTAGAAACCCGAAGTTCCAAAACCGTCAAGTTTCCTTCCAGCCTCTGCTCAATAGCGACGTTTTCCGGCTTGTCCACAAGGGACTTAGCCACAAACTCAATCAATTCTTTCATGCTCATCCTCTGCGTCGATCCAAAATAATTCGAATCTAATTTTATTTAATAAGAGAAACGCCGGCTTTATTCAAAATGCCTTGAACGGTGTCGGTCGCGACTGCGCCCTTTTTCACCCATTCGACAATAGCTTCTTTTTTAAGGTTAACGACTTGGCTTTCTTCCTTAGCCCGCGGATTGTAAGTACCCAGATCTTCAATGCGGCGGCCTTTGCCGGAAAAATGGGAATCCAAAACCACGATGCGATAGGTCGGTTTCTTGTTGCTGCCCATACGTTTTAAACGAATCTTCAGTGCCACAAATCCTCCTAGAAAAAACAAAGAACCAATTTGGTCAATTAATTCACGGGGCTAAATACCGCGCGCCCGGTCCACAAGGGACACAAGGGACAAGATTTTAAAAACCCCCCTCTCCTTTGTCAAGGAAATAGGCCTAAAAACAGAGGTTTAAGATGAAATTGGCGAGAAAAAACGTCCGCTTCCGGGTTCTACAACGTCGAGGCATCGCTGGTTGACCTAAACCAATGTCCCGGCTATACAACCGATAAATTTACCTTAAAACCAGCACTTTGAATATTTTGGTGGACGATTGAGAGCCGGTGACATGAACACTAACATAATAGAGTCCATCAGCCGCCTGGTTTTCCTTCATGTCCTTCAAATCCCAATATAAGTTGAGAAGGCCATCCACCGGGACACTTTGGCTATATATCTTCCGGAATGCCAGGGTAAATACTTCTAGCGTCACCGTCGATTGAACCGGTGTCTGTACAGTAAACGTCATAGGTGATCCATTGGAAGGATTCGGATAAGGCTGAGAAATCACAACGTTCGCTGAAGGAGTCACGGTATATGTCGGCGTAATTGTTGGAGTATTGGTCTTGGTGGATGTGGGCTGAGGAGTGTTGGTATTCGTAGGCGTACCTGTAGGCGTATTAGTTGAAGTCGACGTTGGTGTATTGGTTTTGGTATAAGTAGCTGTAAAAGTGGCTGTGTTGGTAATCGTATTGCTTGGAGAATTGGTCGGAGTTTTAGTGGGCGTACTTGTCGGTGTCGAGGAAGGCGTATTGGTCAATGTAGGGGTCGCCGTTGAGGTCGAAGTATTAGTTGGTGTATTCGTCGGCGAACCGGTAGGTGTTTTAGTGGCCGTATTGGTAGGCGTATTGGTTACCGTATTAGTGGGAGTGTTGGTCGGAGTTTTGGTCGATGTACCAGTCGGAGTTTTAGTGGGACTATTCGTCGGTGTGTTCGTAACAGTTGAGGTGGGAGTGGAGGTCGATGTATTGGTTTGAGTTGAAGTCGGCGTATTGGTCAGCGTATTCGTAACCGTATTAGTAGATGTATTGGTTGGTGTATTGGTTCGTGTTGAAGAAGGGGTTTGTGTGGGTGTGTTGGTTGCCGTATTTGTGGGAGTATTGGTCGGTGTATTCGTGGCTGTATTCGTTGGAACCGTTCCCGTAGCTGTATTGGTCGCTGTATTCGTAGGACTATTCGTCGGGGTTGGAGTCGGTGTATTTGTAGCCGTATTTGTGGGACTGTTCGTAGGCGTTTTGGTTGGGGTATTAGAAGGAGTTGAGGTTGCAGTCGGAGGCGGCGTCACTTCCACCACACTCAAGGCGTGAATGGTCGCGTTATTGATATCGGCAACAAGAGAAATGGTTAAAGGCGCGCCCGTAGTAGTAACGGGAATGGTATAGTCTTTCGCAATGTTTTCCCCTCCCGCCGCAGACCAAATGTCCAGATCGCTTAACGCGATTTCATTGCCCACGCCTACGCTGAATATTCTTTGACTCGCCGAGGTTTCAAAGGTTTCAGCGAATTTGAAAGTGACGTTATAAACGCCCGCTGGCACTGTAAAAATATAATCCTCATTAGTGGAATATCTTTCATCCTGATAAAGTTTTGGATCCGTTGTATTGGTAATAACAGCAGCAGTGGTTCCTACCGAGGTGGTTCCTGTATATCCCCAGCTTCCGGCCGTATAAGGTTGATCCGCCACCCAAGTGATACCTGTGGTACCGCTCACGTATTGCGGGCCACCGGCATTAACGTAAAGAGAGGTGAAGGGGACATAAACTGTCGCGGTAGGCGTAATGGTTGGCGTAAAGGTAGGAATAGCCGGGGTGGCAGTGGGCGTAGCCCCCGTAATGGGATAGAGATTGTAGTCTAAAAAATTATCCGAAAGCATCAAAAGGGACATAACCGTCCAGGATTCGTCGTAATAGGTTCCACCAACCCGCAGATTCGATCCCACCAGATCCGCGTAAGTGTTATCCATATAGGATTGATAAGTTCGGCTGACCATGCCACCCACACCAGCCGGCCCCACAAAAGCCGCCGATTGGATACCCGGGTTTTGAAAAAGAGTCATAGCCGGCAATTGAGGGTTAGGCGTTCCATTGAGCTGGTAGCCATCCACAATGGCAGTAGCCCCTATAGCCGAGAAAAAAGCACTAGTCAGATCCAAATAAGTCTGAGCAGTGGTTGTTCCAAACCAAACATAATCCTCGGCGATTCGAAAAGGTGTCCGACAGGCGTCATATTGATAGTTATACGGAGGATTATTCGTGTTTGTGGAAACTCCCGCGCTGGTACACCAGGCGGAGTCGAGACCGTTGGCGGCGTTTCCATAACCTTGACTTAAATTATTGTTTATAACGGTATAGCAATTGGCGGCAACAGTGGTCCAACCGGTTTGGCCTGTGGCTTTCTCAAACTCACGATAATAGGCAGGATCGAAGTAAGAAGGATTAATAGGTGTGAAGCTATCTCCTCCGATGATGGTTTGACCGGAGGTCTCGGTGGTGTAAATTCGGTTGATTTGAGCGACCGCCAGGCTCAAATAAGTCGATCCCAGCGTGCCGCTCCCTCCCCATTGCTTAGCCGCCATCAATAGTCCCCAGGCCATATCTTCATCAGCGTCCGTGGCGCCACCTGTGCCGTCAGTAGCACCACTGGCGTCGATGTACCAATTCATCAGACCATTAGCGTCCAAATGAAGCTGTTCATATTTCCAAATTTTGTCGAACAAATTCTCGTCGTTCATGTAAACGGCGATAACCATGGCGTATCCGATACCCTCCGAAACGGTGGAATCGATCGCCAGTCCCGAATCATTCGGCCTTTGGATTCTTAAAAGGCCTCCCGCTCCATAAGCAGTAATACAGTCGGCATACCATTTGTTATAGGCATTAATGACATCCTGGTTTTTATAAATAGAGGCATGAAAACCAAAAGGATTGTTTTGGTTTTGAGGAAAGGGGTAATTCCCCGTTGTTCCATTAATTGCCTGGGAATAAACCGAGACAGTAAAAATGAAAAAGGCTAGTAAAAAAAAGATTGGTTTCTTCAAAAAAGTCCCCGTTTTTTTAATGACGACATCATATCGATTACCTTAAAACCAGGACTTTGAATATCTTGATGGATGATTTGGCGCCGGCGACATGGACACGAACATAATAGAGTCCATCAGCCGCCTGAACTTTCTTCATGTCCTTCAAATCCCACTGAAAATTATAAAAACCATCAACCTGAGCTGTTTGACTCTCTATCTTCCGGAATGCCAGGGTGAATACTTCCAGCGTCACCGTCGATTGATCCGGTGTCTGAACGTTAAACGTCATGGGTGAGCCGCTGGAAGGATTGGGGTAAGGCTGAGAAATCACAATCTCTGCTGAAGGTATCGCTGTATAAGTTGGTGTAATCGTTGAAGTATTGGTCTTGGTGGATGTCGGCTGCGGAGTGTTGGTATTTGTAGCCGTACCTGTAGGCGTATTAGTTGAAGTCGACGTTGGGGTATTTGTCTTGGTGTAAGTAGGCGTAAAAGTGGCTGTATTGGTAACCGTATTGGTTGGAGAATTCGTCGGAGTTTTAGTGGGTGTACTTGTCGGCGTCGAAGAAGGCGTATTGGTTGGCGTATTCGTAGTTGAACCCGTTGCTGTTTTGGTGGCGGTGTTAGTTGGGGTGCTGGTCACGGTTGAAGTTTCTGTTTTGGTGGGTGTGTTGGTAACGGTTGAGGTCAGTGTATTGGTTGGCGAATTAGTTGATGTTGAGGATACTGTATTAGTGGGTGTATAGGTTGCCGTATTTGTCGGTGTCAAAGTTTTTGTGTTAGTTGGTGTCGAAGTTGCTGTATGGGTGGTTGTATTTGTAACGGTATTCGTAGGAACTGTTCCCGTAGCCGTATTGGTTACTGTATTAGTAGGACTATTCGTAGAGGTTTGAGTCGGCGTGTTGGTCATGGTGTTTGTAACCGTATTAGTCGCAGTATTCGTCACCGTATTAGTGGGACTGTTTGTTGGGGTTTTAGTAGAAGTATTAGTGGGGGTTGAGGTAGCCGTGTTCGTGGGCGTGCAAACAATTTCGTTGGTAATTTCAATAGCCGTCAATTCAGCGTTATCTACCGAAGCCGTTGCCACAATATCGATCAAACCGGTAGAGACATTCACCAAAAAACTGTGGTCATCAGCGGCAAACTCTCCCACTTCAGCAAAAATATCCAAGTTTGACAGTACAGTCGTTCCATTGATAGCAATACTGAATACCCGCTCCCCCGCCGCAGTCCAATACAATTCTGCGTTTTTCAGGGTAACCATATAGGTTCCATTGGGCACGGTAAATTTATATTCCAAGGAACCAGCGTACCGTTCGGATTGGTATAAAATCTGTTGGGTACCAGAGTTAGCAATGGTATTTCCCACCGTATCAGCCGTACCAGCAGTGACATAACCAAAACTTCCGGCGGTATAAGCCTTGTCCGCCGCCCAGGTGACACCGCCAATGACACTTGATGAGGAAGCCCCGCAATCGATGGCTTCATAAACCTGAGCGCAGGGATTAACCGTATTCGTAGGAGTTTGAGTGATGGTTGGTGTGTAGGTAGGAGTCGCGGTATAAGAAGCATTCGGTGTAAAGGTGGGGGTGGCCGGAGGGCATGTGGGATTGGGTGTAGCCATCCAGGTGGAAACAGCGGAACCCCAGGCATTAGGAGTCCATGTCCAGTTGGTAAGCTGATTGGGGCAAGAATCGTCGGTGAAAGACCATGCGGTAGCCCCTACCACTCCAGTCGCGGTAACGGCCCATCCCGACGAGCCAATCATATTAGAATCGTAGGTAGCATTATTTTCCGCATTTGGATTTGCGCCTGTACCACAACTCGTAGTTCCGCCAAATTCACCCAAAAAAACAGGCACTACGGATAGAACACTAGGGGGCACTTCCCCATTCCAACTGGCGGCCGTAGTTCCATCATTTGATCCATATAAATGGGCCGAGTAAACAACTCCATTCCCCACATTGGTGACAGGTCCCGGGGCGCTAATGACCCCGGTTAGATCGGCGCAATAGGACATACCGCCCAAGAGACAAACATTCTTGGCGCCCGCTCCACGTACGGCATTTAAAAGTCCTTGCATGCCCGGAGTCCAAGCTGGTGTTCCACCCGTACTCCCCCCATTCAGCCAAACTGTCCAAGAAGGAAGATTGTTGGGCTCGTTGTACAAATCAAATAGAACCGCTGGATTATTCTTCGTCCAGGACTGGCTGGCCACCGAGCCCCAAAAGGTGATGGCGTTAGCATCCGCCATAACCTGCTGACCTGTGGCCGTGCCCCAACCCGCGCCAGTAATAGGAGTAGTCGGAGTAGTACCGCTGTAAGTGCCCGACCAGTGAAGATCCATGATGACATAAACATTTTGCGAAGCGCAGTAGTTAACAATAGTAGACACAGCTGATTGATATTGGGAAGCCGTAATTTGGGTAATGGCGTTAGAGTTACCAAACCAGAAATCCTGATTCAAGGGAAGCCGAATGACTGTAGCGTGCCAGGCAGTGATCGCCTCAGTAACCGCCGCCAGGGTATCTCCCCCGCAACCGTTGGTACTGTTTCCGGTAAATCCCCCGCAGTTGGCGCTGCTTCCCCCCGGTCCATAGCCGTAAGGCGAAAACTCTAACCCATCAATATCCACGCCTTTTAATCGAAGGGTACATCCGCTTGAAGTGGCGGTGGCAAGTTGGTTACCCGTTACGTAGAGGGTATTCAATTGAGCAAAAGCGGTTTTTTCGCAGAGAAAAATCAACAAAAAGCTCACAAAAGCCAAGCTCAAGGGCAGGTTTAAATAATCCTGAAATCGTTTCAACGCCGCCCTCAAAAATAATCATAATTTCAAAACGATCTTAATAAAATAAAAAGAACTCCGGCTAATGTTACCACTAAAAATCTATTCTTCCAGTTACTAAGGAATATTGGCATTATGTTATTTATATCGTCATAAATAACAAAACAAGAAATTACCCGTTTAGTCGATAGATTTTTATTGCGACTATTCTCCTAAAGTCACTTCCACCTTCAGGATTTTCTTTGAGGAAGGAATAGGAATCATGTTTCCCTCCACCTTTTGGCCGTCCACCTTGAGGGTCTTTACCCCGCTACAAACACCTTTGGGATTCAAAACAAAAATTTGGTATTCCACACCACGATAATTGCGGGTGACTTTGAATTCTTTCCATCCCTTCGGAATACAAGGGTCTATTCGCAGGCCGTCAAAATCAGGTTTCACGCCAAGTAACCCCTGTGACACCGTAAGAAATGTCCAAGCGGCAGTACCGGTTAACCAGGAATTTTTAGCTTCGCCCGGAGTGGCCGCATCGCGGCCCGCGATCATCTGGGAGTAGACATAAGGCTCACCTCGGTAGGTTTCGATCTGTTCTTCTTTAGCCGAGGGACAGATGGACAGGTAGTATTCCAAAGCCCGATCCCCGTCACCCAAAAGGCACCAGCCCAGATTAATCCAGGTATTGTTGTGGCAAAAAATGCCGGCGTTTTCTTTGTAGCCGGGCGGATAGCTGGTCACTTCACCCAATTCCAAATGGTAAGTGCTGTAAGCGGGCTGCTGCAGAATGACACCGTTGGAAGTGTAAAGATGTTTGTGGACGCTTTCTAAAGCCTGGCGAGCCCTGCCGTTATCTTTACCGGCTCCGCCTAAAACGCACCAACCCTGGCTTTCAATGAAGATTTTACCTTCCTCGTTAGCTTTGGAACCAACCGGGTTACCTTTGGCATCGAATGCCCGGGTGTACCACTCCCCGTCCCAAGCCTTTTCCTCAACTACTTTCAACATGCCGTCATAGGCTTTCTGCAAACGGTCCTGATCTTGGGGTTTCTTTAAATACTGGTAGAGGGAAACCATTTCACGTGAGGCGTAAAGAAAAAGTCCCGCGATCATGACGGATTCAGCTTTAGAACCCTTCACGTCACCCGCCAATTGAAAAGACTCATTAGGTTCGGTGGAAAAGCAATTCAGGTTCAGACAGTCGTTCCAGTCCGCGTGGCCGATCAATGGCAAACCGCGATCACCCCTGTTTTTCAGGGTATAGGCGATGCTGGTTTCCAAATGGTGAAGCAGGTTGTCTTTGGAACCCGGTTGATCAGCGTAGCCTACCGGCGCTTCGAGGATAGACGTATCCCCCGTTTCCTTAATATAGGAACAAGTGGAAAGAACGAGCCACAAGTGATCATCATAAAAATCGCCGCCCACTTCGGCGTTACCTTTTTTGGTCAGGGGTTGGTACTGGTGATAGCAGGTGCCGTCGGATAATTGGGTTGCGGCGATATCCAAAATTCTCTGGCGCGCCCGTTCCGGAATCAAATGCACAAAACCCAGCAAATCCTGATTGGAATCACGGAAACCCATGCCCCGGCCAATGCCGGTTTCATATAAACTTGCCGAACGGCTCAGATTAAAGGTAGCCATACATTGATACTGGTTCCAGGTATTCAGCATACGGCTGGCATGGGGATCGGGGCAATCCACCTGAAATTTGGATAGCAATCCGTCCCAGAGTTTTTTGACGGACTGAAAAGCCTCATCGACCGCCCCTGGCTTTTGATACTTGGCCAACAATTCTTTACCTTTGGTTTTGTTCATCACAAAGGGTTTGTCAAATTTGGGCAGATCTCCCTGCTCCACATAGGCCAGAATAAAAGAGAAGGTTTCGGAAGCTCCCGGCGCCAGCTTCAGGTTGATCTGGTGCGAACCGATGGGATTCCAGCCGTGAGCGATCGTTTTTTTAGAATCTCCCGAAAAGGGCACTTGGGCTTCATGCAACCCATTATGAACTCCGACGAAAGCGTCCCTGGAGGTGTCAAATCCGAATAGTTCTTTGGTGCAGGCAAAAAGGGTGTAATGGTTGCGCCGCTCGCGGAATTCGGTTTTGTGATAGATGGCCGAACCTTCGACTTCTACTTCTCCGATGGAATAAGTGCGCTGATAATTAGTCATGTCGTTTAGCGCTTCAAAAAGACAAAACTCGACATAGGAGAAAAGTTTCAAATCTTTGGTCGTCTTGCCGGTATTTCTGACTGTCGTCTTCCAAACTTCCAGATTTTCTCCGAGAGGCACAAAAAACAACATTTCCACTTCCACGCCGTCCTTGGCGCCAATAATTTGCGTATAACCCAAGCCGTGACGGCATTCATATTTATCGAGTTTGGTTTTCGTGGGTTTCCAACCAGGATTCCAGACTGTACCGCTGTCGTTGATATAAAGATAACGCCCGCCCAAATCCATCGGCACATTGTTATAGCGGTAGCGGGTCAGGCGGCGAAGTTTGGCGTCTTTCCAAAAAGTGTATCCCCCGGCGGTATTGGTGCAGAGTCCGAAAAATTCGTCCTGGCCAATATAATTAAGCCAGGGCAGAGGCGTGTCGGCACGGGTGATTACATATTCGCGTTTTGAGTCGTCGAAATAACCATAGGGATTTTTCACAAAGTCTCCTTAAAAATGATCATTAATGCAACCAGATGATTTCAAAACACAAGCGCTACCAGCCCTCAAGAACTAATTCAGGAGAATGTTAGTCAATATTTTGAATTTTTGGAAAGGAAAGTGTTAAAAATTTTCTCATCGGACCCGCGAGAATCATCCACCAGCTCCTTAAAAGAAGCCTTGTAACAAACCCGGTTTATCGGATGATCAACACTTTGAGAATTTTCGTGGAGGACTGAGCTCCCTCAACGTGAACACGGACATAATAAAGACCGTTAGACACCTGAACTCCCGAAACATCTTTTAAATCCCATTGGAAAGGTTGAAGACCGGTAATTTCCTTGGTTTGACTGCTTATTTTGCGGAAAGCCAATGTAAAGACATCCATTGTCACTGTCGATTGACTGGGTACCTGGACATCAAAGGTCATCGGCGATCCGTTCGAAGGATTCGGGAATGGCGCGGAAATCAAAATATCCGGCGAAAGTGTCGCAGTATAAGTTGGAGTAAACGTTGGCGTATTGGTTTTAGTTGCTGTCGGTTGCGGAGTAACCGTATTGGTAGGGGTATATGTCTGTGTATTGGTTGAAGTCGCCGTAGG
>Ga0302281_10003259_pt1 | contig 11311 bp, 8 predicted proteins | sample III_Fen_E1_2_FD_198762 | JGI IMG/M metagenome (GOLD analysis project Ga0302281, IMG submission 198762) | Peat permafrost microbial communities from Stordalen Mire near Abisko, Sweden - III_Fen_E1_2 | ecosystem: Environmental > Terrestrial > Soil > Wetlands > Permafrost | place: Sweden: Abisko...
TGAGATCGTAACGAACCGTCTCACGCGGTTGATTCCGCCGAGTCTCTGTACGTAATAGCGGGCGACCAAACCACCCATACTGAAGCCGATCAGGGCGAACTGTTCGCCGGCGGGCACATGTTGTTCGGCGAATTCACCGATTTGTAAAGCCAGTTCATCGAGCCCTAACGATCCGTCGTTCGGGTGCAGGCTCAGCGCGAATGCGCGAAAGCCACAGTGGGAGAGCCAATTGACCATGGGTCCGAATATCTTCGAAGTGTCGAAGATGCCGTGAACCAGTACAACGGCGCGGGGTTGGTTGGGCTTTATCGTTTGCCCCTCAGGGTAGCTTGTCGTAAATCGAATCGAGCAGTCGGGGAAGGGCTATCCTGGATCGAACTTAGAAGCAAAACTGAGGAAAACGCCGGAGCGTTGCGCTCCGGCGTTCAAATACGTATTGTTACTCGACCTCTTTACCGTCCTTGGACAACAGTTCCAGTGAATTTGGCACGTCATCGGAACCGATGCGAAACAGCGCTGCCTGGGCTTCCGCCAACTCGCGCATCTCCTGCATTTCGTCCATTTCTTCGGTCGCTCCGCCTTCCGGTTGATCTTGTTTGCGCTGCGTCTTTTTCTCGTTCTTATCGCGCTGTTTCTGTTGCCGCGCTTGTTCTTTCTGACGTTTGGTAAAAGTTGATCGGCCTCGTGGCATTCAAACACCCCCAAATTTCTATTTTTTATGATGACGGTGCGGCTACACACTGCCGCCCGCTGGGCTGGCCCGGTCGTTGTCTTGAGGACGTAACCAGTGAATCTACAAATCCCTTTTTTTAGAACTCTCGATACATTATATAACCTTGCGCCAAACCTGTAATGCATTCGGCGACAGAAACCTGTCCGCGAAATGTTCTTGACCCAGTCCAGCCTCTCTTTCACGACAATCGGGTACAGTGTCTTGAATCTTGGTTGCTACGGAAAGCCCTTTGTTTGAAGTTTCCCTGTAATTGGGAGGGTTGATTTCAGATGGAGCCATCACGGAACCTGTTGTAGGTTGCCACCCGCAACGGCAGCATGTTACCATCGAACACGTTACGAAAACGAGACGAGACAGGAGTGCAACAGGTAAGTGTTAGCCAGAGAGCAAAAACAGACCGTAGTTGACACGTATCGCACGCATGCTACCGATACTGGCAGCCCCGAAGTTCAAATCGCGTTGTTGAGCGAACGCATTGGTCAATTGACGGAACACTTCAAGACGCACCAGAAAGATCACGGCTCGCGCCGCGGACTTCTCATGATGGTGAGCCGGCGTCGAAGCCTGCTCGATTACCTGAAGAAGTACGACTCGGAACGGTATAAGACCGTTATTTCCAAGCTCGGCATCCGCAAATAACAGCGCGTCCGGCTCCGTGTGGGGCCGGATCCTTACTTCGAGACCTTTGCAAAGTGCGTTCCCAACCGCCGCCCGGCATTCGCCTGCCTATGCGAACTTCGCACCCGCGCGCATGCCCTTCTGCCTTATAAAAGGATGACTTATGAAGCCTGAAGCCACAAAAGTTTCCGTCGAACTCGCTGGCGGAAAACAGCTGTCCATTGAAACTGGAAAACTTGCCAAGCAGGCACACGGCGCGGCCGTCGTGCGCTTCGGCGAAAATGTAGTCTTGGCCACCGCAACTTCGAACCCCGAGCCCCGCGAGGGCATCGACTTCTTCCCGCTCACGGTTGATTATCGCGAATATACCTACGCTGGCGGACGCATCCCCGGCGGCTTCATCAAACGCGAAGGCCGCATGAGTGAACGTGAAGTTTTGACCAGCCGCCAGATTGACCGGCCGGTTCGTCCGATGTTTGCCGAGGGCTTTAAGTGCGAGACGCAGGTCATCGCCTTTGTCCTCTCCGCCGACAATGAAAACGATCCTGATGTCTGCGGCATCAACGCGGCGTCCGCCGCTCTCACTATTTCCGATATTCCATTTCTGGGACCCCTGGGCGCGGTTCGCGTAGGACTGATCGATGGCCGCTTTATTGCCAATCCCAACTACGCAGAGATGCGCGATGGCCTGCTCAACATCATGGTTGTCGGCACCTCCGATGCGATCGTGATGATCGAGTCGGGCGCGAAAGAAGTGAAAGAAGAAACAGTGGTTGATGCGATTGAATTCGCCCACACGGAAATCAAGAAAATTTGTGCCGCCATCAATGAATTGCGCGAAAAGGTCGGCAAACCGAAGCGTCAGGTGACGCCTCCCGAGTTCGACGAGGCGTACTTCAAAGAATTGGAATCCAAGGTCGGTGCCCGCTTAGCCGACGCGCTCGATACCGCGAAGCATCCGAAGGCTGAGAGTTACGAGCAAGTTCGCCTGATTGAAAAAGAGTTGCTGGCCGCCGTTCCCGAAGCAGACGCCGTTGCAGGAAAAGCGAAGGTTAAGAAATATTACGAGATTCTGCGCGAGCGTATTTTCCGCAATCAAGTGATCGATCACAAGCGGCGTCCGGATGGACGCGCCTTCGATCAGATACGGGAGATTTGGATTGAAGCCGGAGTTCTACCTCGCGTGCACGGCAGCGCAATCTTCACACGTGGCGAGACCCAGGCCCTGGTTACAACGACTCTGGGCACGAGCGACGACATGCAGCGCCTCGAAGGCTTCGAAGGCGAGGCTAAGAAACGCTTCATGCTGCACTACAACTTCCCACCGTTTTCCGTCGGAGAGGTTGGCTTCATGCGTGGCGCTGGGCGCCGCGAAATTGGACATGGCGCACTGGCAGAGCGCGCAGTCGCGGGAGTGCTCCCGACTGAAGATAACTGGCCGTATGCCATGCGCGTCGTCTCCGATATTTTGGAATCGAACGGGTCGTCGTCGATGGCTACCATTTGCGGCGCTTCGCTTTCGCTGATGGATGCTGGCGTTCCCTTGAAGGCTCCCGTCGCAGGCGTAGCGATGGGACTGGTGAAGGAAGGCGAAAACTATGCCATCCTGACCGACATTGCGGGCGCGGAGGATCATTACGGCGACATGGATTTCAAGGTTGCCGGAACGAAAGATGGCATTACCGCTCTGCAGATGGATATCAAAGTTGCCGGCATCACCTCGCAGATCATGCGTGAGGCACTGGCGCAGGCGCAGCGTGGACGCTTGTTCATTCTGGGTAAAATGGACGAGGTTATCACCGAAGCGCGCGTGAAAGTTTCTGCCTACGCGCCTCGTATTTACACCCTGCAGATTCCAGTCGACAAGATTCGCGACGTGATTGGGCCGGGCGGAAAGATGATTCGCAGCATCATCGAGCAGACCGGCGTGAAGATCGACGTCGAGGATTCCGGCAAGGTCAATGTTGCGTCGAACGATGAAGTTTCGGCCAACAAGGCTCTGCAAATCATTCGCGACCTGACGGCATCGGCGGAAGTCGGAAAAACCTATCTGGGCAAGGTCAGCCGCCTGGCAGACTTTGGCGCATTCGTCGAGATTCTGCCTGGGTTGGACGGGCTGCTCCACATCAGCGAAGTTGCCGAACACCGCATTAAAGACGTTCGCGACGAACTGAAAGAGGGCGACCAGGTGTTGGTGAAAGTACTGGCCGTCGAAGGCAATCGCATCAAACTGTCGCGCAAAGCGATCCTGAAAGAGCAACGCGCAAAAATGGGTGGAGCTCCTCCGCCTCCCGAGGGAGAGGAGGGAATCGAAGCGCCCCCACCGTCTGTTGCGTACAGTGCTCCACAAGGTACGCCCACTGCCGTAATCGAAGGCGGAGCGGATTTTGACGCCGACGATGAGCCGAACTTCAACCGCGTCGATGGCGTAGTTGCATCAGTCGAGGCGGGTGCCGGTCGGCCGGAAGGCGGCGGTTCGCGCGAAGGTCGTCCCGGTGGCGGAGGTGATCGCAATCGCCGGCGTCGTGGGCGCGGGCGTGGTCCGGGTGGCGGCGGAGGCGGTCAGGGAGGTCACGGCGGTGGCCATTCTGGCGGCGGAGGCGGCGGTCGCGGCAGACGGTAATGCCGTTTGTTGTCGTCGAAAATGAAGTTATCGAAGGGCCGCAGCGTATCGCGGCCTTTTTCCATTTCGTATTTTTCTATTTCGTACTTATGAAATTCGTACTTATGAAATTAAATTCGGCGGGCACCTGAGCGCAGCGAATAACCTCACGACTCGACAACGATTGAATCAAAATCAGAACGACAAGCGTTTGAAGATTGTCTCTGGGATATGCTCGACCACGCCCATAATGTAACGCCACGCTTTCGGAGTGTAGAGAATGTCGGGCGAGCGTCTTTCGAGGGCGCGAACAATATCGCGCGCGACCTGCTCAGGTTTCGCAAAACGTGCAGCACTGGTCAAATGATCGGTCATTGGAGTCTGAGTAGGTCCCGGTTTGATCGTGATGACGCGGACCCCAGCCGGATAGAGACGGCTGCGCATGCCCTGCAGGAAAAGGGACAAAGCGCCCTTGGCCGATCCGTAAACATAGTTGGAACGTCGACCCCGATCTCCGGCGACGGATGTGATGGCCGCAATGCACCCAGTCTGCCGTTGTTCTAAGTCGGAAGCGAATAGAGTGAGAATTGCTGTTGCACTTACATAGTTAACCTGTAATTCCTCTAGCAGGGCGTCGACTGAGCTTTGGGAAATACTTTGATCGAGCATCGAACCGTAAGCCAGCAGCACGGTATCGAAATCGGGAAAATTACGACGGGCAAATTCAAAGATTGCAGCATGCTGCTGAACCGAAGCTAGGTCCGCCGGATACGTCAAGACCTGCTTGGCTCCGCGAATCGACAAATCGGGTTGCACCTCGGCCAGTCGTTCGGCTGAGCGAGCGACTAACAGCAACTCGCAACCCCGGTGAGCGAGCAGGCGTTGTACCTCCATTGCCATACCCGAAGTCGCTCCAAGAACGATCACTTTTTTCATTACGTCCGCCTTTGTCCGTGCTCTTCTACCCACAGGCTGGTCTCTGTTCGGATCCTGGTTACTGGTGCTTGTCTTTGTCTCATCGGACGGGAGTCACACGTCGCCAGAACGAGGACGACATTTTCGGATCGATATAAGGGACAAAGCGGCGCCAGTTAGGAAACGAAGTTTCAAAGAGCGCCTGGCTCATGCGCGCATCTTTAGCGGGGTAAAGCGCGCCTCCGCTTCGCAAGACGATTTCGTCCAGGGACTGCAGCAATTGAAGCGTACGCTCGCCGCGCATGGCAAAATCGAGCGCAATCGTCAATCCTGGACGCGGAAACGATAGAAGGCCGGCGGGAGGCGCAGCGCCGAACTGCTTCAGTACTCCGAGAAACGAACCCATGCCAGAAGTCGCGATGCGATCCAACAATTCTCCCAGCGCTTCCAAATTGGTTTCCGGAATCACGCACTGATACTGCAGAAAACCTTGCTTGCCATAGAGCAAGTTCCATTGCCTGACAGAATCCAAAGGATAAAAAAACGAATTATAAGGCTCGACCGAAGAACGCCTCTTACCAGAATGAATCGCATAATAGGCGGCGTTAAAAGCTTTGACCGAATAACGGTTGAGCGTGAATGCCGGCAGGGCAAAAGGCAACTTGGGGCCGCGCTTGGGACGGAATTCTTTGCCGGATTCTGTCGCGTGATTTCCACGAAAGAAAATGCCGCGCGGATTCTTCCCGGCAAAACAGTCGAGCCATGCCACCGTATACTCGAACCGGTCATTGCTTTCGCGGCTAAGGTCCAAGAACTCACTCAAGGACTGAAACGGAATCGTCTCAGCGTCGATCCAAGGCCCAGCCACGCGTTTCAGTTGGATATCGGCCCATGCGATTACCCCAGTAAGGCCAAGCCCGCCAATCGTCGCGCGCAGCATATCGGCGTTTTCGTTGGCATTACAAAGCACCAGACCATCGTTCGAACGGTGCAAAGCAATCTGGCGAACATGCACCCCAAACGTTCCTGCGCAGTGATGGTTCTTTCCATGAACATCGTTGGCAATCGCCCCGCCAATCGTCACGAAGCGCGTCCCCGGTGTCACTGGAAGAAACCACCCTTTGGGCAGGAAAACGTCGATGATGTCCGAAAGACTGACTCCACTTTCGCAGCGTACCATTCCCGTGGATTCATCAAAACCGAGGATGCGATTGAGCCGCTGGCAATTAACCAATTCGCGTCCGGCGTTCAGACAGGAATCGCCATAGCTTCGACCGAGTCCATAAGGCAAAAGGGAACCGGGCGCCGCGGTCTTCATGATTTCGGGAATCTGATCATTAAATGCCGGTTGGTGAACGAACTGGTGCGCGATTTTAGGATAGCGTCCCCATGAAAGGATGCGCGTGTTCGGTGCCGAGGATGAGGTTTGCTTGCGTAAACTTGTAGCGGACTGTCCAGACATAGGAATTAGACCGTAAAGAGAATCAACAGAATGGAACGAATACCTTCGCGCTGCTAAGTCGAGTTACCAGTTGACGTGCACCATGCTTGCCGTAATAACAACCCCTGCTGCCAAGGCCACTGCGTAGCTGACCCGGTCTCGTATGGCCAATGTGACTGGATCCTCCTTGAGTTCTCCGCGATGCGCCAAGAGCCAGTTTCGGCTGAGCCAATAGAGAATGATGGGGCAGAGCAAGAACAGAATTTCGGGCGAAGAATACAACAAACCCACATCCGGACTGTGCACGTAAAGACTGAATATCACGACCGCAGCAAAACTGCTACCGACTCCAAGCGAGAGCAACAGTTCGCGGTCACCCGTGTGGTAGCCGCGGCCGGAGTTTCCGGCAGTAACTAGTCCGCCTGCATGGAGTAACTCAGAATATCGTTTGGCCATCGCCAGACTCAGGAAGAAGAACATGGAGAAGGCGAGGAACCATTGTGACAGCGGAGTGGCGGAAATCAGCGCGCCAGCCAGTATGCGAAAACTGTAGAAGCTCGAAAGTATGAAAACATCGAGCAGCGCAATTTTCTTCAGGTAGAGCGAATAGAGCATCGTCAGGGCGGAGTATCCAACTAAGGCAAGCCCAAAGTCGAGGTTGAGATAGAAGCCCATCCCGAGGGCACTGGTGAGCAAGAGAAGTGAGGCAAATAATCCCTCCGGAATCGAGATCACGCCAGCCGCGAAAGGACGCTCCTTTTTCCATGGATGCTCGCGGTCGGAATGCAAATCGAGCAGGTCGTTCAGGATGTAGAGCCCAGAGGCGCAAAGTCCATAGAGAACAAAGCCAATCAGTGTGCGAAAAATCGACTCGATCGCAACGTTGTGTGACAACGCTAAAGGCAGAAACAGCAATAGATTTTTCGCCCAGTGATGGCCGCGGAGTGCGTTGATCCATGTGCGAACGCTGGCGCGGGGTTCGACAAAGGAAGTGGTAACTATGGTTACGGCAGCGGCCTCTGCGACGCGGCTCTCCGTTCCCACAACGTGTGCCGCACGGGCTTTGCGCCAAACTTCTATGTCGGCGGAAGAGTCTCCAACATACTCAAAGCCCGTTGCCGAGAAGTGCTCGGCGAGAAACTCAGCCTTAGCCGCCCCCTTGAGATTTACTTTGCCGTCACTGGCGTAGACGTCGTCGAAGATGCCCAAATAACCAGCAACCGACTCTGCGATTCGGAGATCGGCCGCGGTTGCGAGCGCGATCCGCCGTCCGCTCGCCTTTTCCTGATGCAGCAAGTCGAGTACGGGCTGCCGATACGACAACTTCGCGGGGTCAAGTCTTACTCTTGCGGCGAGTCTGCGTTTAAGCGAGGCCCGCCCCGAAAGCAACCAGATGGGGAGCAGGACGACCAGCGCCGGGCGCGTCTTGAGCAGAACCAGAACGCACTCCCAAAGCACATTCCCGCGTATCAGAGTGCCGTCCAGATCGACGCACAAGACTGGTGACGACACCTTAGCGGTTTTGGCTCCAGTCGACCCCATACTGTGATGGTCGCATCGCGTGGGGGATCCGGCTGGATTAAGTCGCGCACCCTAGTAACCTGAGTAACATGCGTTGGAAAGGGCTGGAGGTTAGTATGAGCTGAGTTTACCGCGGACAGCCTGATAGGTACCCCATCATGAACGAATACGGAGCAGATCCGCGCGCAGACAGTCGCCAGGGAAAAGGGATGAGTGAGCCGCCGCGCGTGTCTGAGAATCCGGTAATGAGAATGGCTGACACTGGATCCGGCGATCGGGAGCCGGACGCCTGGCAATTGCTCGGGAAATACTTTCGTAACCCTACATTTCTACTGGCGACACTGGCACTCTTCACGGGCGTGTTGTACAGCGGGACCTTGTATTTCAAGTTCGTGTGGGATGATGGCCCACAGATTGTCGACAATCCTCTGATCCGCACATGGCATAGCCTATCGCGGGTGTTTGTCAGCGATTTGTGGTATCACACGGCGCGCTCGCAGATCTATTACAGGCCGTTATTCGTGGCCTGGTCAATCTTGAACTACGGCATTGTGGGCCTGCAGCCCTGGGGCTGGCATTTGGGCGCCATCCTTCTACACATTGGTGCGACGCTGGCTGTGTTCTGGTTGTCGAGGCGACTCGGTTTGGAATATTGGACGGCTGCGCTGGCGGCGCTGATCTTCGCGCTACATCCCGTCCACATCGAATGTGTCGCCTGGATTTCGGCCGCCTCCGACAGCATGGTGACGATGTTCTTCGCGCTCGCGTTCGGAGCGTTTCTGAACGCAAGCGCAACGGAAACTAGCAGGAAGTTCTCCTGGCGCATCGCCTCTTTATTTTTTCTTGCCTGCGCGCTATTGACCAAGGAAATGGCCGTCAGTTTCACGGCACTGATCGGGATTTACGTCTGGTTTTCGAGTTGCGACGAAAAACGCTGGAGCCAGAAACTGCGCGCGGCGTTGGTCGCGATGGTTCCGTATGCCCTCGTGACAGTGTTGTATGCGGTCCTTCGCCAGCGCGTTCTCGGGCATTCTGCGTCCCGGCTCGATGTTGGGCATGGTTTCGGCGACATGGTCCTCACGCTGCCCTATGTTCTAGCCGTCTATCTGAGGCAGCTTCTTCTTCCCTGGGGCCTGACCGGTCTTTACTACACCCCCTACGTTACTTCGAAGATCGTTAGCCAGTTTGTTTTTCCGGTCCTCATCCTTTTGCTCGTTGCCGGGTTGATTTTCTTCTGGGCTCGCAAGTCGCGCGACTGGGTTATCGCGTTCGCAGGATGCTGGTTGTTGATTGGCCTGGCCCCGGCACTGAATATTCGTATTTTCGGCAACGGCGACTTTGTCCGTGATCGCTACATGTATCTGCCTTCCATCGGATTTGCCATTCTGGCGGCGAAGGGGATCCGGCTTCTACCTGCCTTAAGGGGCGTGAGCGCTAAAGCCGTACAAGGGATTGTCATCGCCGTGGTTTGCGTCAGTTATGTTGGAATGTCTCTACCGCAGCAGGCCTATTGGGATTCGGACCTAGTCATTTACATGCGCGGATATCAACTTTACCCACAGAATCCCTATGCCGCGATCGGCTTGGGCAGAGAATACAGCCGCCGGGGCGCACATGATCGTGCCATCACTTTGGTCGAAGAGGCAGTAAGAAACAATCCTAATGATGGCCAGGCCATCTATGCGCTCGCCGAGGTCTACATCGCCGCTGGACGCTTGGACCAGGGCCGCAAAACCCTGGAGTATGCCCTGCGCGTCTTGCCCGAATATGCCGAGTCAGAAACGGGAACTTCAACCGTTGCCGCTTTGTGGGGAATGCTTGGGAACTACGATCAGGCGCTCGGGCTTTGTGACCGGATACTTGCTAAAGACCCGAACCTGTATTCCGCGCTCTATAACTGCGGCAACATCGAACTCATGTCGGGAAACTACGTCGCGGCTGAACACTTGCTTCGACGCGCCCTGCAATCGGCGCCGGGGCTCGCTGCACCACGGCATTTTCTAGGGCGCGCACTGCTGCAGCAGGGCAGAAATTCAGAAGCGCAGCCATACCTCAGTCAGGCGGTAGCTATGGACCCGAGCGTGTATGACTATCATTACTGGCTCGCGGATTCGCTCCAGCAAAGCGGAGACAACGTCGACGCACGGCACGAATATCTAGAGGCGCTCCGTCTCAATCAAGACAGTTCCGAAACGAAGTTGCGCCTGGCGACGTTGGAGGGGAAGTGAGTACCGCCCAGACACGAGAGCAAGATTCTGATACCGAACTGTGCATAGCCGACCGACGCGAGGAGTCGCGGTTCGCACCTCCGGCGCCAGAGATACACCACGGGAGCGAACCGCGCGGAAGATGGCGGATTGCCACTGGAATCTTCCTCCTGGTTCTCTCTGTATATGTGCTCACAAGTCCAGGACGGATCGACATTATTGATGGGCAAACTCGATTTGATGTTGCTTACAACTGGATTGTGAATGGCCGCCCCGTAATCCGCGATCCATGGATTGGGCCTCACATGGGAGTTGTTGGACGCGACGGCCTTCGTTACTCGTTCTATGGAGCGCCGGGTTCAGTATTCGCGTTGCCTTTGGTGTGGTTGGGTATCCAGACGGGTGGACCCGACATTCAGCCGAGTCAATTTCTCTTCTCGCTCACCTCGTCGATTTTTGGCGCTGGCATCGCGCCCCTGCTCTTCCTCTTTTATCTGGAACTAGGCGTGACCACACGGAAGGCGCTTGTCTGGACGTTGGTGAGCAGTTTCGCCACCTATGTCTGGCCGATTTCCAACTCCACATTCGACAATGCGCAACACGCGTTTTTTGCCTTGGCGGCGCTTTATTTCGGATTCTTGAGTGCGCGCCGCAGATCTCCTGCATACGCCGCGCTCGGTGGGTTGATGGCGGGTGTTCTGTTTCTATATCAGGAATATTTCCTGTTGATTGTTCCGGCGCTTGCCATATCGACGCTCACATTTACGGGTGCGGACGATTCATCGGCTTCACGATCCCCGAGACAGCAGGACTCGCGAGTCGGACGAGTGATCGCGACGGCGAAACGGGCGTTTCAAGCAGCGACGGCGATATTACGAGGGGCTTGGAACGGGCTGGGCGATGCCCGTTCCTCGGGCGCGCGCTATTGCGCATTTATTGCAGCCACCGGCGTTGGAGTGTTCCTCTCGTTGGCGTATAACGACTACCGCTTCGGATCGTGGTTCGACAACGGGAAAGTCAGCCAAGTCGTGCACAGCGCGGTTCCATTCTTTGGAAATCCGATAGCAGGTTTCCTGACACTTCTGGTCAGCCCGGGCAAGAGTGTTTTTTTATACAGTCCAGCTCTGATCCTCGGGGTCATCGGGGTCCGTCAGTGGTGGCGTCGCAAACCAGAACTATTCGTCGCCGTTGCGGCTTCCAGCCTGATTCTGGTGGGTTTCATCTCTTGCATCACTTTCGCGGGCGGTGATTGGTGCTGGGGACCACGTTACCTG
>Ga0302281_10003270_pt1 | contig 11291 bp, 3 predicted proteins | sample III_Fen_E1_2_FD_198762 | JGI IMG/M metagenome (GOLD analysis project Ga0302281, IMG submission 198762) | Peat permafrost microbial communities from Stordalen Mire near Abisko, Sweden - III_Fen_E1_2 | ecosystem: Environmental > Terrestrial > Soil > Wetlands > Permafrost | place: Sweden: Abisko...
ATCCAGACATCGTCGAATTCCGGGCCGGCGCCGGTGGAATAGGTCCAGATCACCTTGCCATCCTGGACGAGGAACATTTTGTTGCAGTTTTCCCCGACATAGAGCATCGGGTGCTGCGCCAGCCCTTTGCCGGGCAGAGCGGAACGCGTAATCCCATTCGTATAATTTTCCGAGCAAGGGATCTCGCTCGGGCCGAAGGCGGGGACATTCACCGCGGTGAATAGAGGCAGCACATCCATGCAGGGCGTCACCGCTGAAGTTTTAGTTGTGGGCGTGTGACAGCCAGTCAACGTGGCGATCAGGCCAATGGTGGAAACAATTGCCAATGAAGAACGGAGTTTTGTGCTCATGTATTTCGGAGGTTTGAAAGGTATTTTTACCGTGTTGACGAATCAAGGAGCACAACCGCCACCGGCCGGGCGGCGGCGGCCGACGCAGGCCCGCCCGCCGGCATGGTGACCAGTTCGATCCCCTGGCCAGTCCCAAGATTGCGGCTGTATTTTTTTTCGGTCGCGTTGTTCCAGTGTTCATGCACGCCGAGGCTGTGCAGGCGAACCCCATCCGGTTTATAGACCGTTCCCGACGGCGGATCGTTGGCCAGCGCCGCTTCGTGGAGATGGCGGTCGGCATTTTTAATCAACGGCATTTCGGAACGCAAAAAATCCAGTCCCACGGATTCCAGCGCCACTGGATCTTGCGAGGCGAAAAAGCTCGACGGCCAGTGGCCATTGAAGGGAGCCATCGCCCACTTATGTGGCGGACTGCTCCACCGGTCGCCCGAATAGAGGCCGTCAATAATGTTCAACACCGTTTTGCCGTTGATGTTCGTGCTGCCATACATGTCCACCAACTGGTTGTAGCTGGCCATGGGAAAATCCCAGTCGTGCAGCAAATAATGCTGGCTGCCGCGCTTGTTGCCGATAATGCCCCAATTGCTTTTGAAAATCATCGTGACCGACGCATTGCCGTAATCCGTCTTGTCCGTAGGATCGTGATATGTGGCAGCCGGCGTGCAATGCCGCTTCAAGATCGCCATGGTGATGAGGTATTTGGATTTGACGATGGTTGTGGACATGGAGTTTTCCGTCGGACCAGCGACGGAGTAGGTGAACGCATTGGGGGTAAATCCGCCAAGGTTGGTGTCATAATTCACGCCGGGAAAGGCCGCCTGGCAATAGTTCTCAACCGCCGAGCACTGGTTCTCCCGGGCCGGGTCGCAAAGGGTGATGTCCGACTGGCTGGCCCCGAACTGATTGACCAAGCCGTCCAGCAGCGCAAAGACCGACTGCGGCGAAGCGTCAATCGCGTTGGATTTGCCGCCGTTGTTCAAGTTGAGCTTGATGGCGATCTTCTCGCCCTTGACGTAGGCAGGGCCGCCGTTTTTATCGCGGAACAAAACGTCCCAGGCGTTGCTGATGGCCAGCTGGCCGGCCACGGAACAGATGACATTGTTCATCAGTTTCGTAATTTTAGCCTGGTCGTTGAATTCGCCAGACCACCAATACTTTGATTTGCCATCCCAATTACACGCGCTCAAATCATAGCTCCACGCCACGCGGCCGGGGTGAATTCCCCGCGCAGTGCCGATAGGCTGATTCGGGCCGTCAGACGGGGTAAAAGTTCCGGTGTCCTCCGCGAGCGCATTGGATTCGTTCATGTCCCTCACCACCGCTCCAAAGACCAAACCGATTAACAGACACGCTGCCGCCGCCGCATAACGGTGTTGATGCAAGAATGCGCGCGTTTTGCGGAACGCAGCAACCAATCCCAAGATGCTCAAGAGATAGACAACGCCGCCAATCGCGACCGGCGCCGCCACCCGTTGGCACGGATAGTCCGCCCGCGACGGCTTGGGTATGACGCGGACGAGATACCAGACCAGCGCGACCAGTCCCGCAACAGGAAACAACCATCGGACCCAGCGGTAGTTGCGGTTAAGGCCGACAACCCGACCAGTCCTGCCACATACGAGCAGCCATTTTTTTTCAATAGGCATTTTTTTTATCTTTGTCTTAATGGTTGATTTGGATTGGAAAAAAATCAGATTCAAATTAAGTTGGGGATAAATCAAGCGGAAGAACACCGAGCCATCGGTTGCTCCGATCGGCAAGATATATTGGTTCGTGGAACCCGCACCAGATACGTCCACCCAATTGGTGCGCAGACCTACGTTGATTGGATTTGTCTGCGCCTGCAACCGCCAGCCGACCCCAGGCAAATATGTCACTGAATTTACCGGGCTTTATAGCCAAGGCGGCGGCGTCAATCGCTTGACGCCGCCACCCAACCCAACCGGAACCCAAACCGCTTACGGATAAACCAGCCGGTAATATTCGTTCGTGACGCCGGTCTTGATGATCGTTATGTTTGTCGCCGTGATCGACTGGGAGCCCGCCACCGTCCCCCAGTCATTCGTGTTGCTGCTCACGCCTTTCGCAAGGTTGTTCGTCTGCACCAGCAGCCGATAACCTAGGTGATCCGCCGGCCAGCTCAACACCAGGTTGTTCCCGCTCACGCTGTTCGTCAGCTTCGGCACCGTCTGGCTCGGCTGCAACAGCACGTTCACCGTATAGACGTTCGTCTGCGACAAATCCTGCGACACCACCTGCACCGCCACCGTGTTCGTCGGCAGTACCAGAGTGCTTGACCCAGACGTCAGATTGTTCGTCACCGCCGCCCCATATCCGCCGCCGTTGAAGCTAAATTGCAGTGTCGCGTTCGCATCCACACTGCTCGCCGTCACCGTCACCAGGCTGTTCACATAGGTATTCGTTGCCATGTAACCCATCGTGCCAGAAGCAAACGTTGGATCCAAGATGCCCGGCGGCGTGATGCTCAGGCTCGCTAGCAGCGCATTCGTGCTTGCCGTCACCGGCGGAACCAGTCCGGACAAACTGACCACCTGATTGGAACTTAATGAGTAGTTGAATACTGAAACTTCATCAATCGTCCCATTAAAGGTCTGACTTACCGCATTGTCACTGCCGATGCGGATGAGCGGATCGGGACCGGTGCTGCCACCCCACGACATGTTCGTATTGGCGTAAACATATGTGCTGGTGGACACACCGTTGGTGTTGATGACATAGAACGAGGTGTTGGTCGGTGTCACCACCACGGCCACCATGGACCAGAGGCCGGTCGGAATCACCGGGCCGCCCAAATAATTGGTCGTTCCGGGGTCATTGTTGTTCCAGACGTAACCCAACTGCTGGCCGGTAACGTAACGGATGCCCGCCTGGGTTCCAGAATTACGATCCAACAGCAGGCCGGTATAATCGGCCTGCGGGCCAGCCGGATTAAGCCACATAATCATAGTCACCGTGTTGGTGTTCAGGTTCAACCCGGGCACGATGGCCCAGGAATTGGCAAGATTGGCATAGGGTGACAATGCCCCCTGCCCGATATTGAACTGTGAATAGCCGTCCGCCGGCTGTGGCCCATAAATGCCGTTAAAGGCGTTGTAAGCCGTAGGCAGATACAAACCGTTGTGATGATTGGGCGACGCGTCATAGACCGCCAGCGTCCCCGAGGAAGGATCGTTCGTCTCGTTAAACGGCCAGTAGGCTGCCGGGTTCAATGCCAGCACATTGGTGGAATAAGGGCCCGAAAGCGGCGGAGCCGGCAGCACCGTCAAAGTAACCGGTGCGCTGGTGGCCGAATTGGCACCTGCGCTGGCGATCAATTGATACTCGATAGTCCCGGTCAAGGCCGTGGTATCCAGCACATAAACATTGGTGGTGGCTCCGCCGAGGTTGCTAAAGCTGACGCCGCCGCTGCCGTTGTCCGTCTGCCACTGATAGTTGGTCGCGCCGAACGTGACCGCGCTCAAGGTCACCGGCGTGCCGGCATAGACCATATTGGTCGGCGACACTGTGGCAAAGCTGACCAGGACGTTGGTTGCGGGATCGACATACGCGGCCGTCATACTTGCCTCAATCGCGCTGATTTGCGCCGAGGACAGCACGTTGGAATAAATGTCAATTTCTGCAATTTGACCGCTAAACGTTTCGCCGCCAGTACCTCCCTGATTACTGCCAATAGTTTGAATGAAGCTTGTGAACGAGGAGCCGCTGGTGTTGCCGTCTGCCAATCCATTGAGACGATAGCCGCCACCAGAACCGGAAACGGTCACGTCAATCAAGCTGAAAGCCGACGTGGAAAGGGCCGTGGATGAAGACCCAAGATCCGCCTGTGCTTGTCGCACGCAATCCTGCTTGAAACCGCCGTTTAGGCGATACTCAAAGGCTCCCGCCCCCCCACCGCCGAAAAATGCCTCGCTGTTGCCGCTCCCGGCCGGCTTGCAATAAACAAAGGCCGTATAGCTGGCACCCGCAGGAATCACCGTGGCCAGCTGCAGGACAAACGACCCGTTAAAGTTCACCACCGGATAACCGTTCGGGGTTGCCCCGGTCACGAGCGTGCCCGAGCCGGTTTGCGTCGCGGCGTTCGGGCCGACCGTGGCGGCCCAAAGGCCCGTGCCAGGATTGAAATTCAAAGCTTGCAACTGCAGCAAAGGGGCAGGTAGGGCCACCTGGCTGGCCGGCGCAACCACCAATTGCATCCACGGACTGTTGCTGACGTATGGTGCGAAATTGTTGGACGCCTGCAAACTATAGTAGCCTGAATTGGTAAGCTGCAGGTTGTTCAAGATGAGCGTGGTGTTGGTATTGCCCGTCAAACTCACCGCGTTACTGCCGGTTGCGTTGGTGCTCATCTGCCATTGATAAGCCAGCGGCAAGGTGCCGGTGAACGAAGCCGTGTAACTTTGACTATTACCAGCGTAGTTGGTTACAAGGGCTGGATTACCCGACATGCTGACGAACACCGGCGGACTGCCCGGCAACACCGTCAAGGTAACCGGCGCGCTGGTGACCGAATTGCCCCCCGCGCTGGCGATTAATTGATACTCATTAGTTCCGCCTAAGCCCGTGGTATTCAAGACATAGGTATTGGTGGTGGCCCCGCCGAGGTTGCTGAAACTGGTACCGCCGCTGCCGTTATCCGTCTGCCATTGGTAGGTCAGCGTGTTGGTCGCAAATACTGAAGCCGCAAGGGTAACCGGGCTGCCGGCATTCACAATGTTCGTGGGGCTGACCGTGGCCACCCCGATAATTATGGCATTGGTGGCAACATATTTGCCCGTCAACTGCGCCTCGACCACGCTGATTTGAGCGGAACTTAAAGCACCGTTATAGACGTCAATTTCAGCAACTTGGCCCACCAACCCGTCACCACCGCCTTCATTGTTGCCAATGCGGGTAATCGGCTGGGTAAAGGTCGCGCCCGGCACAGTGCCGTCCGCTGCCCCATTGAGTTTGAAGGAGCCACCGGCAGAATTGACAGCCACATCAATCAGGCTGAATGCCGAAGTGGAAATAGTCGCCGTCCCGGCGCCACCCCCCCCAGTATATTCAACCAGATAGTTCTGATGGCCCTGATAGAAATTATATTCCAATCCACCCGGTGACGACCCGCCGACGAGGGCATAGCGCGACCCGCCCGTAACGGAAGAAGGCATGATATAAGCAAACACCGTGTAACCACCGTTGGTTTGAGACAGGGGCGAAACTAGGAGAAAACTGCTGCCACCCGAAGCGATGTTCACAGCCGGGAATCCATTCGGAGTCGCCCCAGAAGCCAACGCAGGCTTGGTTCCGCCGGTATAAGTGGCGTTATTGCCGTTACCGCTGGAATCTGCCCATACGCCATTGGTGCTGTAATTGACGGCCATTAATTGCAGGACAGGGGCGGGAAGAACCACCTGGCTTAACGGAGCAACCACCAACTGCATCCACGGACTGTTGCTAACGTAGGGAGTGACATTGTTCGTCGCCTGCAAACTGTAGTAGCCCGAATTGGTAAATTGCAGATTGGTCAAAACAAGCGTGATGTTGGTATTGCCCGTCAGACTCGCGGCGCCACTGCCATTCGCGTTGGTGCTCATCTGCCATTGATAAGCCAGCGGCAGGGTGCCGGTGAACGAAGCCGCAAAAGTCTGGTTGAAGCCGACGTAGTTGGTGATGGCGGACGGAGTTGCCGAATTAGTGACAAGCAATGGCGCACTGGCCGCCAGCACCGTCAAGTTAACCGGCGCGCTGGTGGACGAATTGCCACCAATGGCGATCAATTGATACTCGTAATTACCCAGCAGACCGGTGGTATCTAGCACGTAGTTGGTGGTGGTGGCCCCGCCGATATTCGCAAAGCTCGCTCCGCTGCTGCCGTTATCCGTCTGCCATTGATACGTTGTCGTATTGGTCGCCCCCGCGACCGGCGCATTGAGTGTAACCGGGGTGCCGGCATACACATTCGTCGGGCTGGCCGTGGCCAGCCCGACCACTATGGTCGGTCCGGTGCTGACATACGCCGCCGTCAAGGCCGCCTCGACGGTGCTGATTTGCCCAGAGGTCAGCACGCCGGAATAAATGTCAATTTCTGCTATTTGACCGTTAAACGTTTCGCCGCCAGTGCCTCCCTGATTGCTGCCAATAGTTTGGATGTAGCTTGTGAACGAGGATCCGCTGGTGTTGCCGTCTGACACTCCATTGAGACGATAGCCGCCGCCAGAACCGGATACGGTAACATCAATCAAGCTGAAAGCCGACGTGGAAAGGGCCGTGGATGAAGACCCAAGATCCGCCTGTGCTTGTCGCACGCTATCCTGCTTGTTAATGTTGCTAATGCGATACTCAAAGGCTCCCGATCCCCCCCCGCCAAATAACGCGCTGTAGGTACTGCCGGTTGGCTTGACATAAGCAAAGGCCGTATAGCTGGTACCCGCAGGAATCACCGTGCCCAGTTGCAAAACAAACGACCCGTTAAAGTTCACCACCGAGGAACCGTTCGGGGTTGCCCCAGTCACCAGCGTGCCGGTGCCTGTTTGTGCCGAGGCGTTCGGGCCGACCGTGGCGGTCCAAAGGCCCGTGCTAGGATTGAAATTGGCCGCTTGCAATTGCAACAGCAGGGTTTGGGCGGATACGTTGCCTGTCAGTCCGACCATGACTCCAATGGCGGCGGCCAGTAGCGTTTTTTTGACAGATGTAATCATACTTGTGGTTTTCATAATTGGTTTCTGGATAGTTACGAAACCAATTTACCACGAGTTTAACAACCGTCATCACTTTATTTAGTTTCACTATAAACCTATTATGAATGTTAGGCTTTATTTGACTGACTTACAATATCCGGTACCAAAGGTGCCATGAAATGCCGAGCAAGTGTCGGTTGTGGAGAGGCTATCTTGGGGCGAGCGCCCCGAGGTCGGCTAGCCTGAGGGTTCGCGGCGGACTTCTTGAGTGAGAAATGGACAGGCGACGTTGAAACTGATCCGCTGGCTTCGCGTCCACAGGCATCGCCCCACCTCTCTATCGCAAGCCCTGCTCCAGCTTTGCTCCTTATATGCCACACTTTAAACAATCAAACCCAACATTATTGGCGGACGCTCATCTCATACGCCACCTCCTCGCCGATTTCGAGCAGATTTTCACCGGCCACTTTCAAGTTAACCATTGCGGAACGGGCAGCGAATAGTATCCAATTACGATGATGCTTGTCCTGCTGTTCTTTTTTTAAGCAGTCACAGCGTGTGAGCGTAAGAAAAATGAGTGGCAACAATCAGCGCACCGAGAAGACTTAATAATGTAATTCATGCCGCACTCACTTTGGGCATTTGTTTCAGGCTCCAATAGATGCTATTGAACTCCAGTTTAAGCCGGTTGGCCGACTGGCCAAAATACCACATTTGCCGATAACCCGCGCTCCGTTTTCATTAGTCAAAAACGGTTTCAATCCTACACCGGATCGAACTAAACAATAAGTGAGTACTTATTATCGCCGGACGCAGCTTCTGTCCTCGGTTGGGCTTACGCAAAATCCCGTTGGCCGCGCCGTGCCGAGTAAGCGGCGGTTTTCAAAATCACCGCGGCACATTCGACTCGTGCCTGGATATTGCTCATTTTTCTAATTTTCTTTGATCGCCACCTGATATGCGGCGATGCCCCGAAGCTCTTCAAATGCTCGCGCTTGAAACTGGCCGGCCGGAAAACTTTTAACCCAACTTGACGCACCTGCCAGATCCTTTTGACCCCACTGTTGCAGGACAGACATCACAGCTTCGTTCTGGGCGTCGCCGGCCGGCATTTGCTCGACGACAAGATTCGCAGCTTGAAGCGGATCGGCTTTGGATTGGATCAAGGCAATTCGCTTGATTAATTGATCCCGGTCATCACCCACGGGTTGCTGTTCTGCCCATGTTAACGCACCGGTAATATCTTTTTCAGACCATTGCTGAATGAGATCTTGCAAGACAGCGTTGTCGCTGGCTCCAAATTGGACGGCTAACTGAAAGGCCTTTCCAGGATTCTGCCCCGCCAGACCAAGGCACACGTTATTCAATGCCATGTCGCGCTCGGGTTCGGATAACTGTGATGCCCAGGCGACGGCCGCCTCGGGATTTTGTCTGCCCCAAGCCTGGGCAAGGATCCGAAGCGCTTTTTCACGAATGGCTCCGGGCGGAATGTTTTCAACAAACCCGGCCGCCTCGGTGGGGTTTTGCACCACCCATTTTGCCAGCCATTTGTCAAGGGCTTCGTCCTGCAGTTCCACATTGTCGGAACTAAAGGCCGCTTGCAAATACGATGCCGAAAATGTTTCAGCAGCCTGATTGCCCACACCCTGCCGTGCTCTTGCTTCAGATGCATGCCCATAAGACCTGGGCATGAATTTTGTCTCCGAAATCTCGCTATTCCCAGCAACCGGCGATTTAGCCGGATGAAAGGTTTTTTGATAGCCGACGATAATACAACAAGCGGCTGCCACCATCAATATGAATGTCGTCTTACTCATCGCAAAAAGCCTGCCGTGTTTATAAAAGCTGCTCCGGGACACAACCCGGAGCAGCACTGCCATCTTATCTTTATTATCTTTAAGTTAAGGATTTTGTAGCATCCATTGCTGGTTCAGTGCGCCGCTGTCTGGCCATTGAATGATATTTGTTCCGTTGAACTGCGAGGCTCCGGTTACATCCAGCGCTTCCCCACTGTTGACGTTCAGGAGTTTGAAGTAGGCCCCATACGCCGAACCGGAGGCGGCGGAAACGTTCCACTGCTGATTCAGGACTGTTTTAGTATTATATAAGCCCAGTTCTGACAATTGAAGCCCGTAACCACTGGCATAAGTCGCCGTCACATTCAGGCGATAATAAAGATAACCCACTGTGTTGGTGAAGGTGTAGGTGTTCGCCTGAAACCGGTTGGCGAACACCTGCCCGCTTTGTGTATCCAGGGTCGCCCAGGTGGAACCATCATTCGAGCCCTGAAATTGCCACGCGGCCGGGTCGCGCTGCGGCACGTCATTCGCGCTTATAATCTGATACTGGTTGACGGTCTTGGCGGCCGCCAACTGATATTGCAGGTAGGCAAGACCCCCGTTGCACCATTTGGTGGCAGTGTTGCCGTCGAACGCCTGGGCAGGGTGCTGTCCCGCACCACTGCTGTCCGGATTCGCCGTCGCCGTGCCGTTGGTTGCGAGGTTGGCATTGGCATAAGTAAATTGATCCACATTCGCACCATTGCTGAGTGACGCACCGGCGACCTCCATTACTTTGTCACTGTTGAGATTTGAAAATTTATACACACCGCCGCCCAACCCTTCGACCCGCCAGAGTTGATTGACACCGCTGTCATAGGTCCATTGATCAACCAGCGCGCCATCCGCCGTGGATGCACCGACCACCTCGGCGTCCTTGCCGCTGTTCCGGCTCACCAACTGATAGGTGGCATTGAAAACCACGTAGCTTCCGCCCGACGTCACCTTCATGGATACCAACTGATCATTGAAGTTAGTAAGATTAATGATGTCAGCGTTGGCCACAGTGCCTGTGACCGTGATCGAACTGCCCGTGAAGTTATCCGCATTATACAACTGCGCGATCCAGCCGGTCGGCACGCGCATGGAACTGACAGGCCCTGAACCGTTGGTCTCCATGCCACCAGCCTTCAGCGCCGCATTATTGTAGTTCCCCGGCTGGAAACCGGTCAGCGGGTAGGATCCGGCGAGGTAATCTTCGTAAATCCGCACGCCAGTCACAGCCGGCTCGCCAATCAGCGGTGGCACCGGCACTTTGCCAGAAGAGTCCACCAAATGATAAAAGCTGCCGCCGTCCGAGGTGTCATTGGGAAACTTGCTTTTGGAAGACATCTTGGTGTAGGGCATGTTCAAACCTTTAAGATCGTGGTAGATGTTGTATGCCAAATCCGAATTCAGATTGTCCCCGGGCGGATTACGGTTGTCGCCGCTCATTTTGGAGTGAAATGAACCGTCTTTCGCCGTCCAATCAACCGGAGCCACGTCCCAACCCATGTCAAATTTAGCCTGGATCTCAAAAGCCCGAGCCAGCACATTATTGGACAGGGAGAACAAATCCTGTCCCTGATTATAGACCTTGTAAAAACTTTCAAGAAAAGTACCAAGGTTGCCGGAGGCATGGCCGATGTCCCGCTGGCTTTCATAGTTCTGCGCGCTGTTGACGTCGATATATTCGGTCAAACCGTAAGAGTAAGCGCCATTGTGCTGCAAGGAACTGACTCCGAAGTTGTAGATATCCGTCCGATCGCAGAAAATACCCATCGAAAGCAACCCCGCCATCTGCAGGCCACCCGCGCCCGCCCCCTGCAGGACATTGGCCTGAATGGTTCCACCGGGTGAGAGCATGGTCGGATAAAGGTAGGTCAGCATCCAGTTTTGGAACGTGGAGATGTCCGTTGCCGACCACGTGCCATTACCGGTCGCCCGGATGATCTCACCCGCGTCGCAAAAGTCCTGAGCACACGTGGCCGCTGTAAGGTAATCCGTTTGATCAAAGTTCGTCAACGTGTTGGCCCAAGCCATCATCAGGTGGATGGCATTGGTCATATAGTTGGTGTTGCCCGTCACATACCACATGATCGCGTTTTGATGGCAGACTTGGGCATCATTGCGGATTTCAAACTGGCCGTGACCATAAGTCTCGTAGCTAAACGGCCCCTGGCCGGTGTTGTTGTAGGACGAAGCGCCGTTGTTCGTAAAATTGACATAAGCGGTATGGTAAGGTTCAATGTTGATATTATTCTTCATGCGATCCAAATCAGCCTGACTGTGGGAAATGCCTGGATGCACAAATGCGTGACTGCTGGCATACGCCGCCGTCAAGGCCGCCTCGACGGTGCTGATTTGCCCCGAGGTCAGCACGCCGGAATAAATGTCAATTTCAGCAATTTGACCACTAAATAATTCGCCGCCAGTACCTCCCT
>Ga0302281_10003271_pt1 | contig 11285 bp, 9 predicted proteins | sample III_Fen_E1_2_FD_198762 | JGI IMG/M metagenome (GOLD analysis project Ga0302281, IMG submission 198762) | Peat permafrost microbial communities from Stordalen Mire near Abisko, Sweden - III_Fen_E1_2 | ecosystem: Environmental > Terrestrial > Soil > Wetlands > Permafrost | place: Sweden: Abisko...
TGAAAGGCCAGCCCGAAGCGCTATCCTGACCGGCGACCCTTCGTCACACCTCTCCCGGAAGAAGATCAAACCTGAAGAAAATCAGTCGGCGCAGGTGGTCCCTATCCAGATCGCCGAGTTTGGCCCCTCTCGCCGCCGCCGCTCACACTCCCGACCGGAACCTCCAGCGATGGTCTTGCCTGAACTAGCGCTTGGAGCGGCGTGAAATGTTGATTTGGGCGTGTCCCAGAACGGCCCAATCGACATTTTGAGGATAAAGCGCCTCAATGCTGACTCGGAGAATTCTTGCCAGGAGAGCAACTTCGTAGTCGCCAGCCCAACGAACACGCCCCTCTATAGCGGCTATGATGCTCCTGGAAACGTCCCAACCTACTAGCTGGCACTCGGTAGCAAGTTTTGCTTGCGACCAACCCAACTCTGTCCGGCGCCGTTGAATAGCCGGGCCAACGACATTTTTAAGCGGGTGCGGGAGTTTCCTCATTGTCCGAGATTTCGGACTTGAAGAGTACCGGTTCCCGTAGGTATTAATGTCCGGAAAACCAGACAATATGAGCTCTTTCTATGTTGGTTCTTCCTACATCCCAGGCGATTTGCGTTGGGAGGAAATCTTTTTTCCACCGAAGACCGCCAATTCGGGAACGTTGTCGGTATTAAAGTGTGATGAGACAGATTCTCGACGTGCTTGGCCGCGTCAGCAACGCCGAGGACGCTTTTAGAAGCTCCTGGTTACCGCAATGCCTCCGGAAGCCGCCCACCAGTGCAAAAGGGTTTTTGAATACTTCAAGGGCCCCGAAAATCGGCAGCGATACGAGGCCATGGTTCATTACGCGGAATGGCAGGTTCGGCGTTGGAGTTGGAGCGCCGGAAAACATGGTACTAGTCTGCCGAATGGAAAAACCGGACGGGATGTGCTCCACGAAGTGGTGGCGGATGTTTCCACGATTGGCGTTGGCGGGAAATGCATTAGAAGCTTCCGATCGGAGATTCCTGTCGAGGTGGCGATCCGATGGATTATCAACAGCAAGGTTAGCCACTCATTCGAATCGACCGAGAGCAGGCTGCGGAGCGATTCGGTCGCAACGGTACCGGGTGGGGAGGAGATCGATTTGATGGAGTCAGCCAAACCGTTTTGGAATCCCAGTGGAGACCGCATGTCGGCTGAAACCCGGACTCGCGCATCCGAGCGGAGTCAAAGATTTCTGGAATTCGCCCGGGGAGACCGGGTTGTTTATGGTATGTTGATCCTGTTGAGGGACGAGGACTTGGAGGGACCGGCCCAAACTCTTGCTGAAAGGCTTGGGGTGGACATCAACGAGATCTACACCTCCCGAAAGCGGCTCGCCACGTTGGTCAGGAGATTTAGAGAATCTGGGGACAAAATCGATGAGCGGCCCTGATTTCAAATCCACAAACAAGGATCCGATTCGCCAGCTGAGCAAGATGTTCGACCTTGCTCATGGCGCCTTGGATAGCGGCGAAAAGCCAAGCCCGGGAGAAATCCGTTCTGATTTGACTCAGATGGGTGTAGATCCCGACAAGAGTTGGGCAGAGATGCAAAAATCCCTAATGCAAGCAGAAGGACGATTGAGGCTCGCTGAGGCACGGGACAAACGCCTTAAGGCAAAAGCCCGCGCCGGTTCGACTGCCGGTGTTGGAGAGACAGTTGAATCCCTGGTCGCCCAAATCAAAGGCCTGCTTTCGTTGAGTGGTGAGGCGGCTGTTTATGCGCGAAAATGGGAGAATAGCTCAATTGAAGACCTAAAGTCTTTGCGGGATAAACTTGCTAGAACCGCGGCTCGCGCAGCCGAGCGTAAGCATGAAGAGAAGTGAAGCTCAACACATCAAAGCTTCTGCTCAGGCGCTGAAACTCCTAGAGCGCTATGGAATTTCACGTCCAGACGAAATCTGCGTTGAAGATATCGCGTGGGATTTAGGAATAGAAATCACATGCGAGCCGTTGTCGGGGGCGGAAGCTTACCTAGTAAGAATTGGCGACGTCGGCGAGATAACGCTTAGCGACCAGCTTGTGGAAGTCGGCAGCCAGCGCTTCGCAGTGGGTCACGAGATTGGACACTGGCAGATGCACAAGGAGATTTCGCAGTTGTTCTTTTGTACTGCCGACGATCTGCGGGATTACCGGCACAGTGATCCGGAACTTGAAGCAAACACGTTTGCGTCCGAGCTCCTGATGCCAAAATTCATGATAGACCCCAAACTGCTAACTGGAGAGCCCAGCTGGGGGGCGATTCGGGCGCTGGCCGAACAATTTTCTGTGATCACGATTTCAGCTGCCATTCGCTACGCGGATTTGGCACGCGAACCTGTGATGGCGGTCTTTTCCGACGGCACAAACGTTCGTTGGTGGAGGGAGAACCGGACCCGGATGGACGGATTGTGGCTCGAATCAAAGCAGCCGTTAAGCGAGGATTGCGTGGCGTACCACCAAGCTCGCGATGGTAGTGTCGATTGCTCGCTGGTACCTGTGCCTTGGGATGCGTGGTTCCCTCATGTCCCAGCCAGCGAAGACGAGGAGCTTTTCGAGCTTACCGCGAAGATTGATGAGAAGGGGACTATGATGTCGGTGCTTTGGGCTCCATCATACACCTGATCCGCCCGAGTCCCTTCACGAGCGCTGACTTCCACTATGAGGGTCGGACTTCGCATAAAAACTGGCGCTAAGAAGAGACGGGCCCGAAGCGCAAGGGTTCGCCGTGCAGGCTTTTTCGCGATTAAGAAAGACGACCCTATGATCGCTCTCGCGAATTCGGCTATGGGAGCGATTGAGCATGCAGCGGTGGCCCGCAAACGAGAAAGGCGCACAACAGTTCTCCAACCGCGACTTAAGCTTAAGTTGAATCGATCACATGCTCGGAAACTCTTATTTGCCCTAATGTCATACATTTCCGAAGAGCGTTATGCAGCAGGTTGGCTGATCGGGCTGGAGTTCATTTTATGGGAGGAGGCGTTGAGGCGTTCGGGCCCCGCTCTCTTCCCCTACGAGCGGGCAGGGCTTCGAACTCTTGCTTCTCTTGCTGGAGGTTGGTGGATGTGGTCGGATAGTGAGGTATTCGTGTCAATGGGGCGATGGTTGGTAATCTATAGACGACATCAGGCAACTAAGGACAAAATCCATTAGATTTGCTTCGTTTGATCCGCCGTAGACGCCGAAAGAATCGGAGTCCACGTTCCATGCAATCCACTGCGTGTGCTCACGCCTCGATGGCCGCCGGGAAAGGACAGAGGCACGTCTGCAAACTCAACCACGTCGGCATGGGTTCTTCACGGATAGTTTTGGCGTATGCACTGACGACCCCGTCGGCATGAGTTGTCCCGATTTGGGACGAATTCTGGGTCCGAAAATTTACAACGTGCCGTTAACCGCAGAGAAATCTGTAAATTTCGGAGGGGTCGAATTGTAAGGACGTCGGCATGAGTTGTATCGGCGAGATCCGTATCCGGCGGAGCAAGAAGGACAAACGGAATCCATTCGTTTGTTGCCGTCGGCGTGAGTAGCAACTCGTCGGGTTGGCTCATGCTTTCTTACACTCGGGCACCCCAGCCGGGGGCGCCCACTTCTTACACTTTATTCAGCAGTCTTAGCTTGACCCAAGTGGGGTAAAATGGGTTGAAATGGGGTGTTGTGGGACGGGTACGTCCACCGCTCACCCAATGGCTCATCCCGGCAAAGCATTTTTCACGGGCCTTTTTAGGCACACCCTCGACGAAAAGGGTCGCGTCACAATCCCTTCGGCTTGGCGTGCGGCGCACCTCGACGGGGATGTGTTCCTGGCGACACCGCACCCGGACGGATACGTCGCCGTTCTGCCCCCGACAGAGGTCGAGAAGCTTCATGCGAAGATCGCTCAGATGGCCCTGAGCGACGGCGCGGGCCAGGACTTCGCGTCGCGGTTCTTTTCCCAGACCCAGTCGTTCACTTTCGACAAGCAAGGCCGCGTCGGCCTCTCGGCCGATTTGCTGGAGCACGCGGGCATCGTGAAGGACACGGTCCTCGTGGGCTCCCTGACCAAGTTCAACATGTATTCGCCGTCCCGGTGGCAAAAGGTCGAGGCGCGCACATCCGGGGAGAACTTCGGCGACATCATGCGCCGCCTCGGGATCTAAACATGAACCATTCAGCGAAGGTATCCTCAACCCGTGCGTTGTTGAAGGAGGCCGCCTCCTTGGCCGTTTCCCACACCTTTCCGGCCTGGATAGATGCGAACGACTTTTGTGTCGCACATTCCTGTGCCGTGCCCCGCGTCCGCGACGGTCTCGTGCTCCGCCTGGTTGCAGGGCGCCGCCGCGAGCGCAGCAGGACCTTAATCCATGCGACTGGCACTCCCTGAATTCGCGCCAGCGAACATGATTCCCGGCCATCAGCCCGTCCTCCTCCAAGAGGTCTTGGGCTTCCTTTCACCGGTGGCCGGTGGTCGGTACTTGGACTGCACCTTTGGGGGCGGCGGGCATTCCCGTGCGATCCTCCAGGCGGCGGACGACGTGCATGTCATAGCCATGGACCGCGATCCGGAAGCTGGCTCACGGGCCCTGGCTCTCTCCGAAGAGTTCCCAAGCAGGTTCACGCTGATCGACAAGGACTTTGGAAAGCTTGCGAGTTTGGCCGAAGCCGAATTTCACGGTATCCTTTTCGACTTCGGGCTGTCCTCGTTTCAGCTCGACGATCCCGAAAGGGGATTCTCGTTCCGAACCGATGCTCCCGCCGACATGCGGATGGACCCGAGAGCGGGCGTGCCGGCAGCCATCTGGCTTGAGACGGCGACGCAGGAGATGCTTGAGCACGCGGTCAGGGACTTCGGCGAGGAGATCCATTGGCGCCGAGTGGTTCGGTCGATCATGGGTGCCCGCGGCACGGGCGCCCTTAGCCGGACCGCTTCCTTAGCTGCCCTGGTGAGCGCCGCCATACCGGCACGCGACCGTGCCACATCGCGGATCCACCCAGCGACCCGCTCCTTTCAGGGCATCCGGATTGCGGTCAATGACGAGATCGGGTCGATCGAGCGGGCCCTCCCGGCCGCCTTCGAAAAGCTGCGGCCAGCGGGTGTCCTATGCGCCATCAGCTTTCACTCGCTGGAGGATCGCCCGGTCAAGCAGTTCTTCCGCCGCATGTGCGGGCAGGCCGAGAACGCAGATGACTCGATGCCGAACGACCTTCGGACGCGGAGCGCCGAGGCGCTTACCCGCCGTCCCGTCACCCCTTCGGACAACGAAATCGCGGACAACCCGCGGAGCAGGTCGGCCAAGTTGAGGGCCGTAAGGAAACTCCCATGCGCTTCATGAACAAGGCCAGTTCCCAGGCATTTGTGAACCAGTTCCTAGTGTACACCCTGGTGGCCATCTGCGGCAGCGCATCGATCGGCCTTGGTACCGTCTGGATGCGGCACCAGATCTCGGTAGCAGCCAACGCCAACAAGGTGCTGGAGGCGTCCATTGCCGACGTCGAGCGTCGCATTGAGGAGACGGACGCGGCGATCTCTGCGGAGCAGGACCCGGCTGTGCTCGACCGCAGGAACACCGAGTGGGGCCTGGGGCTCGTGCCTCCTGGCGAGACCCAGGTGCAGCGAATTTCCGACGATCCGGTCATGCGCCTCGCCTCGCTTCACAACCGCAAACTCTTTGGGGAAGGGCCGGCGACCGTGAGCCTGCGCGTCGCACTCGCGCACTGACGCCGCCGACTTCCATGTCGAAGGGCTTCACCTCCAGCTACAGAATCGCCCTTCTCGCGAGCCTGGTACTTTCCATGTTCGCCGGGCTCGAGGCCAGGCTGGTTTGGCTCCACGTGATCGACCGGGATGAACTCCTGAGGTCGGTCGACGAAGCACGAAGGCAGCTGATTGTCGATAATGCCCGCAGGGGCGACATCCTCGACACCCACGGGGCCCTCCTTGCGACCAGCCGATCTATCATCGTCCTAGGCGTTGACCCGCAGTTCATGCGTGCTGAGGACCACGGCAAATTGCCGCAGCTGGCTTCGCTGATCGGGGTTCCCGCGGCCGAGGTGGAGCGGATCTGCATGACCAAGACCCGCCCGGTTTCAAGCAAAGCGGAGGTCAAGGTCGCAACCCCGAGCCACGACGCCGTAATCACTCTGAGCTCCCCGGGGGCAACCGCTGCCGCGCAGGCACCCGCCGACGAGGATGTGGCCAAGGCCGACGACACCCAGATGGATGAACCCGATACCGAGGGCAACAGGCCGATCCGCTGGGCCAAGCTGAGCGACCAAGTGACCGAGTCTGTCTACACCCAGATCACCAAGCTTGGAATCCGGGGCGTTTACGGGAGTCGGGTTTACCGGCGCGACTATCCGCACAATGAGATGGCGGCCCATATCATTGGCTATGTGGACCGCGAGGAGCGTCCTGTCGCCGGAATGGAGCACTACGCCGACTTTTACCTGAAGGGCGAGAACGGATGGTTGGAGTCCGAAAAGGACGGAAAGAGCCGGGAGCTCGCGCAGTTCAGGACACGGGAGGTGCCAGCGGTCGACGGGTTCAATGTGTCCCTTTCGATAGACGCCACCGTCCAGCATATCGCGGAGGACGAGCTGGCCAAGATCGCCGAGCAATACCAGCCAAAGAAGGCGACGATCATCGTCAGCGACCCCCAGACAGGGTTCATCCTGGCGCTCGCCAACTATCCCTCCTTTGACCTGAACACGTTCAACAAGCTTCCCCGCGACGAGCAGGGTAAGATGCGAAACATCGCCGTGGCCGACGAGTACGAGCCCGGATCGGTTTTCAAGATCGTCGCGGCATCCGGCGCCCTCAACGACGGGCTTGTGACGCCCCGGACCGAATTCGACTGCTCCATTGAGAAAATTGATTACAATGGGCTCACAAGGAACCTTCCCCGCGAGAACGTGGGCGACCACTTCGAACAGCTCAGCGTTTCCGAGATCATCTCCCACTCGTCAAACAAGGGCGCTGCGCAGTTGGCGATGCGGCTGGGCGACCGGCGATTCTACGATTATGCGCGGGCCTTCGGTTTTGGGCAGCGCACGGGATTTCCAGTGGGCGGGGAGATTTCTGGCAATCTGAAGGCCCCTGAGAAGTGGGACAGCATGACCATCACGCGGATGCCTATGGGACAGTCCGTGACCGCCACGCCGCTGCAGATGCAGCAGGCCATGATGGTGATCGCCTCGGGAGGCCTGCTCCTAAAGCCCCAGATCATCCGGCAGATCCGGGACTCCCATGGGGAGCTGGTTTACACCTTTGGCCGTATAGAGGCGCGCCGTGTTATCTCTGAGCAGACCGCCAAGATCGTGGCGCGCATGCTGGAGAAGGTTGTTTCCACCGAAGGAACCGCCCCCACCGCGGCGATCCCCGGGTTTGAGTGCGCAGGCAAGACGGGCACCTCACAGAAGCTCATGCCTGTCACCTTGGCCAACGGCACAACCATGCTGCAGTACTCCAACACGCACCATGTCGCCTCGTTCGTTGGGTTTTTTCCCGCAAGTCACCCCCAGGTCTCCATCTCCGTCATCGTCGACGACGCCGATGCACGGTGCCCCGGGGGCGTTGCCTACGGCTGGAAGGTCGCGGCACCGGCCTTCAAGCGGATCGGCGAGAGGCTCATCAAGTACCTGGATATTCGCCCAACGATCGAAAACAACGAAGCCAAGCAGGCATTTGCGATGGGAGGGGTTCAGTGATTGGTTACCTCGTACAGGATCATGCATTGGTGCGAGCATTCCGCGATCGGCCAAAGACACATCGCAGAACCCGCGAGTACATCGAATACAACCGCGCGTTTAAAATGGCACCCATACTCTCCGACTACATAAAGGAAGGCGAAGTACTCGCCATCAAGGGAAGCCTCGAGCGGCCCATTTCAGGGCTCGTGATGGACAGCCGCCGGGTCGTGCCCGGCAACCTCTTCTTCGCCCTGCCCGGGCTTCGGGCGGACGGGCTCTCGTTCATCGACGAGGCCGTCAGCAGGGGGGCCTCCGCCATCGTCGGCCAGAAGATGCCGGGGCACCCGCCGTCGAAGGTCACGTTTATCCAGGTCGCCGACGCCCGAGCGATGCTCGCCCGCGTTGCGCAGCGCTACTACAAATTTCCCGACCACGATCTCACCGTGGTCGGAGTCACAGGCACGAACGGCAAGACCACAGTCACCCACCTGACGCGCCACCTGCTCAACGGCAGCGAGAGGGTGGGGCTCCTGGGAACGATAAGCTACGATCTGGGGGTGAGAACCGTGCCTTCGTACCGCACCACGCCCGAGTCGCTCGACATCTTCGGCATGCTCGCCCAGATGCGGGACGCCGGCTGCCACAATGCCGTGATGGAAGTCAGTTCGCACGGCATCGCCCAGCAGCGCGTGCTGGGGCTCGAATTCGGCGTCGCCGTGTTCACGAACCTCACCCGGGACCATCTGGACTTCCACAAGACGCTCGAATCCTACTTTGAGGTAAAGACGCGGCTGTTCACGGGCGCCATCGGCCCGGTGCCGAAGATAGCGGTGGTGAACCTCGACGACCCCTACGGCGAGCGCCTGGCCGAAAAGATCCGCGCGGAGGTGCCGGGCACCCGGCTAATCACCTTTGGGGAGAACCCCAAGGCGGACATCCGGGCGGAGAACGTCGACCTCAAATTCAGGGACACCGCTTTTCGGCTCGCATGGCCCGGTGGCACGGCCCCCGTGGATTCTCCTCTGGTGGGCCGCTACAATGTCTCGAATTTTTTGGCGGCGGCTGCGACGGCTTGGGCTCTGGGCCGCGATCCGCAGGCTTTTCTCCCAAGGGTCAAGGACTTCAAGGGGGTTCCCGGCAGGATGGAGCGGATCGAGGAGGGACAGGCCTTCAACGTCCTAGTCGACTATGCGCATACCGACGATGCGCTCCGGAACGCGCTCGGTATGCTCCGTGCCATAACGCCGGGCCGCCTGCTCGTCGTCTTCGGCTGCGGGGGGAACCGTGACAAGACAAAGAGGCCCAGGATGGTCCAGGCCGTTCAAGAGTTTGCCGACTACGCCTTCGCAACAGCGGACAATCCCAGAAACGAGCAAGTGGGGAAGATATTTGAGGACATGAAGGAGGGCGTGGCAGATGCATCCAAGATTACCTGGATCGACGACCGCCGCCGGGCCATCAGCCTGGCGCTAGACAGCGCAAAGGCCGGGGACAGCCTGTTGATCGCGGGCAAGGGCCACGAGGGCTATCAGGAGTTTGCTGACACCGTCATTCCCTTCGATGACAGGCAGGTCGTCAGGGAGCTTATCGGGATAAAGGCACTGAGAACCTGATGCTGGAATTCGATACAGCACTCCTCGCGGCTTCGACAGGCGGCAGATGGGCTTCGAGGCCGCAGCGCGCGCCAACGGGCTTCTGCGTGGACGCGCGGCGCCTGAAGCCGGGCGAGATGTTTGTCGCTCTCAAGACGAGCAAGCGCGACGGCCACGAGTTTATCGGCCAGGCGCTAAGGGCGGGGGCTTCGGCCGCCCTTGTGTCCAGGGCCGATAAGGGTGAAGCCCTTGCCCAACTTGTCGTCGAGGAGCCCCTTGCGGCCCTGCAGAAAATCGCCAGGGAGCATCGCAGGTCGTTTCGCGGGCCCGTTGTCGCGATAACGGGAAGCGCCGGCAAGACTTCGACCAAGGAACTCCTCTCAACCATGCTTGGGGCAGAGGAGGGCTCCGCGGTCGCAACCGAGGGCAACCTGAACAACCACATCGGCGTCGCCCTCACCTTGACTCGTTTGGACCCCACCCGGCACAGGTTTGCCGTCGTCGAGGCTGGGATAAGCGCGCCGGGTGAAATGCGTGTTTTAGCCTCGATGATAGAGCCCGACGTGGCGCTTGTGACGCTTGTGGCGCCGGCGCACTTGGAGGAGCTCGGCGGCACGGAGGGCGTGGCCCGCGAGAAGGCGATCCTCGTGGGGGCGGTAAGGCCGGGTGGCATCGGTGTGTTCCCGAGCTCCTGCGAGGCGTTTGAGGCTTTCACGAAACTGCCACGTCGCAAATGCGTCGTGCTGGTGCCCGCGGGTACAGAAGCGAAGGCTTCCCCGGGTCGAGTCCCCTTCGCCGTTTCCCATTCGCCGACGGCTACGACCGTCACGCTCTTCGCTCCTTCGGGGCCGGACGCCTTCGAGCTCCGCAGGGTCTCCGACGGAATGGCCCAGAATGCAGCACTCGCCCTCGTTGTAGCGCACAGGCTCGGGATCGCTAGCGGCACGATGAGGGAACGGCTTAGCACCTGGAATCCCGCACCGCTGCGAGGCGAATGGCGGAGCTCGGCTGGCCGCAGGCTATACCTGGATTGCTACAACGCGAACCCGTCCTCCATGGTGGATGCGCTTGCGATCTTCAACGACCTCGCCCCGCGCGATGAGCCGAGGCTGTTCCTGCTAGGTTGCATGGAGGAGCTCGGCCAGCTGTCCAGGCGTTATCACCTCGAACTTGGCAGGTCCCTTGGGCTTCGCGCGGGCGACCAGCTCGTGGTGGTCGGCAGCCTTGCTGAAGTGGTGCGCGAGGGTGCGGTTGAGGGTGGTGCGAGCCCTGAGCAGATCACCGTCTCTGAGTCCGTGGCTCCCCTCGCGGAGCGCCTCTCGGCGTTTCGAGGGACCGTTTTTGTGAAGGGCAGCAGGCGCCATGAATTGGAGAAGGCCTTTGCGGACCCGATGTGCGCGGAATCCTCCCATGCTTAGCATCCTTTCAGGCTACGACGACGTATTCGGCCCCTTGCGCATCCTGCGTTACATCACGCTGCGCACCCTTTTTGCAGCGGGCACCGCGGCCCTCATCGGATTCATCATAGGGCCCTGGTTGATCGCGCACCTGCGAAGGCTCAAGTTTGGACAGAACTACGATGACGACAGGACCGGCGACCTGGCGAACCGCTTCGACAAGAAGAACACCCCGACCATGGGGGGGCTTCTCATATTCGCATGTGTGATCGGTAGCTCCATTCTCTGGGCGGCCCCGAACATCTGGGTCGGCGTGGCGCTCTTTGTTTACACGGCGCTAACCGCCGTTGGCTTCCGCGACGACTACCTGAAGGTGGTGCGCAAGAACCGCAATGGGATCTCCTCCGGCGCGAAGATTTTCTGGCAGACGGTCATCACGCTCGTGGCACTCACAGCGCTCCTGTTGCACCCAGCCAGCTCAGTGAAAATCCGCGAGCTATGGGTGCCCTTTGTGAAGCACCCGGTCATCGCCAGCATGCCCATCGCGGCCCTTGTCATCTTTGTCTACCTCTGGATCGTCGGCTTTTCTAACGCAATCAACCTCACGGACGGCTTGGACGGACTCGCAATAGGGTGCACAATCAC